>Ga0153928_1000106_pt1 | contig 43174 bp, 32 predicted proteins | sample TSNJ012MetaG_FD_106656 | JGI IMG/M metagenome (GOLD analysis project Ga0153928, IMG submission 106656) | Attine ant fungus gardens microbial communities from New Jersey, USA - TSNJ012 MetaG | ecosystem: Host-associated > Fungi > Mycelium > Unclassified | place: USA: New Jersey, Wharton State...
CCCCGCACCAGCTTTTTCTGCGGCAGCTTTCCTTTCATCGTATCTTTTACAGACACAGTCGGGTCAGCCGCTCCGGTTACACGCATGGCCTGATATACATAAGTACGTCCTGATAATGGGTCGCGGATGGCGCCGCCAAGACAAGTAGCAGCTCCGCCAAACGGTTCGATTTCCGTTGGATGATTATGCGTCTCATTCTTAAAATTTATCAGCCATTCCTCTGTTTCACCGTCAATTTCAACCGGAACCACAATACTGCATGCATTGATTTCCTCTGACTCTTCCTGGTCCTCCAGTTTTCCTTCTTTTTTCAATTTACGCATAGCCATCAAAGCTAAATCCATCAGGCAGACAAATTTATCTTTCCTGCCTTTAAAAACTTCCGCCCTGTCAGCCAGATATTTTTCATAGGTCCCTGCGATTGGTTCCTTATAGTAGCCTTCTAAAAAGGTCACGTCTTTTAGTTCCGTGGAAAATGTAGTATGGCGGCAATGATCGGACCAGTAGGTATCTAAAACACGAATTTCAGTCATGGACGGATCCCGTTGTTCTTCACTTCTGAAATAATTCTGAATGTGCAGAAAATCTTTAAAGGTCATTGCCAGATTCAAAGAGCCATATAATTCTTTTAACTGTATTTCATCCTTTTGAATAAAACCATCAAAAACAATGACATCAGCCGGTTCATCAAATGTAATTTCCAGCGTATCCGGCTTCTCCATACCGGTTTCTCTGGAATCTACCGGATTGATACAATATGCTTTAATGGCCTCAAACTCAGCCTCACCTACATTTCCTTCTATCACATAAGTAGTGGCGGATCGAATGATTGGTTCTTCCTCTTCTCTTAAAAACTGAATACATTGAACGGCCGAATCTGCCCTTTGATCGAACTGACCCGGAAGATATTCTACAGAAAATATGCGCGCACCCTCGGCAGTTTTAAATTGTTCCTCATATAATATATCTACCGGCGGTTCTGAAAAGACGGTATTACATGCTTTTTCAAATATCTCCCCGGAAATATGTTCCACATCATAACGAATCAGTACACGTACCCCGGTCATTGATTCTATCCCCAAATAACTTCGGATCTCATGTTTCAACTCTTTTGCCTGAACCGCAAAGGCCGGCTTTTTTTCCACATACACTCTTCTTACGTTACTCATAGGTTCCTCCATTTGTCTTGCTGAAAAATTGTGAATTTTCGTTCAATCTACCTCCTATTCTACCACTCACTTTCATTTCTTGCAACTACATACAAGGAACTGGGTGCATCTTGCCTCCCACAGTGGCGTCCCATTTCCGCTCACCCCCTCCCCCTATTCCAAAAGTCTTTAATTTTATCCCCAATATTCCTCAAATTACAAACCATATAATTCTGCCATTCCCTCGGAAACATCTCCCGGTATTTCTGCTGTAAGAATCTATCATCCAGCAGCAAGATTACCCCTTCATCCTCTTGCGTGCGGATCACCCGTCCTGCGGACTGAAGTACTTTATTCATCCCGGGATACTGATAGGCATAAGCAAACCCATCTTCCTGTTTCACATCATAATAGTTCTTTAATATTTCGCGTTCATTACACACCTGTGGCAATCCGGTGCCAACAATGATAACTCCTATCAGCCGGTCATGCTTTAAGTCAATTCCTTCTCCAAAGATGCCTCCCATAACACAGAAGCCCACCTGCCCTGCCTCTTCAGTCCGTTCAAAGGCTTCCAGAAATTCTTCCCTCTCCCTTTCCCTCATACCGCTGCTTTGCCGCAAAACGACTGTTTTCTCCTCTTTTATTTTTTCAAAGCAGTCTGCTACTTCCTCCATCATCTTATAGGAGGGAAAAAAGGTCATATAATTTCCTTTCCTCTGTTCTATCGCTATTTGTATATAGCTCGCCATCTTTTGATATTCCGATAAACTGCGTTTTGTATATTTGCTGCTCACATCGGCTCCAATCAGCACTTCCTTCCTGGAGACGTCAAAAGGAGAGCTGGCATATATTGCATAATCATCTTTGTCTTTGCTTAAAAGACGGATATAATAATCTACAGGCAGCAGCGTAGCTGAAAAGAAAATGGTACTCCGTCCTCTATCCATACATTCCTGCAGGTTTACTGCCGTGTCGACGCAATATAGTTTTACCTTAAATTTTCCGTCGTCCTGAAGTTCTGTATACGCAACATAATTTTCATCCCATTTATCATAAACATCTAAAAATGACCGCACTGAAAAATACAAATCCAGCACCTGTTCCCGTACTTTCTGATTGACTTCCCCTTCCAGAAATTCTTCTATCTCTCCGCAAAGATTCATTAGCACGATCGAAAAGTTTCCCAGATTTTCCAGAATTTCATAAGTTTCACATTCCCTCTTCCAGTCCAGCATGATCCGGTTGCATTTTCCCAGCCACCCATTCAGCTTCTTACTGCAGGATTTCACCTCCTTGCGAAGTTCCATGAAATCTTCTTTTAAAAGGGCGGCACTGTACATTTCCCGTCCCCGCTCTACCAGATTATGAGCCTCATCGATCAAGAAAATATAATCCCTTTTCATACCCTCTCCAAAAAAACGTTTCAGACGTGCACGAGGATCAAATACATAATTATAATCACAAATCACTGCATCCACCCAAAGGGACACATCCAGAGACAACTCAAAGGGACAAACCTGCCATTTTTCACTCTGGGCAAGCAATGCATCTCTGGAGAAATCGCTGTAATTCGTTACCATATCATAAACCGCATCATTGATCCGGTCATAATGCCCTTTGGCATAGGGACAATGCTCCGGATTGCAGTCCATTTCATCACAGGCACAGATTTTTTCCTTTGCCGTCAGCGTTACCACCTTGTACCGGAGTCCCCGATTCTTCAAAAGAGTAAACGCTTCCGCCGCCACGGTTCTGGTTATGGTCTTAGCCGTTAAATAGAATATCTTTTCCCCCAGCCCCTCTCCCACCGCCTTTACAGCCGGAAAGATGGTTGAAATGGTCTTTCCCACCCCGGTGGGTGCCTGAATAAACAGTTTTTTACGATGCCAGATCGTCCGGTATACAGCCGTAGCCAGATCTTTTTGCCCATCCCGATAAGGAAAAGGAAATTCCACCTCCCTGATGGATTCCTGCCGAATCGCTTTCCATGATATCTGATATTCACACCACTTTCGATACTCTTCCATCAATGCGCAAAACCAGTGCTCCAATTCTTCAAACGAATACTCCCGTAAAAACCGACGAATGTCCTCCGTCTCCAGATTACAGTAGGTCATCTGCACCTGAATATTTTTCAGTTCTTCCTGATAGCCGTATATATATGCATAACACTTTGCCTGAGCCAAATGGATATCCAGCGGTTCTTTCAATAAGGCTAAATCTTTATAGATACCTTTGATCTCGTCAACCGTAACTTTCCCATCTTCACTTAGTATACCATCTGCCCGTCCCTCCACCGTAATCACATAATTCCCGCAGTCTGCCGAATGCTTTAAAGCTACCTCCGCACGGTAAGAAGCTCCCATCTGTCCCTGTATTTTACGATGCAATTTACTGCCCAGCTGCATTGCCTCTTTGTCAATCAGCCCTCCGTGTCTATTGTCGATGTCCCCGCCGCGTAGGATAAACTCTACCAGATTCCGAACGGAGATCTTAATTTCCTCCATAAAATTCCTCTCTAAGCCTTTATTTTCTTCATTCCTAATTATTATATCTTATAGAAAACAAAGATACTATATGTTTAAGTACGCATTGGCGTATTTGTTATTTTGCTCACCACCTGTAGAGGTGGGAGTCTTATCTTCTTTCAAGATAAAAAAGGGACTTCCGCCGGTTCTGCAAATCGCCGGCGAGAGTCCCCATCTGTCTCTTTATATTGTCTATCAGGCTACGGAGTATTTATTCAAGACATCTTCAAAACTCATATCTTTACCGCCGTATTTCACTGTCAGTTCACGTGATAAATCTAAACTCAATACACCTAACATAGATTTTGCGTCAATGATTATCCGATTGTAAAAAACATCAATGTCAAAGTCACATTGCCCGGCAGCATGAACAAATTCTTTCACTTCATTAATTTCCGTTAGCTTTATTTTTTTCTCTGACATATCACTCACCCTTTCTACTGATTTCAAAGCATCTACTACATGTTCAAAAAGAATTCAGTTTCTTTTGAGGTATTATGGCATCACTTTTGTGATTTGTCAATGTTTATATTTTCTATTTTTGGGTAAATTATCTCACAATTTTTATATAAAACGTATAACCATCCTGCCTCTTTCTTCGTGTTTTCTGAAGCTGGCGACCTGTGATCATTCGAAACTTTCGGTCATATATCTGCGGTATCTCAGCGGCAGAAGCTGCTGCTGCAAACGCTTATTCGTCCTCTCCTGCACCGCTATATTCCTGCAAAATCCTGTCCAAAGCTTCCTGAATTTTTCTTCTTCTTTTGATATGTTCTCTACCTGTTCCCGATTCAGAGTCTCGCCTTCTACCAGTCCCCATGCCTTATGAGCTTCATGGACAAGAAAGACTTCATGAGTATTGTCATAGATCAAAAAATGCTCTTTCGGAAACCGATCTGCAAAATGCTCTCCCATCAATGGAAGTACATAATTTTCCGGTTGGATCTCGGAAAACAAGATTTTATTCTGCAATTCCCGAAACCTTACAAACCCTGTGTACTGGTGGGCTTCATGTTCTGTATTTCTGGAAAGTTCAAATACTCTGCATATATAACGGTTTTGCAGATTCTGCATGATTGACCTGTCTCTCCCGTAATGGAGTCCTAAAACAATTGTACGATAGATGTTATCTGCCTTTTCCCGATCTTTTGAAAGGGTGGCATGATAAATATGATGATAATCATCCTCATGCAGCCGCAAGCGTAATGTCCGCGCCACTTTCTCTGCCTTCTCCGGGTCAACCGGTACCTGTACATAATCTGAAAACAATTCATAATTGACATTTTCATAAATCTGAAGCCTTATATTTTCATGTCCCAGTCTGCTGTCCCAGGCATCATAGACTCCGCTGAAAATACCATAGGTACTATTTTCACACTGAAATATCGTCATTTTACCACCTGCACGCTTTCAAAGATATCACTTTGGAACTGTCGTGAAATATACCGCCAAATCGTGCAGGTTATTTCACGACACTTCCTTACGCTCTTCATAACTACAGCTGCCCTGAAACACTTTGAAAAACATCCTGCTTCCCCGGCTGCCGGTTCATTCCCATGTCATCAAACAGATTCATCTGATGGAATCCTTGAATATCATAGGGCAGCCGCTCTTTCAGGCTCAGCAAATTACGCATAATGTAATCCTCTTCAATTTTCACAGGATACATCATCCGCCCATTGCAGGTAATAAAGTATAAGGCACGCTTTAACACCACACCCAGTTTCTTTAAATCCTCAAATCTCAGGCCTCCGAAATGCCGTGCCTTTACGATACGCTCGGCCGACTTGGTTCCGATCCCCGGTACCCGCAGCAAGGTAAAATAATCTGCCCTGTTTACCTCAATTGGAAAGTTTTCCAAATGTCCAAGAGCCCAGTTACACTTTGGATCTAAAAATACATTGAAATTGGGGCGCTCCTCCGTCAGTAATTCCGAGGTTTTAAATCCATAAAACCTCAAGAGCCAGTCTGCCTGATACAGCCTGTGCTCCCGCAAAAGCGGCGGCCCGCCGGTAAGTGCGGGAAGTTCGGCATCCTGATTGACCTGTATAAAAGCCGAATAAAATACACGCTTCAGACCAAACTTCTGATAGAGTGACTCCGCAACCGATACGATCTCAAAATCATTTTCCGGCGTGGCTCCTATAATCATCTGGGTGCTCTGTCCTGCCGGCACAAACCGGGGAGTATTTCGGTAAACAGAGACTTCGTATTTATTCTCCAGCATCCTGTTCTGAATCTGACGCATAGGTGCCAGAATCGTTTTTCGGCTCTTATGAGGAGCCAGTTTCTTCAGACTGTCGGCTGTCGGCAGTTCTAAATTGACGCTCATGCGGTCTGCCAGGAACCCTGTCTTGTCAATCAATTCCTGCGCTGCGCCAGGAATTGCCTTTACGTGAATATAACCCTGGAAATTGTGCTCATTCCGTAGTTTATATAATGTCTGATATAATAGTTCCATTGTAAAGTTTGGATTATACAAAACACCTGAACTTAAAAAAAGCCCTTCTATATAATTACGCCGGTAAAATTCCATTGTCAGCTCACAAACCTGGTCTGGGGTGAAGGATGCTCTGGCTATATCGTTGGTGGATCGGTTGATGCAATATTTACAGTCAAATATACACTCATTTGTAAAAAGTATCTTAAGCAGAGAAATGCATCTTCCATCAGCTGAGAAGCTATGGCAGATTCCTTTTGCCACGGAATTCCCAATTCCTTTTCCGTCTCCTTTACGATCTACGCCACTGGAAGTGCAGGCTACGTCGTACTTGGCAGCATCTGACAAAATTTCCAGTTTTTCGAAAATACTCATTTCTTCCTGTATCTTCATGTTCTTCACCTCGCTAAACCAAACGTTTGTTTGTCTTATTGTAGCATATTGTGAAGTTCATTTCAAGTGTTTTCGAATATTTGTTCGATTTTATGGTTGCTATTCACGGCTGATTTTAGATTGTATGACGTACGCCATCAATTATTATTTTCGCAAATCATCCAGCAAATATCGTCTCAGCTGTGTCATCACATCCTCAATATCTATTGGTTTGCCGACATGTGCATTCATTCCGGCATCTAAGCATTTCTCAATGTCCTCGCGAAATACGTTGGCAGTCATGGCGATAATCGGAACAGTCTTTGCATGGGGATCCGGGAGCGCTCTAATCATCTTCGTTGAGGTGTAGCCGTCAACCTCCGGCATATGGATATCCATAAATATCATGTCATAAGTCGGATCATCCTTAAACATCCTGTAAGCGATACCCCCATCCTCGGCACAATCAATTTGAATACCTGTAGGCTCAAGCAGGGCGACAATGATTTCGCGGTTGATATCAACATCCTCCGCAAGTAAAATACGCATACCATCAAAACATTCACTTTCGCTAAGCTCTACGCCATTATCCACCACCTCATTCTGATGGGTATTAACGCATTCCTGGATACATTCGGTAATCACGGATGCAAACAGCGGTTTGGGGATAAACCTGTCAACACCTGCCTGTTTTGCTTTGGGCTCAATTTCTGACCAATCAGCCCCGGAAATCATAATGACAACCGAGTTATTATTATATTTATTCTTAATCCATTTTGTCAGTTCGATACCGTTCATGCCGTCCATTTTCCAATCTACAAAGAAAACATCATACGAACCGCGCTTATCTATCATCTCGCAGGCTTCCATTCCGTTTGCGGCAACTTCACATTGCAGCTCGTGGGATTTTGCGAGACTTAAGAAATACTCCCGTACGTCCTCGTCATCATCTACTGCGAGAATACGAAAATCACTCAAATTCGTATCAGAACGCAGAAGGTTCGCCTGGCAATGCCCCTCTTGGACGCAAATGTTGAAAATAAATCTGGAACCTTCACCAATCCTGGATTCTACCCATATTTGACCTCCCATCATTTCTACTATATGTTTTGATATTGCAAGGCCGAGTCCCGTGCCGCCATATTTACGGGTAACACTTCCGTCTCCTTGTTCAAATGAAGCGAACAGTTTCTTTTGCTGATCCTCCGAAATGCCGATGCCGGTGTCTTTCACCTCGAACTGAAGGGTATAAAAGCCGTTTTCTTCCGTTATCCTTCGAACAAAAAGCGAAATCGCTCCATTATCCGGGGTGAATTTGACGGCATTTCCTATCAGATTTGTGATAACCTGGTTTAAGCGCTGCTCGTCAGATACAATCGCCTGTGGTACATCCTGGTCAACCTTTATGGTGAAGCATTGTCCCTTTTCCTCCATACGGAAATTGACGACATTTGTTATCTTGATAAGCATTTTCTCAAGGTTAAAGTCGGTATTGGAAAGATCGAACTTTCCCGCTTCAATCTTGGATATATCAAGAACATCGTTAATAACACCCAAAAGATGCGTGGACGCAGAGTCGATTTTTCCTAAGCAGTAATCCTTCCGCTCTATATCGTTTGAACCTTTGCCAATGCTTGTCATTCCGATGATGGCATTCATCGGCGTTCTCATTTCATGACTCATCCTGGATAAGAAATCACTTTTTGCCTTGCTGTTTTGCTCAGCAAGCTCCTTTGCCTCAACCAATTTGGTCTCCATGTTTTGGCGGGTTATCACACCGGACAAAACTCCCGCAATCAATTTGCCAAGGTTAATATCGCTTGTGGTCCACGGAGTATACAATTCGCACTGGTCAAATTCCAGCACTCCCCAAAATTCATCATCCACATATACGGGCAGCATTAAGAAAGTTTCTATGTCTTCTAAATTGTAATAATGAACGAAACCCTCACGGTCATTATCGTCAAGGTTAAAATGAGTGATCTGTCTCCGTGAAAAATCAGAGGTCAATTTTGCACCAAAATCGTCTACGGGCAAAATCATTCCATGCTTATGCTTCGCTCTACTTGACGAATTACACCATTCATATTGATAGCAAAGCGCCCGGTTTTCATATTTTATCAGCAGTATGCGGCCTATATCCATGAATACCCCCGTCATTTGAAGCGCTTTGTTTATCATTTCGTCGATATTGTCATTAGAAATAAAGTTTTGCGACAGAGTGGCCATAAGTTCCTGCTGTTCAAGGCGCTTTTCAAGGGTGGTTTCCGCTTCCTTCCGCTCGGTAATATCCCGGGATATTCCCATCATACCGATCACATCATTGTTTTGGAACAGCGGCGTCTTAACGGTTTCCATAAGCCTTTGGGAGCCGTCCGGATAGGTGGTTAATTCCTCTATTCTCTCCGCCTTTTGCCCGCTTAGAACTTTTTGGTCCGCTTCTATAAAAAGCTTAGCCATTTCCTCGTCGATTTTAAATATTTCAATATCGCTCTTTCCTGCCAGCTCCGCCTCAGTCATTCCCGCGAATTTTTCAAAACTGGGATTGCAGCTTGTATATATACTGTTTACATCTTTGCAGAACACAAGGTCAGGTATTGAGTTGTAGATTGTGGAAAGTGTGGCGGTTTTATTCTCAAGCTCACGGGTACGCTTCTTTACGGTTTCCTCAAGATTTTTGTTGATCTTCCTGTTTTTCATATAGAAATAGAAAACGACAAAAAGCGCCGCCAGCAACAACACAACGAACAGTATAATAAATGGGAGCGAATCACGAAGCATTTTGCTCTGATAGTCGAAAGCCCGGCTCAACCAGTTCTCCTCGATACCCTTGATGTCGATATATGCCAGCGACTTATCGAAAATGCTGCGCAATATGACCTCATCCTTGTTAAAGCCAAAGAGCGTATCCAGCTCTTTGTCAAAGGACATGTTTACTTTGTAGCCGAGCTTTTCGCGGTAATTCGTCTGGACCAACAGCATGGTTTCAGACAACATCAAAAGATCGATATCGCCCCTTTCGAGAGCATCAAAGGCCTCGTTGCCGGTTTGGTATACATTCATCCTTTCATGATCGGGGAACAATCCCCTGAAAACCTCTTCATGAACTGATTTATCTACCGTACCAACGGTGGCGTAGTACACTTGAAACGGCTGAAGTTCGGGATAATCGCTTCTTGATAACAGGGCGAAGTTAGTGGTTATATAGGAAGTATCGCTCCATATATAATCGTTCTTTCGCGATTCTGAGTACAACAGCTGTGGCATCATGGATACCTCGCCGGATTTTAATTTGGCGAGTATGTCAGAAAGCGGCTTTTCGATCGGCATACAGTCGGAATTGAATACAATTCCCGTGAGCTCGCTAACCTCCTCCAGAATATCGTAAGCCGCTCCGTCATATCGTTTCTCAACGGAGTTGTAGAAGCTGGCAGGATACGCATCATGCATCAGCGCTGCGTTAACCTCGGCATTCTGCAGCTTCAGATCCGCCAGATATGCCCGTTCCTCATCGGTAAAACTTTGATACAGCTTGTGCTTTTTGTATTCGTAGCTGCCTTCCCGGTACAGCCTGAACATCGTCTCCATACCGCCGGCGTCCAAATATTTGTTGATAACGGATATTATCGGCTGAAATTCGGAGTCTTGGGTGGTTATGGAGACGGGGGCGTATGCAAACTGAAATATATCCCTGCTGCGGACATAATCATATTCTTCAAACAGGGGATCTGACACGCCATCCGTCACGAAGGCATCAATCTCGCCGGAGAGGAGCATCTCGGCGGCGCTCATAAAGCTGGAGACATCCACAGCCTCAAAGCTGCTGTCAGGGTAGAGCTTAATGATCAGCTCGACCGCTACCGCACTATCCAAAAAGCCGACTCTCATACCGTTTATGTCCGCCTCGGTTGTAATCGCGGGAGCACTTGTGAGGTTATAGACGCCTAAGCCGCGTCCGGCGATAGGCGTGGTCATTTCATAAATCTGCAGGCGCTCGGCAGTATGGGTAAACTCGCTGGAAAAATCGGTGATGCAGTTGTCTATATCGTTTTTGAGGTCAGTCCACTCGTTGTAAGCCTTCGGTGAGAACTGCGTATCAAACAGATCGGAGAGCAGTTGGCAAACTTCGATTGTAAAGCCCGCATAGGAGTCGTCTGTCTGTTTGAAGGACTCGGTCGTAATAAGATGCCCGTAAGAAAAGCCGCCACGCTCCGCTTTAAGTGCCTCAATAGCGTCAATCTCCTCCTGTGTTACACCGGGGACATCTTGATAGGAACGTATGGAATCAATATCCAGGGACTCCTCCGAAACCTTACTGCAACCTGTTATAGACACGATAAGGCTCAGCAATATCACCAAAATCCGTATACGTCTCATATATAACCTCCTGTTAATTAAATATCATTTTATAAAATAAATTACTCTAATTAACAGTATATTACAACCGCCTGCCAAAATCAATTCTTTTAAGGGTACATATTTTAAAAGGGTGAGTTTATGCATATTGCCTCCCATAGTGGCGTCCTGATTGCCAACATGTATAAACTCGCATTTTAAAAACCTACGCTTACCACCGCACCAGTTAAGCCGGTTTTGCTTGTTAAGTTTGGAAGCAGGTGATATAATTAACATGATAAGTACTCATCTGATATGTAATATATGAAACGGCAATGATTTATGTCGTTACATATAGTTCGATAAGGTGAACGAACAGTATCAGGCGTTATTATAAAGGGGTGAAGTACAATGTATCTGCAATTTAATAATGTGTCTTTTTCATATCCCGAAGTATTGGCTTTAAGCAGTGTGTCATTTGAAATTGAAAAAGGGGAAATAGTCGGCTTAATAGGAGCAAACGGAGCAGGAAAAACAACGGCTATATTGAATATTATCAGATACTTACAACCCCAAAACGGTAAAATATATATTGATGGAATTGATATATCGGAAATCAAAAACGAGAACTTCCTCGTTTCTTATATTGCAGATGAGCCGATTTTTTATGATGAACTTACGCTATTGGAACACTTGCGCTTTATGAAAGCCCTCTATCCTGATAATGAATTGGTTATTGAGGATTTGATTGGCAAATTGGAGCTTAACGAACATTTACATAAAGTGCCGTCCGCATTATCAAAAGGTACAAGGCAAAAACTGTCAATCGCTCTTTCATTACTAAGAAATTATGAATTGCTTATAGCTGACGAACCGTTTAGCGGGTTAGACCCTAAACAAATAAACATTTTCAAGGAAACTTTATTTGACTGCAAAAAGGCGGGAAAAGCGGTCTTATTATCCACACACCTTTTAGATATGGTGGACGGAATATGTGACAAATACATCATGCTTAATCACGGTGAATTGGTTGCTGAGGGTACAAAATCAGAAATAATCAAAGTGAACAATCTCAATAGCGGCAGCACGTTAGAGCAGATTTATTTGGCTCTCATAGAGAGGAGCGTATAATATGTACTCTCTGATTATAAAGCAAAAATTAAGAACGGCAAGGGGAATATTAAAGCATTTTTGGAGTACGGCGATTGTTTTTCTGATTATTGTATGTTATGCAGCAGTACAATTCTATGTTGTAATATTAAACGGCGGCATAGGTACCGCATTACCAGATAAATATATTATTTATTTCCTTGCGGCTTGTGTCATTTTAAGCGGGTCCCGGATATTGATAAAAAAACAGCCAATTATTACAATGAACGCCGCAACACTCCATTATCTCTATTTTACAAAACACTTCAAGAGGATTATGGCAGCAAAATATTTATGGTCTTTCATTAAAAGTGTTTTGTTGACAGCTATCATATCCGGTTTAATAAGTGGCTTTCAGGTCAACGCAGTATTTGGACGTTACTTTCTTTTGCTTTGGGGTTATCTGTTTTTGGGTGTGCTGCTCTCCTGGAGTCGCTACCATTTTATGAAAGGGAAAGCACGGTTAGCGGTAGTCTTATGTTATATCATTGCAGCTGCTGTTTTTCTCATGGAAAGCGGAGTTATCAGCATTATCCTTAACTATTGCCTGATTTTATTTTGGCTTTACTATGTTACAGTTAAACTACAATTCAACTTGACTAAATACAGTAAAGATTTGGCTTTAATAGATGAAAACAATTCCGTAACAAGTCAATATAACATGGTTAAAATGTCGCAGATGGCAGCAGAAAAAGTGGCAAACAAAAGACGGCGTTTTTTTCTCTATCATTTTCCATTAAAAAAGAACAATGCCATATTTTACAAATGCCTTATAGAAATTATAAGGACAGGCAATCGTATATGGGGAGCTTTCGCTTTTCTTTTACTGACAGGATTTTTGTTTTATCGCACCCCTGCGTTTTCCTTAATTCCCGTTTTTGGAGAAATCGACAATTTAGCGGCAGCATTTTCCGTATTGATGGTAATGATGGTATATCGGAATGTTGACGAATTATTAAAGAAAAATGCCGGCGCATTAATGAAAAAACACAAAAAGGGATTGTTTATTCCTATGGGAAAGCAAAAGATCGTATTTAGTTATCTTGCCGCTTCTATTTTGATTTTTTCTGTAATAACAGTTTTTGCAGGGTTGATATTTGGAAGCAAAATCCGCTTTGTTTTATTATTTTTTGTGTTATTCATTACGATATTTACTGTTGATTTCAACCTTGCTTTAGCGGAGAACAAATTGAGTAAAATAATCCGAAAAGCCATGCCAATGTTATCGACCATGTTAGGTTTTATTTTTTTAATTTAGGAAATAAATTGAATAATCATTCTTTTTTGCGCTTGGAAGGGATGTTGAGCACAGATTTAAGAATTTATATTTTAAAGTAAAGGAGAAGAAGTGAAAAAGAGAAAATCAAGCTCAAATAGCCCATAAGACGCAAAAACATGGTTTACAAAAAAGTTGTGAACCGTAAAGAACGATATTCCCACCTGCATTAACAAATGACCGACACCTGCACGCCAGTAACAAGCAGGTGGTGTACTTGCCATTAATGCTGGGAATGACCATGTTTAAATCATACTACTATTTGACGTTGATGAAAACTATTTTCATCACTATTTGTGCCGCAAGCGTCAACGGCGGAATGGAGATTATTATGAAGATAAAAGGAATAATTTCAGGTATTTTGATAGCCATAATGATTTTATCAGCTGTTTCTACACCGATTAATAGTGTGGCTGCTAATGCAGAGGGTAATATTAACCAACAGAATTTAAATGGTTTAGATACAGATGTAAATGTAGAAAGCACGAATTCCGTCGGACAACTAATTGCGAATCAAATTACTTCTAAGCAGGATGAACAAGATGAAAATAACGGTTGTAATCTGTTCTCTGTAGAGGTTAATGAAAAAAAGGCTACGGTTTCTTTTGAAACGCTTCAGGACTGCACAATCGTTGTGGGAATTTACGACGAAACCGGAGTGACAATGGTTGCCACTGGAAATAAACAAGTAACCAAAGGAGAAACGATTGTAGATGTGGAGATAGAAATTTCAGAAATGCCACAATATTTTTATCTCCGGGCATTTATGGTAGATGGGGATAGCTTAAGACCTATTTCTACATCATATGAGTCGCCAAATTATACAGAGGAAATGCAAGAATTTTTTGCGAAGACAACGGATGATTTTGATGAGGATAAAGTTTTAAACTTTGATGAAGATAAAAAGAATAACTTCGCAGTGTATGGTGATGATACCAAGGTGATTTCACAAAGCGAAGGCCAAAACCAGATTATATCAGCCGATGATAGTACAGGAGTTTATGTATTTCAAAATGCAGACAACAGTATTATCTCGCTAGAAACTGGAGATATTATCTCATACGAATATGATGACGGTGAATTTCTGATTGTCAAAATAGCAACAATACAAATTAGCGGTACAACAGTTACTATCATAAGTGGAGACAGCTCCCTTGAAGATGTATTTGATTACGTGAAAATTGATGCAGAGACAAGTACGGAAGATGCAATCTTTGACCCATCAGCTTGTGATGATGATATTATTTATGAGGGGTTAATTGATTATAATGAGCCAGAATTTGACTCTTCGTCTTCTTTTATGCCTCGTGCTATTGAAGAAGAAGCCAAGCAAAGTGTTGCATTGTCTTTTACATTCGCTGAAAAAACAATTGGGTCTGAAAATGCTAAAGCAAAAATATCTGGGAATCTTGCTGTTAAACTTGAAAATAAAATAAGCTTATATGTTTCACTTAATTATCAATACTTGGAATTAAGCCTTGAGTATTCAGGTAAAATTAATGTCTCTGTTAGCGGAAAAGCTACAGGTAAGATGCAAATTGGTTCAGTTGGTTTTATGCCTATTCCGGGAGTTATAATTGAACTATCTCCTTCCTTTATTATGGAAGCAGAGGTAAAAATAGAGGTTAGCGGAACATTAAAAGGTTCTGTTGGTTTTTCTGTTTCTAATGATGTCGGTCTTAAAAACAATAGTTCTTCTCCAACTTTTAAGACGGAATTAAAAGTAGAGGGAAAAATCTTTGTAGGTTTTTCGCTTGAACCAAGAGTAAAAATCATAAGTGAAAAGATTGTAAAAGTTGGATTTGAAGCTAAGGTTGGAGCAGAAGTGAAAGCAGTATTAAAAGTATATGAAAAGGCATCAACTACCAAAATTCATACATGTCAAAATTGTATTGACGGTGAGATTTCGGCTAAGTTTACAGCTTCTTTTGAAGCGCAATTGTTCGGAAGCGAACGGCTAAAATTCAAATACACAGCATTAGACAAGACATGGAAACTATGGGATTTCTATTATTCGTTTGATAAAAAAGAATTTAAAGTAACTACTTGTCCTTATATTATCTATATGACAGCAATTACTGTAACTGACAGCAGTAAAAAACCAATAGCCGCTGCAAATATAACAGGAAAATTACATATTAATGATGGTAATGGAAACTTAAATTCCGCAGATTCTGTTGTGACAAATGAGAATGGTATAGCAACTTTATATCTTTCTAATGGAAGCTATAAATTGCCTATCACTAAGAATGGATATACGGACAATAGCTGTACTTTTGTGATAAAAGATAATTCAAAGAGTGCGAAGGTTACGCTATATACGGGAAGCGGAAGTGATGGAATGGGTGAAGGTAATATTGATTTTACTTCTGCTCAAACGTTTAGTCTTGGAAACTCTCATAGCGGAGCCATTACAAAAGATGGTAGCCTATATATGTGGGGACATAATGCTTGGGGACAGCTAGGAAATGGCACTATAACTTTCAGTTCAACCCCAATCAAAATAATGGATAATATAGCATCAGTAAGTCTTGGTAGTTATTATAGTGAAGCTATTACAAAAGATGGCAGTCTCTATATGTGGGGAGATAATACAATTACTGCCAGCTTAACCCCAATCAAAATAATGGATAATGTAGCGTCTATAAGTCTTGGAGTCTGTCATAGTGGAGCCATTACAAAAGACGGAAGTCTCTATATGTGGGGACAAAATTATTATGGACAGCTAGGAAATGGCACTGAAACTGATAGCTCAACCCCAATCAAAATAATGGATAATGTAGCATCTGTAAGTCTTGGAAGTAATTATAACGGAGCCATTACAAAAGGCGGAAGTCTTTATATGTGGGGATATAATCATCATGGACAGCTAGGAAATGGCACTAAAACTAACAGCTCAATCCCAATCAAAATAATGGATAATGTAGCATCTATAAGTCTTGGAGACTATCATGGTGGAGCCATTACAAAAGACGGAAGTCTCTATATGTGGGGATATAATTATTATGGACAGCTAGGAAATGGTACTGAAACTGAAAGCTTAACCCCAATCAAAATAATGGATAATGTAGCATTTGTAAGTCTTGGAAACTCTCATAGCGGAGCCATTACAAAAGATGGTAGCCTTTATATGTGGGGACATAATTATCGAGGAGAGCTGGGAAATGGCACTAAAACTTCCAGTTCAACCCCAATCAAAATAATGGATAATGTAGCATCTGTAAGTCTTAGCACCGGTTATAGTGGAGCAATCACAAAAGATGGAAGCCTATATATGTGGGGATATAATGGTTGGGGACAGCTAGGAAATGGTACGACAACTGATAGCTCAATCCCAATCAAAATAATGGATAATGTTATGTTATCATCAAGTGAGCAAATCTTAACTCTTAGTACAAGTGCGATACAGCCAATGAAATTAACAGCAAAATCCAGCATAAAAACCGCAAGCTTTATAGACCTTTTGCCTAATGAAATATATACGTTCTACGTTATAAAATCGAAGGAGGAAGAAAATCCGCTTGAAGCAAATAATCTCCTATATATGAATCAGGCGGTTTCTGACAGTGATGGAAAACTAATCTTTCAATATGTTCCAACAGAGGAGTATGCCGATGCTGAAATTTTTGTAAAAGGAGCAACCAAAACTAATTTATTAACTGCAAAAATTGAAATAACTGATTTTACATACAACGGCAGTGTACAGTATATTAATCCGATTGTCAGTATAGATGGCAATACGCTTGCAGAAGGTGAAGATTATGAACTATGCGGTGAATTCAGCGGAATGAAAGTGGGTGAATATGTTGTAACGATTTGTGGGATTGGCGATTATACAGGTGAGGTTGACAAGGTATATGAAATTAAAGCAAAGTCAATTGCAGGTCTTTCGGCAACATTATCTACTGCATCATACCTATACAACGGTTCTGCCAGAAAACCAGAGGTAACTGTTAAAGATGGAACTAAGAAATTAACAAACAATAGTGACTATACGCTTGCATACTCAAATAATACCAATGCCGGAACCGGCAAGGTTACAATTACAGGTAAAGGCAATTATACCGGAATACTGACAAAAACATTTACAATCAAAAAAACTAACCAGACAATTTCAGCCAGCAATAAAACGAAAGTTTTTGGTAACGCAGCGTTTAGTTTGGGTGCGAAATGTATAAAAGGTAACGGAAATCTAACATACAAATCAAGTGACACAAAGGTTGTAAAGATTTCATCTTCCGGAAAGGTTAGTATCAAGGGTACCGGTAAAGCAACTGTTACAATAACAGCTGCTGCAACTACAAACTACAACAAGGCTACAAAGAATATAGTAATTATTGTAAAGCCTGAAAAGGCAAAATTGAAAGGATTTACTAGTCCAAAAACAAAGACAGTTAAAGTAACATGGAAAAAGGATACAAGAGCAACTGGATACCAGATTCAGCTTTCATCAAGCAGTAAGTTTAAAAGCGGTAACAAACCACATAATATAAACTCAAATCGAACAGTATCTAAAAAAATCACGAAACTCAAAAAGAACAAAACATATTATGTTCGCGTAAGGTCTTATAAGATAGTGAGTGAAAAAAAATATTATGGTTCTTGGTCAGGGAGTAAAAAAGTTAGGTGTAAATAATTCATTGCTCTGTTTTCGGTTTTATTTTAGTTGTACATTTAAATGAATGTAAAATGTTTATGAAAAACAGCCAAGAATCTCTGCCAACTATCTTATGCGAAAAATCCGGTGTATGAGGTTAGCTGCAAAGCAGCGTAAAGGAGAGAGAAGACCTAAGGAGCCACGAGGACATTCTCGAGTGGAGACTGCTTTAAGGGGCTCCGAATGACCGCCGAAGGAGTCTGGTCCGCATAAGATAGTGGCAGGGATTCTTGGCGTCCCTCTCCCTCTTCCAAAACCTCTAACACAAACTCAAAATTTTATCTATATCAATCATCCCTGTTTCAGTTCCAATATCTTATCAAGAACCCTATTGGCCGCTTCTTCTTTACTCATAATATCCAATGTTGTCACATCTTCTCCGGTAATGATTGTAATTACATTTGTATCCGTGCCGAACCCGGCCCCTTCTTCTTTAAGATTGTTTGCGACAATCAAATCCAGATTTTTCCCGATCAGCTTGGCTTTTGAATTCTCAATCACATTCTGCGTTTCCATGGAAAATCCGCATAGAATCTGTCCCGGCTGCTTATGCTCTCCCAGATATTTCAATATATCATCTGTCTTTTCCAGTTCTAAAATCATACTGCTTTCTGACTTCTTCACTTTTTCTTCACTCACCTCACCGGGGCGGTAATCTGCAACGGCTGCGGCCTTTATTATAATATCCTGGTCTTTGGCACATGCCGTCACTTCATCAAACATCTCTTTGGCACCGGTGATATTGATTACTTTTACAAAAGGCGGTTTCTCAAGGGCAGTCTGCCCGGTCACCAGGGTAACGTCGGCACCGCGGAGCATGCACATCTTTGCGGCAGCATACCCCATTTTTCCTGTGGAGTGGTTTGTAATGAACCGCACAGGGTCGATAGCCTCCCTGGTAGGACCTGCTGTTACCAGTACTTTCTGCCCTGCCATATCTTTTTCGTATGCGATTTCCCGCAGAATATAGTCCAGAAGCACCTGCTCATTTGGCAGTTTCCCTTCTCCTATATCACGGCATGCCAGCATGCCTACTGCCGGCGATATCACTTCAAAGCCATGGTTTTTCAACTTCACAATATTTTCCTGAACGATACTATTTCGATACATCTGAGTATTCATGGCCGGTGCCGCTATTTTCTTACAATCACATGCCAGTACGGTAGTAGTCAGCATATCATCCGCCAGCCCATATGCCAGTTTGGCTATGACATTTGCCGAGGCAGGGGCTACCATCACTGCATCTGCTTTCTTAGCCAGTGATACATGTTCAACATTATATTTAAAATTCCGATCAAACATATCTACCAGGCAACGGTTACCGGTCAAGGTTTCAAAGGTAAGGGGATGAATAAAGTTCATTGCATTTCGAGTCATGATCACATGCACATCACAGTGTAATTTTACCAGCATGCTGGCCAGATTTGCAATTTTATAGGCAGCTATACTGCCAGTCACACCTAAAACAACAGTCTTTCCACTTAACATATTCGTTCCTCCTGTCTTTCTTATCTTCTATATAAATCTTCAATTAAATCTTCTATGAAATCTTCTATGAAATATTTTATGAAATCTTCTATGAAATATTTTATGAAATTGTGTCCATCTCCCGAATGGGTTTAAGTTTAACGAATGTTTTATCAGTATAACATATTTTGTTTTTATTTGTACAGGTTTTGATGGTTATCTTGAATTTCCCTGAAAATTATGATATACTGGCGCAGTAATTGTATTGTATCTCGTAAGAGAATAATAACAAGGAGGAAAGAAAAATGAATCATGTAAAAACAGCAGGCGGCAAAAGTCCGCAAACGCTGGGACTTGTACAGGTTGCACTCTTCGCAGCACTGATTTTTGTCCTGGCATTCACACCATTTCTGGGGTATATCCCTCTTGGTTTCACCAGAGCAACAATTATCCATATACCGGTAATCATCGGTGCCCTGATGCTGGGTCCAACTAAAGGAGCAATCCTTGGATTTATGTTTGGACTCACCAGTTTGATCAATAACACTTTTAACCCTACCCCAACTTCTTTTGTTTTTTCACCATTTTATGAACTGGGAGGAATACGGGGCGGTTTTTCCAGTCTGATCATCTGCTTTGTCCCACGTATTTTAGTCGGTGTCGTCCCTTATTACGTATATCGGGGCATACGTTCACTTACTCCTAAAAGTAATAAAGGGCAAGTTGTATCACTGGCATTAGCGGGATTTTCCGGAGCTTTGACCAATACCCTATTGGTCATGAATCTGATTTTTGTATTTTTCAAAGACGCTTATGCCTCTGCAAATAAAGTGGCTTCAGAGACGGTCTATAAGTTCATCTTAACAATCATAGGCATTAACGGAGTACCGGAAGCCATTGTGGCTGCTATTATCGTAGCATTGGTGGGGCGCATACTTTTGAAAACCAAATATGCTATTTTAAAATAAAGGAGACTTGATATGATTCTTGCTATAGATATCGGAAATACAAGCATTGTGATCGGTTGTATCCGCAATGAAGAAATATTATTTGTGGAACATCTTTCTACTGATGTAACAAAAACGGTCCTGGAATATGCCATCAGCTTTAAAAATGTCTTAGAGATGTATCAGATGAACCCGAAAGAGATTGAAGGTTCTATTATCTCGTCCGTTGTACCGCCGGTAACAAACAGTGTCCGGGAGGCAGCCAGGAAGATTACAAATCAGGAAGTTATGGTCGTAGGACCCGGTATCAAAACAGGACTGAATATTTTGATGGACAACCCTGCCCAGCTGGGAAGCGATCTGGCGGTCAATGCGGTTGCCGGTATTGCCGAATATAAGGTCCCATTGATTATTTTCGATCTGGGTACTGCCACAACGATCTCTGTTGTAGATAATAAGAAAAACTATATCGGCACGATCATTTTGCCCGGTATCCAGGTATCTGTAGATTCTCTTATCAAACGTACTTCACAGCTCCCCAGCATTAGTCTGGAGGCTCCGAAAAAGCTTATTGGCACGAATTCAATTGACTGCATGAAAAGTGGTGTTATCTATGGAAATGCCGCCTGTATGGACGGTATGGTACAGCGTATCAGGCAGGAATTGGGGGAAGAGGCAACGGTGATTGCTACCGGGGGACTGGCGAAAAGTATTGTTCCGCATTGTAAAGAGCGGATTATTTTTGATGATGCTCTTTTATTGAAGGGGCTTTTGCAGATTTATAAAAAAAATCGAAATAGCAGATGATAAATTAAATGTTTTGGAAGAGGGACGCCAGGAATCCCGGCGTCCCCTTTGTCTATTCCGGCCTGCTATATTTACCGAAGTTAATTTTATTACTTTATACTTTTCTTGAACATGCCACTGCCAGAATTCCAGGACCTGTATGACAGATAACGCTTAGCGATAATGAATCCATATAGATTTCCATACCCGGAAACTCACTTTCCAATTCTGCTTTCCATTCTGCTGCCTCCTGCGGATTTCCGGCATAAGCAGCATGCAGTGCTAATTTGTCTTGTTCTAAAAGGTCTTTGAAACGTTTCTCCATATCTGATTTTATAGCATCAATCATAATTCTCTTTGCTTTTATTTTGCCTCTTGCTTTTGCATATGCATCCAGTTTTTCACCCTGGATCTGCAGAATCGGTTTAATATTTAAAACCGTACCAAAGGCGGCAGCGGCAGGTGTAATACGACCTCCTCTTTTGAGATACTTCAGTGTCTCAAGAGCTAAATATATACTGGAATCCATTTTTTCCGCCTCCAGTATGTTTTTTATCTCTGCTGCAGACTTTTCCTGTTCTGCCAGTGCTATTGCATTCAGTACTGATTGACGCTGTGTAACCGATATTCTTTGGTTGTTGACTACCTGCACTTTTCCGTCATATTCTGCCGATAAAGCGGTTGCTGTTTCGCAGGATGCACTTAATCCGCTGGACATTGGAATATGTACAATTTCTTCATGTTCTTTTAACAGCTTGTTCCAAAGCTCTATAACGGTTGCCGGAGCCGGCTGTGATGTACTGATTTCTGCATTCTCATTTAATTTTTTCAGAAATTCTTCCCGGTCCAGACTGACTCCTTCCAGAAATACTTTTCCTTCAATGGTAAAAGGCATAGGTATCACTGAAATACCCATTTCTGACGCTTGTGTCTGTGTGATTCCACTATTACTATCCGTAATAACTGCTATCTTTTTCATTCTTTATCCTCATTCACTTTGATAGATACATTCTAACAGGTGGGGTGCCTATTTTCAAGTGCCATGTAAAATTCGGGTGTATATTTAAAAGGACAGGGGATAGCTTACGTAAACGCAGGGGGACGCGTCAGGAGGGCAAGGGACAGCTTACGTAAACGCTTTTTTTTCAAGGAATTCACAAGAAAAACCCCTCCCATAACCTGGTGTGACCCTCATTAATTAACTATACGTTTCGCTGTCTAAATTTCCATCTGCGGTGTTGCACCCTTCGGGCATACCTAAATGGTCATACGACCAATAAAGAGGAAATTGTCAATCGCCGTAGCCACCGTTGCCGGATGAACCATGCTTTTGCAAACTTACAAACTGCCAAAGACCAGCCGCTGTGGAATGAGCGGTGCTTTTCGCAAACATTTAGAGGGTGTTTTTAGTACCTGGCGAAATCCACTGCTTATGAAGACCCGGCGCGACGGCTATCCGGAGCGTCGCTGGTCGTAGTTAGCAGTGGAGTTCGTCAGGTACGTTGCCCGGGTTGGCGTAAAGCACCGCTCATTCCACGGCGGCGTCCTAATTGCAATACCCCATATATTGACATCCAAAACTCCGATAAAGAGAGAAATAACGCTTAATATCAACAGGCAAACCGTAAGAATAATTGTTGATGCATGTTTCATAACTTTAATAAAATATACCTCCTTCAGATATGGTTAGTCAAAGTAAATATTTTCCATTCCGATAGTCATACGAATTTCCGTTCCCCAAAAACCGGCAAACTTTCCGTAAAGGAATGATTGCCGGTAAATCAGTTTTCAAGTGATTTTGTATAAATATAATTAAAGCTTATGGCATGCCTGTTTTCATCCGCTAAAGCACGAATAAAAGCATGCCGTACTTTCTGGTTCTGATCTGTAAAAGAAACGTTATTATAAAAATAATAATTGTTTAATTCATGGACAACCGCACTTTTAATGCCTGAGAGAAAAGAAATAACATAAGGTGTCACCGGATCTGACAGGTTTAGCTGTCCTCCAAACAAATTATGATACAGGTTTGTAAATCCATTTAAATGATTTATCTCATCTTGCAATATGACTCTGATAAGTCCAATATTTTCCTGATCCGATGTCATCGTAAGTAATTTATCATAAATCATAATACTATTTTGTTTTGCTTCTATTACCCTTAAGAGCATCCCGGGAGGGATATGTATCTGATAATTATTATTCATAAAATACAAATAAAATTCAATGACCTCTTTACCTTTCTCCCAACCTGAATTGCTGGATATATCTCATGTAATATCCTATGATTTTCTTTATAAAATAATGACTGAAGATATGGAATGCAGCCTTTTATTTGTATTGCTGTAAATAATCCATTGTATCTTTTAAACAAAGGGCACCATACCCCCATATAGCATTTGGGTAGCTTATCATGTCTTCTCTGCCTGCCCCCTTTTTCAGAAAAGCCTTTACACGCTGTCCATATAAAAAATGATCGTTACCCAATACAATCCCCCACTGCATCATTAAAGCTGCTGCACCGGTCACAAAGGGAGCTGCCATACTGGTTCCTGTAAAAGAATCATACCCCCCGCCTGCACGGGCAGACAGGATCCCTACTGCCGGGGCGACCAGGTCAGGCTTTATATAAATATTATTTCTGGTAAAGCCACGCCCCGAGAAATTAGCAGCAGCATAAATAGCTCCATTGTAACCACCGACCGTTATCACATTCGCGGCTGTTGACGGTATGGTTATCGTTGTATCTACTGAGGGCTCTGTAAAAGCCGTATCACTTCCCACCTCTTCCACAGTAGGCAGCCATATATCAAACCTGCCGTCAACCACCTCCAATGCCCTGACCCTTAATCTCCAAATACCCTGTGGAATGAAAGATTCCTCCTGACTTAACGAAAAATATATTTCCTGATCTTCATTGTAATGGGTCGGCTGACCATAATAGATCTGTATCGATATGCCGTCTATATTTTTCAAAGTAAACTGCTCCGAAGGATAGATTTCACCGGTTGAAGCACCGCTTGGCAAAATCAGCTCCAATGCAAACCGGTCTACAAAGCTTTTCCAAAATACCAGATACATAGAACTTAAATATCCTGCTACCACAAAATTCACATCCATTGTCTGATACAAAGCAATTTTCCCGGAATAGTGATGACCTTCCCCACCTTCATTGCCGGCTGCCGTTACGATCACATTTTTCCATCTTTGTGACGCTGCATTTATGTAAGTCTCAAAAAGAGAACTTCCATCGTGAGAGCCATCATTCGTACCAAAGCTTATGTTGACAGCCACCGGCATGCCCAGTTCTTCTGCTTTATCCATAATATACTTCAATGCCCGCATAATTTCTGTTGTTCTTGCGAAAGATTCAAAGCCTTTATATCCCAATTTAACAATAATCAGGGAGGATTCCGGTGCGGCTCCCATCTCCTGTCCCCCGCTGGCGCTGCCGTTTCCGGCTGCAATACCTGCCACTGCGGTACCATGTCCGACCTCATCTCTTGACGTTACCACCTCAAACGGCTGGTCACTGTTTAATGCCATATTCAGCTGTTCGTTATTATATTCAGTTCCCTGCCTGAAACCCTGGGGCGGATTCCCTTCTACCGTCTGGTCCCAAATATATAGAATTCTGCTTGTGCCGTCCTGATTTCGAAAATCGGAATGGGTATAATCAATACCCGAATCAATAATTCCAATCAGCATCCCCTGCCCTGTAAGATGAAATCCATCGGGTCTGTGTACTTCGTAAATACAAGCGATCCTCAGACTTTGATTCAAAACTAACGTTAGTGCTCTTGGTATCTCTATGTACATAATTTCCTTAAAGTCATACAGCTGGGAAATCTGTTCACGCTGCAGTGAAATGATGGCAAAATCATCACCCAGTATTTCTATCTGGACGCCTAGTTTTTCTTCCAGCTTTAAAATATCACCGTTATATTTTACAATCACCTCCCATGTTCCCGTACTTGGATTAAACCCTGACTCCCTTCCACCAAATTGTTCTATTTCCTGAACATAATTGTTCGACATTTTATTTCTCCTCTCTTTACTTATCACAAAAGAATGAATGCTGCATAAAATATTTATATAATCCACAAATCATTATATTGGAGGTTACATTATGACAAATGGTACCATCCAACAATTAACAGGACAGGGGCGCCTAAAATTAGGCGTTTTTGATATTAACGTTGGCAGACCAACCAGTAATGCGATTGTACAGATAACTCCCAGGGGTATGAGAAATCAGATTATAGAAGAATTAATCACAGATTCCTCTGGCCAGACACCTGTCATCAACCTGCCAGCTCCGCCATTGGAGTTCTCTATGGAGTCCCGGGTTTCAATTCCTTACAGTGAATATGATGTTCATATCTTAACGGAGGGTTTTGAACCCCAGACCATAGAAGGCGTACAAATCCTGCCAAATACCACTGCTTATCAGGATGTCCGGCTGCGTCCGATTACGGACTATCTCTGGCAGACAAGGGTTATCTCTATCAGGGACCATACACTTTGGGGCATATTTCCTCCTAAAATTGCGGAAGACGAAGTAAAAGAACTGCCACCCTCCACCGGTTATGTTGTACTGCCTAATCCGGTGATTCCTGAATTTGTAATCGTACACGATGGACGGCCGGAAGACATATCGGCGCCTAATTATTGGGTCCCGTTTACCGATTATATTAAAAATGTGGCAAGCTGCGAAATATTTTCCAACTGGCCGCTAAGCACAATCACCGCAAATGTCCTGGCCATATTATCCTTTACACTCAACAGAATATACACGGAATGGTATCGGGGAAAGGGATATAATTTTACAATCACCAGTTCTACGGCTTACGACCATGCGTTTACTTATGGGCGTAATATTTATGAAGAAATATCAACTGTGGTAGATAATATATTTACTTCGTTTATTACCAGGCCAGGAATCCGGCAGCCCCTGCTGACACAATATTGTGACGGTAAAAATGTCTCATGTCCTGACTGGATGTCACAGTGGGGTTCTAAGGATCTGGGTGACCAGGGTTATACTGCCATTGATATATTAAAAAGATTTTATGGTTATGATGTATATCTTATGCAGGCGGAGAAGGTTGCAGGGGTGCCTATGTCTTATCCCGGAACGGTTCTGCAAACGGGGTCGACAGGAGAACATGTGCGGGTTATTCAGGAGCAATTAAATACCATATCCAATAACTTTCCTGCTATTAGAAAGATCAGGGTTGACGGTATCTTTGGGGAGGAAACCAGAAACGCTGTGGAAACTTTTCAAAATATCTTTCGTCTTTCATCGGATGGAATTGTGGGATTTTCTACCTGGTATCGGATCTCGGATATTTATACGGCAGTTACCCGGATGGCGGAACTGGTTTATTAAAAAGGGGGGGAACGGTGGTTCCCGGTCTCCTCTCTCCAAAACCTGCAAAACAATGCTGATTATGTTCCCGCATACTCTTCCTTTCTGCTCAAAAAGAATTTGCGGGCAATATCAACAGGTATAATTGTAACTGCCAGCATAGCGATTAAAATAATATGCTGCACTTCCAGGGATACCGTCCGGAATACTGCTCCTCCGTGATAAATTATAAAAATTTGTATCAACGTTACCAATCCCATAATCCATAAAAATGGTTTGTTGGCAGCCAGATAATCTAACAGGTTCATCTGATGCGTTCTTGCGCAGAAGCTTGTAAAGATGGCAGTGAACATAAAGAGTGCAAAGAATGCCGTCATCATATAGGTGCTGCCTTGAGAACCAAATATCTTCTGCATGTTTGGGTTTTTCAGGAAAAATAAGCACAATGCCGTCGTATAAATACTATTTACCGTAATTTGTCCAAGCATGTACGAATTCATAATCGGCTCAATACGGGATTTGGGCGGTTCATACATGTACTTTGTCCTGGCGATTTCCCCACTAAAGGCAAGTCCGGCTAAAGTATCCATTACAATATTGATCCACAGCATTTGTATGACTGTTATAGGAGAATCCACACCGATGAGCGGTCCGATCACAGTCACCCCTACTGCACACATGCATATACTCATTTGATAAATGATAAATTTTCGAATACTCTTAAATATAGTACGCCCATAACAGACTGCCTTGGAAATGGACTTGAAGTTATCATCCAGTATCACAATATCTCCCGCCTCTTTGGCAATCTCGGTTCCGCTGCCCATGGCAAATCCAACATCTGCCTGTTTCAAAGCAGGGGCGTCATTGACTCCGTCTCCGGTCATGCCTACCACAAGTCCCTGCTCCTTTGCAATGCGGACCAGTCTGCTTTTATCCGAGGGCAGTGCTCTGGCAACCACTCTAAGATTCGGCAGTATTTGAGACAGCTTTTTATCAGACATTGCTTTCATTTCCCTGGATGTGATTACCATGTCCGTATCATTTTTGACAAGTCCGACCTCTTTTGCGATAGCATTGGCTGTCGGCCGGGAATCGCCTGTGATCATAACTGTTTGTATACCTGCCGTCTGAATCAGACGGACTCCATCTACTGCCTCTCTTCTGATTTCATCACGGATTCCAATGATTCCTACCAGTTTCAAATCCTTAAATTCGTTGTTCCGGGAAATAGCACTGTCTGATACTGCCACTGCAATGACACGTATCGCCTGTTCAGACAGCTGTTTAATGATATTGTTCATATTGGATTTACGAAATCCATTTGAAACTGCTCCATTTTCACCATAGTATCCGGTGCAATATGGCAATATTTTTTCCGGAGCGCCCTTTATAAATGTAACATTACGGTCTCCGGACACCGTCGTTGCCATGAATTTTGCGTCACTTGTAAATGGAATTATGTTTCCTTTTTTTACATTCTGCCTTCCGCCTTTTATGTTGGAAACGAATTCAAGTACCGACCGGTCCGTGGCATTCCCGCCGATGGCTCTCCCCTGATCCATGGATGCGGAACAATTATAAAAAATAGAATCGTGTATAATACTGCGTAATTTCATTTCCATAGATTCTGTTTCTTTTGGGGAGTATATCCTGCCTGAACCCAATACAAAATGCTTTACCTTCAATTTTCCGCTGGTCAGTGTACCGGTCTTATCCGTAAACAGAATATTTAAACTGCCTGCGGTCTCTATTCCTGTCAGCTTTCGTACCAGCACATGATCCTTTAACATACGTTTCATATTTGCGGAAAGAACCACCGTAATCATCATCGGGAGCCCCTCCGGTACAGCCATAACAATGACTGAAACTGCAAGTGTGGAAGCCTTTATCAAATAGCCAATCATGGTGGACGTCGTGGTTATGGTACTCATAATCAGTGCCTTATCAAATTTATTATCCAGAATAATAACATTGAAAAGGTAGGCAATTGCAGTAAATATTGCCGCTATATAACCGATCTTGCCAATGGTACCTGCCAGATCTTTAAGGCGCAGCCGCAGCGGACTTTCCCTTGATTCTTCTTGTATCTCTGCTCCGATACGGCCATAAACTGTCTGATCCCCTACTTCACTGACAAGCATCAGCCCTTCTCCGGCACAGACCACCGTACTGGTGAACAGATAGCCCGGATTCAGAAAATCTACTTTTTCTGCACTCATTTCATCTACAATCTTAGAGGGATATTTGACGGCTTCCTTACTCTCACCGTTCAGCGAAGACTGGTCTACTTCCAGTTTTCCCTCCAGTATTACTCCATCTGCCGGTATTTTATCCCCAGGCTGCAGCAAAACAATATCCCCAACTACCACCTGGTCCATGGTGATTTCAGTCATTCCCTCCCGCCGCCTGACCCGACAGTTGATACGTGACGCTTCCTCCTGAAGCTTCTCGAAAGCCGATTCACTGCCATATTCCGAAAGCGTAGATACTAAAGTTGCCAGTAAAATGGCGATGGCGATCCCGATGGATTCAAACCAGTCTGCCTTGTGAAATAGAAAAATAATATTGATAGCCAGGGCAATCAACAAAATTTTTATCATAGGATCACCAAAACTCTCTAAAAAACTCATGAGAAAGCTTTTTCGCTTTTTCTTGCTCAGGCGGTTTTCTCCATATTTTTCTCTGGATTGTCTGACTTCATCCTTGTTAAGTCCTCTTTTTAAATCATATCTCTCTTTTTTTATAAAATTTTCCATGCTTGTCTACCCCCTCATCCAAATATATGAGGACAAACTAAAAAAATTCCATTGATTTTCACTTGCGCTTATTATAAAACAGGGTGGTTCATTATCCCTGCCAGGCAGCCGATTATATTTTCCCGGAATATGAAATTCTGCGGCTAATGAAATGACATATTTGGTTATTCTACATATAATGCACTATATGAAAAACATATCAGTGAAGGGAGCAAATGCTTAATGTTGGATTTAAGCCCATTAAGTACCGAAGCAACCAATATTGTAGTTGACAAGATATTTTCCAGTTATATGGACTATGTTGCAAATGCAAGTTTAGATAATATCCAAATATTGAATTCCGCCAAAAAGGTGCGGGAGACAAAAACAGCATTATGTATGTTACAGATGAAGAACCTTCAGATTCAATGCATAAGCTTTCAGACTCGGGAAAAGCAGAAGTATCGGTTGTAAGGGTTGACGAAGATATCGCAGAGCCCGTCACTTTTATTAAAATGGACATTGAGGGCGGGGAACAAAAAGCCCTGCTGGGCTGTAGGAAACTCATTCAGGCAACGCATCCAAAGCTTGCTATATCTGTTTATCACAACAATGAAGATATATGGAAATGCACCCGTATGATAGATGAAATGGATTCCAATTATAAATTTTACTTAAGATATAGTGGAGGTAATTATTATCCTTCCGAGTTTGTTTTATCAGGCATATAAAGAGCGTCAGAAACAGGCTAACCGCGCCGAGCGTATCCGGCGCAGTCATACCGTGGTTTTCAGTATTTAGATCATGTTTCAATATTATTTCTATAATTCTTCTTTTCTTTTAAATATTGTTATAGACAACGCTGCCGATCCTAAAAATGCCAGCAAAGAGAGGATGAAAATAAGGATATATCCATTTTTTCCAGATATAGCAGAAAGGGCGGCAGTCAATCCTTGATTCATATTTGGCGAGGACAATATTATCGGACCGCTGGCCGGAACTGCAATCACCAATAACATCAATGGATATTTCGTTTTCATATAACCAAATTTAAATAAAATTGGCATCAAAAACGCACATACGAACGCTATCATTGTGATCCAGACCAGCAATACCTCCAATGAAATTGTCATATCTCTTTGCAGCGCCGGATTATATACGGCAGCCACATTCGCCAGTGCGAAAAAAATCACCACGTACACCACGCCCATAATGGAAGAAAACACACAAGACGCATATCTGGATAAGATAATCGTTGACGATGGTATCGGGGCAGACCGTAAGAACCGGTTAAATTTATTTGTTTCATCATAGGCAAATGAAGTATATGCCGTCATAACCAAAGCATAGACAGAAATCATGATGATAGTCAACCCCATACCTGCATAACCGAATTCCTGGCTGAAGAAAACAAAAAGAAGCGCAAATCCGGGCAAAACAACCAGATTCCTTTTTTGATAGATAAATAAATCCCTGTAAATCAATCTCAACATACAACTTCCCCCTTTTCAAAATAGAGCATGATATCTTCCACTTTTGCTTTCTCTACTACGAACTGCCCATGTTTTCTTAAGATTGCCGCTTCATTTGTCAGACCCTCAAAACCAAATTGCGTTTCCCGGTATCGGATCAGGTGGCTTTTGATTTCGGGGAGATGCTTTTTCGCCCCTTTCACTACCGCGTATTTCTCGTTGATCTCATCCTTTGTTGTGGAAAGTATGATTTCCCCATTGCTGATAAACGTAATATAATCAGCTACTTTATCCAAATCAGAAGTTATGTGTGAGGAAAAGAATACACCCCGGTCCGGATCTTTCACTACCTGAAAAAGTTCCGAAAGGATATCGTCCCGCACGATCGGATCAAGTCCTGATGTGGGTTCATCCAGAATCAAAAGTTTTGCATGATGGCTGAGTGCTACTGCCAATGACAGTTTTGCTTTCATACCGGTGGATAATTCTTTGATCTTCTTCTTTTCCGGCAGATCAAACTTCTTTCTATATTGTTGAAATAAAGCTTCATCCCAATTTCGATAAAATCCGGATACAAACCAGCCTACCTGCTTTACCGTCATACATTCATGGAAATATGTATCATCCAGAACGAAACCAATTTGTTGTTTCATTTCCATTTCATCTTTGACGTTATCCAATCCGAACAGTTTGATGCTTCCGCTTTGCTTCCGTAAAAGATTCAGCATCAGTTTTATGGTAGTGCTTTTGCCTGCGCCGTTGGGGCCTACAAATCCCATAACGTACCCCGGGGCAAGTGAAAATGATATATTTTTAAGTTCAAAATTACCTAATTTTTTGCTAAGGTCTTTTATTTCTATCAGATCACTCATTTTAGTTCCTCCTCATATAAAATATCCATAAGCTGTATCAATTCATCCCGCGGCATTTCAATCATTTTAGCGGCAGCCATTGCCTCAACCAGTTTTTCTTCTACGATCTTAATTCTTTTTTCACGCATTAATTCTTTATTCTGTGCATTTACAAAAGAACCACGTCCAACCTGGGAAACAATATAGCCTTCGCGTTCCAGTTCCTCATATGCACGTTTCGTCGTGATGGAACTTATTTGAAGTTCCACTGCTAATGTGCGTATGGAAGGAAGGGGATCGCCTTCAGCCAGCTCACCGTTCATGATCAGATTTTTTATCTGTACGACGATCTGTTGATAAATTGGTACGTCACTTTGATTTGAAATAATAATATCCAAAGTATTGCACCTCCCTTTTATATTGTATATACTCATTATATACAATATATTCATTTTGTCAATACTTTATTTTAATTAATACAAAAAAAGAGTATTGCATCATGACTGAGATCATTTTGCAATACTCTTATTTCTATTTATAATTCATTCCCGCAGGCAATGAGCCAGGCGCAGGAATCCCCAAAGGGCACACGTGCTTTTCGCCTGCATTTGGCAAAACTTTCCGCCGAACGTAGTTCAAGCCATTTGAATGGCTTCTTTTATTTTTTTTACCTCTCCATCCAGATGATTTACTTTGAGATGGTACATTGTGTTAGGTTGCAATGTTTTGAGTGCTTCATCCAGCTTTCTATCAAGGTTTAAATGCCCTTCGGCAATCAATTGAATGTTTTTGTTTGTTTCATTCTCCAGTGAAATTTCTACTTTCTTAAGTCTTTTATCAATATCACTGACTTTTTTGTCAATATCACTGACCTTCTTATCAATATCACTGACCTTTTCTAAGATTAAATCTAACTTTTCATTCTCCCCCATTCTTCTACCTCCTTCAGTTAAGTCCTTGACCTTCTTATCTGTTTTTATTATACCGCATTGTTAAGTAATTGCAATCGAAAAAATATTAATTTATTAAGTCCGTTTCTAAACCGCCACCTACTCTGAGCGAAGTGCATCAATAGGTTTTAATTTTGCTGACCCTAAGATCAGCATGCACAGCAATAACCCGATCAGGCCGCCCAGGGAATCCAGAGAATCCGTGATACTGCCTGTGGCGCCCTGTACCAGGGACACGAGAAGCACCACCGCTATAACGCCTATGATAATTCCCAGCATTGTCAGAAAAGAGCGCATCTTATTGGCCCAGACAGAAAAAACTGCCATCTTACAGTTAACTTTAAGACTATAATGTTATCCTTTCACGCTCCCCGTTGTCAGCCCTGTGACAAAAAACTTTTGGCAGGAAATAAATACCATCAAAATCGGAATCAAACTTAGTACGGATAAAGCAAATACAAATCCCCACTGGGTAAACTGATGCTGTCCAAAAAAACCTGATATAGCAATTGGCAGGGTCCGCTTCAGATCATCATTAATTACCGTATTCGCCCAGGGAAATTCTTCCCAGGCGGTTAAAAAATTAAAGATTGACACCGAAGCAATTCCGGGTTTAATCAACGGCAGTATGACGCGGAAGAACACAGTCAAAACACTGCCGCCATCCATGTAAATTGCCTCATCCAGCTCCCTTGGCACATTTTCTACAAATCCCTTAATCATAAAGGTAGAATAAGGAATTACCCAAGCCACGTAAAATGGAATCAGCCCCCATAGTTGATTGATTGCACGAAGGGAAACCGCCAGTTCATACTGCGGCACAATCAAAGTGGTCCCCGGAATAATCATGGTCACTATAATAAACGTAAATAGAAATCTGCGTCCCGGAAAACGGAATCTTGCAATGCAAAATCCAAGAGCTGATGAAATGATTGCAGCCACTCCAACAGTAATGATTGACACTAAAATGCTGTTTAAAAAATTCCTGTAAAATTTTGATTGCTGTAAAATATATTGATAGTTTTCGACAGTTATTTCTTTTAAGTGCGGCAAAAATCTGGGCGGAAATTCATATAAAGCTCCATTAGGCTTCAAGGAAGTGCTGACCATATAAATCATAGGGAGTGTCACAACAGCCAAACCTGCTGCTAAAATCAGGTAAATCACAGCATACACCGCCGTTTTTCGAGTCAATTTCATAATCCATCCCTCCCTGGCTTCTGTTCTTTATTATGCATGACTCTGAACTGCAAAGCGGCCAACACCGCCAGTGCAGCTGCTATAATAAAGGATAGTGCCGCTGAATATCCAAACTTGCCGGTACTAAATGCTTTATAATACATCCAGGTCAAAACGGTCTCCGTCTTATGGCCCGGTTCTCCATTTGTAATCATTTTAATTGAGGTAAAGACATTGAATCCTCCAATCGTCAGCATTACCAAGGCAAATAACGCCGTTCCCTTTATGCTGGGTAAAGTCACGGAAAAGAACTTCCGAATGCTTCCCGCTCCATCCAAAGAGGCAACTTCATATAATTCATGGGGAACAGTCTGTAAGGCTGCAAGAAATACAACCATATTCCATCCAATTCCTTTCCAAATCCCCAATAACATACTGATTGCCATCCCTCCCCATCTGCTGTCCAGCCAACGGATATTTTGTTCCGTAATTCTAAGGACATTTGTCAGAAAATAGTTAAGCAAACCTTCGGTATTAAAAATATACTTAAATACCAGGGATGCGATGACCCAGGAAGTAATGACCGGAAGATAGTAGAGCACTCGAAATCCTATCCTGCACTTTGGAATGCTGTGAATCATCAGCGCAACCAACAGCCCGATGAGCATCTGGCCCGGTACGGTAACCGCCGTATATATTAGAGAATTTGCAAATGCCGTTTGAAAATATTTATCTGTCACAACATCTGCATAATTTCTCCATCCAATAAAAGTCTGTTCAAAAATCGAACCAAAATCCCATTTAAAAAAGCTCATTATAAAAAGCTTCACAATTGGATAGATTGTAAAAATTCCAAAAATCAAAATTCCCGGAAGAAGAAGTATGGCGATTTGCATTCCATTGCTTACTTTTCTATTCATAATGCCTTTCCCTCCCTCAACGATCACATTGACGAAATTATATTTTTGATATATAATTTTAATCAGCTAACAGGGCGTCGACTTTTACAGCCAATTCATCCATGGTTTCTTGCGTGCTCTTTTCACCATTCATAATTGAAATAACTGCAGCAGACAATTCACTGTCGATCTCTGACCAGTTTGCAACGGTAGGGCGTGATTTTGCCATTTTGATCTCTTCGATGAAGGGAGCAAAATCAGCATTCTTAACGGTGTCACTTTCCAGTGCTTCTTTATTGACCGGAATTTGGCCGCATTTCGCCATTTCCTCCTGTGCATAGGTCCCTGTCATAAATTGCATAAATTTCCAGGCTTCCTCTTTCTGTGCGCCAACGAACATGGAGATATCTTCTCCGCCCAGCACGGAATGAGAACCGGCTTCCCCTGCCGGAAGCGCAGCCGTAGCATATTCAAAATCCGGATATGATCCTTTCATTTCCGACACTTTCCAGGGACCATCCAGAATCATTGCGTAACGCCCCGTGCCAAAACCGTCTGTCATCGGAATATCTCCGCTGTTCCAGCCGGTAATCGCCTGTTCTTGATAGAGTTTAACCAGCATATCAATTGCCGCCACCGTTTTTGGACCGTTGAGATAGCCGGAAGCTTTTGTCTGTTCCGGATTTGTCAATTCGCCTCCGAAACTCCAGATAAACGGGCAGAGATTCCAACCCGAGAGCGCAGGTTCCTCATAGCCCCAGATTTGCTGTCCTGAATGATTGGTTCCTGAAAGTGCTTTACAAGTTACAGCGAATTCTTCCATTGTTTTCGGTACTTCTAATCCTGCCTCCCGAAAAACCTGCACGTTATAGAACAGGATTTTCGTATTGGTATTCAGTGCCAGCCCGTAAGAATTACCATCGATCTGTGCCGTACTCATAGCGCTTTCCAGCAGAGTAACTGCTATTGCTTCATAGTCAGTGATTTCCTGATTTAGTGTTGTTAAAATCCCCATTTTTTCAAATTCCGGGATCCATGCGCTATCCAGCCTTGCCACATCCGGCAGAGTCTCTGACTTGGCACTGATGAGAATTTTATCATGGAGATCCGCCCATTCATGAGACACTGCGTTCACCTTAATATCAGGATTCTCACTTTCAAATTTAGGAATCAACACATTCATTAAAGTCTCATTCTCAGGTGATTGAGCACTATAATGATGCCAGAAGTTGATCGTCACTTTTTTTTGTTCCGTTGAATCTTTGCCGATGGTTACAGCCTCTTCTGTGGAGACCCCTGTATTTCTGCCGGCAGGTTCAGATACTGCCGGCGATTTCCCGCACCCTGTTGCCAGTGCACCCAAGCCAAGCACAGCTGCGAGTAAAATCGTCGGCATCTTTTTGTTTTTTCCTGAAATCTTTATTCTGTCATATACTTTTTCCACGGACTTTTCGGTTATTCTTTTCTTTTTCATTATTCAGCCTCCTTAAATAATCTAACGCTATATGGTTCCAGAGTTACCCTGATCGTTCCCTGGTAATTCCACATATCATCATTCAAACATTCTTGCCCATTCCTATCCTCTGCCCATACTCTTTCCTGTTTCATCCAGTCATAATAACTGGTTTTATAAAATACCGGAATTTCAGTTGTCTTTGATTGACCGCCGGCGTTTATCACAACATAAACCGCTGAACTTTCCTGATGCCGTATAAATCCATATAACCTCCCTTCGCTTAAATTCACGGCATAACCTCCGGTTTTTATACATTTCTCCTGTTTCCTCAGTGAAATCAAAGCCTGATATTCTTTTCTCTTCTGCTGATCCTGCTCCTCTTCATTCCAAATCATGCATTTTCTGCAGTCCGGATCATTGCCTCCCGCTATCCCCACCTCGTCGCCATAATAAACGCAAGGTGCGCCTACAAACATCATCTGGAAGGTCGCAGCCAACATATATTTTCGGTTATCCATACCACACTCACTTAAGAAACGTTCTGTGTCATGGCTGTCTATCGGCAAAAACATTGCCTGATTCATTACTTCCGGATATTTCGCCAGCATGGCATTGATCCTGCTGTCGAATTCTTTTGCATCAATCTTTTCAAATGCAAAAAAGTCTCTTACCGCATCTCGGAATACATAATTCATCACTGCATCCATCTGGTTTCCCGACATCAGCCGCAGACCGCTTCCCCATGTCTCTCCCAGCAGAAAGATACTCGGATCTTTTTCCTTGAGACGGATTCTGGCTTCCAGCCAAACACTTTCATCCACTTCATCCGCTACATCCAACCGCCACCCGTCGATTTTAAATTCATCAATCCAATAATCCATAACCTTCAGGATAAATTCCCTTACCTCACGATTGGCAGTATTTAGCTTCGGCATCCATTTATATGCACCTACGCACTCATAACAATGGTGTGAAATCCTTACCGGATATTCTGTTATATAAAACCAATCCTTATAAGGGGACTGTCTCTGATTTTGCAGTACGTCCTGAAAAGGTTCGAAGTAAACTCCCACATGATTAAACACTCCGTCTAAAACGATGCGGATTCCTCTTTTATGTAGTACTTCAATCAAACGGTGCAACACTTCGGCATCTCCAAACGAGGGATCTACCTGAAAATAATTTGTAGTTGCATATTTATGATTGAAATCTCCTTTAAAGATAGGATTCAAGTAAATGCATTCTATACCCAGTTCCTGCAGATAATCCGCTTTTTGAATAATCCCGGCAAGATCACCCCCCATATAATTCCCCCTGGTGGGTTCACTTCCCCAAGCCATACATTCTGCCGGGTCATTCCCTGTATCTCCGTTACTAAAACGTTCAGGGAAAATTTGATAGTAAACTACTCCCCGGGTCCACTCCGGAACTTCAATATGATCTGTACCATTCGCATATAAGAATTCAAAATAGCCATCCCAGGGCTTTTCATTTTTAATTCCCCATGCTGTTAAATAGCAAATTTCTTTATCATCTTCCAGTACAAAATAGTACTTCTGATATCTGGCTACTTTTGAAAAAGCAAGTTCCACATGATAATAGTCATATCTTTCATCCCGCAGAACACATTCCATAAGTGCTTCCCGTTTCCGTTCCGGCGTCGTTCTGGACCAATACAAAACTTTGCACTTCAGGATATCTTTTCGTGATGTTCTAAGAGATAAAACCAATGTTTTTCTATCCTTCAGGTAAATATCCGGATATCCTCCCGTATGTAAAATTGCCTCCCGTATCAATTCACCACCCCTTTTCTTCTGGATGAATCTCTAACGATCAAATCTGTTTCTATCAAGATCTGTTTTTCTCTCCCGTTTATTTTCTTGATTTCTTCAAACAGCATATTTGCTGCCCGCTCTCCCAGCAGATAAGTATTAATGTCTACAACGGTGAGGGGCGGATCCATATAGGCAGCAAAGGGATAATTGTCAAAGGTGACAATGCCGGCTTCTTCCGGTATCTTAACCTTTCTGTCTTTCAGGATCTTCATAACCTCATAAGCGATTACATTGTTGGAACACAGAAATGCACCCTCTTGCTTTTCTATAAATCCAAGCACTTCTTTTTCCAAAAGAGACCGATCCTCTTTGTATTCCATCACATTCCCATTTCTCCCTGACTCATTCATTGCATAACGGTATCCTTCCAGCCTTTTTCTCTCGAACAAATTCTTTTGATCTTTAACCACCAGTGCAATATCCTGATAGCCTTCTTCCAGCAGATGATTTACAGCTCTCCTGCTTCCTTCATGATTATCAATGTCAACCCATATTAAAGAATGCTTCCTCATCGGCGGTTCCCCGAGAACTACATAGGGAAAATTTTCATTTTCCAGCACTTCAAGTACTTCTTTCCTGATCTTAGAAGACGGAAGGATCAAGCCATCTACGTGCTTTTCATAAACCAATGATTGGATACAGGACCTGTCGCCTCTGTTATCATTCGTGATCAAAAGATTGTAGTCGTTTTGCAGCGCTACTCTTTCAATCGCAAATAAACTTCTGTTAAAAAACGTATTGGAAAAAGCAGCTTCATCTTCCGCATTAATAACGAGGGCAATTGCATAAGTGCTTCTATTAGCAAATTTCCGCGCCAGACTATTTGGATGATATTGCATCTGATCCATTACTTTCAGTATTTTGTTTCGGGTCTCTTCTGATATTACACGATTTCCATTTACAACTCTGGATACCGTGGAGGGCGAGACTCCTGCTTTTTTTGCAATATCTTTGATTGTGACTCCCATTTCTTCAACCTCCTGTGCAACCGTTTGCACGATTTTCTAAAAAAATCAAACTTTCCAGCCTGTAATTATTTGTATATTAATACTTTATGCAACCGTTTGCATGATCTTATTATATACTATTATACTTATAAAATCAACCCTGTAATATATACTTTTAATAATTTTATATATTTTCTACAATTATCTCTCAATAATATTGTGGATTTTGCTCTTTCTACTCCGTCTTTAATTTCTATCATTTTAGCACCTGTGTTTTGCAGCTAACTAAATAATAAATCCTCTTCAACGCTAGATAAACCCTAGCTTTTTTCATGTCAATTATTATGTATTTTATTGTTGCCGAATGTAGCCGAATTTATCCTGAATATGAATATCATGAACCATAATGATACTGTTAAACTTTATACCTTCTGCTTGAATTACACTTATTTTATTATTAATCAGTATAGACAGAGGTACATTCAAAAAAGAGTATTGCTCCATGACTGAAATCATTTTGCAATACTCCATTTCTTATTTATGATTTATTATCAATTTATAAAGTCCCGCTTCCGCAATGTGATTACTCCGAGCGCAATGCATCGATAGGTTTTAATTTTGCTGCCTTATTGGCGGGATATATTCCAAAAATCAATCCTACGGCAATGGAGAATCCCAAAGCAATGCTGCCGACGGTAACGGATATGGAAAATGTGTAAGCCGGTAAGGCTGCTGTTAATAACCCTAAGATCAGCATGCACAGCAATAACCCGATCAGGCCGCCCACCACCGATATCGTCATAGATTCTATCAGAAACTGTGTAATGATATCGCTTTTTTGTGCGCCGATTGCCTTTCTGATACCGATTTCTTTCGTCCTTTCCGTAACAGATACCAGCATAATATTCATAATGCCAATGCCGCCCACCACCAGAGAAATACCCGCGATTCCCGCCAGCAGGAGAGACAGCGTGTTCAATACGGTATTGATACTGTCTTGTATGGTTGCCATATTCATAATAGTATAATAATCTTCATTTCCTGTATTCTCCAGCAAATAATAATCCAGGGTATCCTGTGCCGCATCCAAATTTTCAGACGTATCCGAAGATACGTAAAAATTTGTGACTCCGGGGGATTTCAAAAATCTTTGGGCAGTGGTGAAGGGGATGTATACAAGGGCATCCTGACTATTAAACTGATTCTCTCCTTCTTCCTCCAATACGCCTACCACTTCATAATCTCTGCCGGACAAACGTATCTGGCTGCCAACCACATCAGTACTTCCGAACAGGTCCATCGCCACGCTATTTCCCAGAATGCAGACATCCAGCCTGTATTCATTGTCAATGGGAAGGATATTTCTTCCGCTTGTCAGATTCATGGTAGTAAATTTTTCATAGTCAGAAGTGATTCCCGTTATTGTTACGTCTTTAGAAGACCCTGCTGCTTTTGATACTCCGCTTCCCGAAACATAAGGCGCCGTACATCCGATATTTTCTAATTCCGTAAGGTCTTCCACCTGTCCCGCGCTCAATTTTTTCTTACTGTTATTGATGGATACCGTGATCTGGCTGCCTCCCAGGGAATCCAGAGAATCCGTGATACTGCCTGTGGCGCCCTGTACCAGGGACACGAGAAGCACCACCGCCATAACGCCTATGATGATTCCCAGCATTGTCAGAAAAGAGCGCATCTTATTGGCCCAGACAGAAAAAACTGCCATCTTACATGCCTGCGTAAGTTTCATATTGTCCACCTCCCGTATCGTTTATAACCTGGCCGTCCACGATCTGCACCTGACGAAGGGCTTCCCCGGCAATTTCGTTGTCATGGGTAATCAGTATAATGGTATTTCCCTGTTCGTGCAGCTCATGAAGCAGGTTCATAATGTCATAAGTGGAACGGGAATCCAGATTGCCGGTGGGTTCATCTGCCAATATCAGGGAGGGCTCCGTTACCAGGGCTCTGGCTACCGCCACTCTCTGCTGCTGCCCACCGGACAGTTGAGTAGGTCTATGGTGGATACGCTTCTCCAATCCCACTCTTTTAAGTGCCTCCAATACCCTTTGTTTCCGCACCCCTGCGGATACACCCTGATAAATCAAGGGCAGTTCCACATTCTCGTAAGCATTCAGTTTCTGGAGCAGATTAAACTGCTGAAATACAAAGCCTATTTTTTTATTGCGCAGCACCCCCAGGTCATGCTCTGTCATTTCCGTTACATCCTGGCCATCCAGATTATACGTCCCTTCATCCGGCGTATCCAGAAATCCGATAATATTCATCATGGTCGACTTTCCGGAACCAGATGCCCCTACGACAGCTACAAATTCTTCTTCATCGATATGCAGGTTGACACCATCCAAAGCGTGGACCCTTTCATCGCCAATCTCATATATTTTCTTAATATTCTTCAAATCAATCAAATCTGTCACCTCACATTAATTCGTTTCTGCTTGTGCCTGGTTTCCCTGATTAGCGTTCCTTAAGCTATCCATTTGCGTTCCGATGTCCGTATCCGTAGTTTTTGTTGATATTACGGTTACCGTCTGCCCTTCTTCCAATCCTGCTATGACCTCTGCCTGCGTATTGTTGACCAGGCCTAACGTTACCTCTTTCATTTCGGAAGTCTGATTTTTACCGGAACCGGTTACTACGCTGACCATCTTCTTACCGTCCACAGTCTGAATCGCATCTATGGGAACCAAAAGCGTCTGTTCACTGGTTGCGGTAACGATTTTGGCTGTTGCGCTCATATTTGATTTTATCCGATCCGTACCTTCCAGCTCAATAAATACCGTATACGTAGTCACTCCATTGGTATTATTTCCGATATTGGATACTTTGCTGACAACCCCTTCATATTCCTCGTCTTCAAAAGCGTCAAATACAACCTTCGCTGTTTGCCCTTCCTTTACGCCGTCAATATCCAACTCATCAATTTCCGCCTTCAACTGATAGATGCTGTTGTCCAGAATATCACAGAATTCACTGTCCTTTAGTACGGTCATTCCTGCCGTAGCTGTCATATTGGATATAATTCCTGAAACAGGAGCCGTAATTGCCTGGGTACGCCTGTATTCCTTCAAGTCCCATAATTCTTCTATTTTTAGATTCCGCTTGTCAATCAAATCCGTATATCCGGGATAATTCTTAACGTTTTCCAGATAAAGCAAGGTGCTTCCATCATAAACTTTATCATTTAAATCGATGCTGATGCTGTCAATCGTCCCATAATCCCCTGTCACATGATACGGCATATTGATCTCTAAAGTACCTTCACCCAAAAGCTTATCCTCACTGTCATAAACGGACGCTTTTTCGCCAACATTATAATCGTACCCATCTGATATCGTTACGGTCAGCTGATTATTTTCACTGCTGATTACAGTTCCCTCCTCTGAATAGTCCCCGAATTTGACCGTCACCTCACTGTTTTCGGCAAGCACTGTTTCTGCCGAAACCATAACTTTCAGTTTTCCGTCTGATGCTATCTCCATCAGCGAACCATATTCCTTCATTACACTATTAACCGCATCACCGGCCCCCGCATTGATCACTTTGACTCTTCCCGTCACTTTTGATGATATATACGAATCACCATAAGAATCTTTATTTGAAATCTGCGTATCCAGATCCGATATTTCACTTTCCAGCTGGGATATGCTATCCTCCAGTCCACTGCTTTCAATACTGGCAATCACCTCTCCTTCATTTACATAATCACCATTCTCCTTTTCAATAAAAAGAAGCTTGCTGTCATATATTATGGAAACCTGGTAGCTGTCCTTCACTTCAACGGTTCCGTTCCCCTCTTTGACCACCTGAGTGTCGCCCCGCTCCACTACCGCTATCTGAGCGTTCTGTTCGGCAGCGGCTCCAGTTGCGGAACCGTTATTATTCATAAAAATAACCGCTATCGCTACAATTGGTATCAAACACCCTGTAATAATCCACATTCTTTTAGATTTTTTCTTCATAAACCTGACCTCCTTATTTTGCTTTTTTCTAGCTGGCTCTATCTTAACAGGTAATGGTAAACTCACAAGCCCGAAAAGTTAAACAATTTATAACAAAATAATAACCACAATAGATACTTTATTAAAAAAGATTCCTCTTTTCAAAGTTCAGATCTAATTCACACAGAACATAAACCCTGCCAAAAAACAGCCACCGTGGGAGGCGATATGCTTCTAAGCAAACGATCAAAGGGCGCTATTAGCGGCGGCGAAATCCACCGCATACGATCGGGTAGGAGGCTAACCATTAATTGATTAGCCGACCTCCCACACCACCGCACGTACCGTTCGGTATGCGGCGGTTCTCTAGTTTTCACAGATTTTCAGAAAATAGTCCGACATGGAA
>Ga0153928_1000108_pt1 | contig 43017 bp, 33 predicted proteins | sample TSNJ012MetaG_FD_106656 | JGI IMG/M metagenome (GOLD analysis project Ga0153928, IMG submission 106656) | Attine ant fungus gardens microbial communities from New Jersey, USA - TSNJ012 MetaG | ecosystem: Host-associated > Fungi > Mycelium > Unclassified | place: USA: New Jersey, Wharton State...
CCCGTCCGGCTGCACGGTCGTTGTACCGGTCGTGCCATCCGGCCAGGTCACGGTAATCGTGTTACCGATTTCATCGCCTGTACCCGTTACCTTCGTATCAGATGTGCCAACCGGGTCAATCACCGGCGCGGCAGGCGGGGTATTGTCATACACCGTCGTTGTACCGGGGCCGCTTTCGTTGTTGTTCGTATCGGTCTCTGTCGCCGAGATCACATCGCCCTCATCTAATGTCACCGTACCAGGTACATCAATTTCCCAAGTCCCGTCCGGCTTCACGGTCGTTGTGCCGGTCGTGCCGTCCGGCCAGGTCACAGTAATCACATTACCGATTTCGTCACCGGTACCCGTTACGATCGTATCGGAGTCGCCGACCGGGTCAATGACCGGGGCGGCAGGCGCGGTGTTGTCATACACCGTCGTTGTGCCGGGACCGCTTTCGTTACTGGATAGATCGGTCTCGGTTGCGGAGAGTACATCACTCTCAGCCAATGTCACCGTACTGGGAACGCTCACCGACCAGGTGTAATCCAATTGTACCGTCGCCGTACCGGTCGTGCCGTCCGGCCAGGTCAGCGTAATGGTGTTGCCAGGCTCATCGCCCGTGCCGGTTACGGTCGTGTCGGATGTGCCCACCGGATTGATCACCGGCGCGGCAGGCGGGGTATTATCGTATACCGTCGTCGTACCGGAGGTACTGGTATTGTTATAGGGGTCGGTCTCCGTCGCGGAAAGGACGTCGTACTCGGCCAGTGTCACCGTGCCGGGGACGTTCATTTCCCAGGTGTAATCCGTCTGCACCGTTGCCGTACCGGTCGAGCCGTCCGGCCAGGTCAGTGTAATGGTGTTGCCGATTTCGTCGCCTGTGCCCGTCACAATTGTGTCGGAGTCGCCGACCGGGTCTATGACAGGGGCAGCGGGCGGGGTAATATCATAATATACATACGCCACAACTTTATTCGCGTCGCCTAAAGCAGGCGTGAAGCTGGGCAGGGCGTACTGTGCGGAAGGCGTGCCGCCGTCGATGATATGGTGGTCATACGTCCAGCCACTAATCGTGTCCACTCCGCCGCTGAATAGGCTGCCCACGTTTACATACACATCATACTCCGCCTTGAGCGCGCCGCTTGTATGGCCGTTAATGAACTCCTTGGTCACCGTGATGTCCGGCGTGCCGTTTCCATCCATATCCTGCGCGTAGACCAGCACGAGGTTGTGCGCTCCGGTCACGTTCGTAAGCCCAAGTGCGCCTGTCTGCGTTACGTTATCCAGCTTCCAGGAAGCAAATGTCTTGTACTGGAACGCCGGGTCGGTCGTACCAGGCGCGGCCAGATAATCCGGAATCACCAGCTCATTGCCTGTGGGCGTTGTCGTATCAAAGCTGCCGCCATGGGCGATGTGTACCGACTGGCTGCCCGGCAGGGTGGTGACTGTGCCGTTGTTCGCCCGGTACTGGTAGGTCACATTTACTGTGTACAGTGTACGCGCATAGTTCAGCGTTACGGTGTATTCGCTGTTCACCGCCGCAATGCTTGGCAGAGCAGGGGCAAGGCCGGTCACGGTCGAGCTGTTCGTGACGGCATAATCCGTATAGGTATAACCGTTGCCCGTAACCGTGGAATCCGTACTTGCGCTGTACGGGCTGCCCACATTGATATAGCGGTCATAGGTCTTGTTGTCCGCCGTGTTGGGCGTGATATGTCTCTCGGTTACCGTGTAATCACGCACACCGTTTCCGTCCATATCCTGGACATAAACCAGTGTGATGGTGGCCGCGTTTGTTACACTGACGATACCCGGAGTTCCGGTCTGTGTCACGCCGCCCAGCTTCCAGCTATCGTAAGTGACACCCGTGAAAGTAGGCTGTGCCAGCGCGGGGGTAGACGACGCGTCAAACGCATTGCCATGGGTAATCGTCGCGGTCTGGCCCGTACCCAGTACCTGTACCGTCCCGTCGTTCTTGTGGTATTCATATACCACATTCACCACGTAATCGTTGGGCAGGTACTTATAGATGACCGTATGGTCGGCAGTTACCGTACTGATTGTAACAGGCTTGATCGCGGTAGCTGAATCAGCGCCGCCGTCCAGCTGATATTTGGTGTAGTACGTGCCTGAACCTGTAGGCAGTACTGTGTCCGGATCCGTCATGGTGTAGGTTCCGTTTGCGTTGACGTACACCTCGTTGTCCGCCAGGATTGTGCCGCCCGCTTCGGTCTGGAACTTCTCGGTAACGGTATAGTCGTGAACGCCGTCTTCATCCATGTCCTGCACATATACAAACGTCAGGGTCATGCTGCCGGTGATGTTCGTCAGGCCGGGGCTGGTATTGCCCTGCAGGCCTGAGCCGTTATCCCAGTCGGAGAACGTCACATACCGGAAGGCCGCGTATGTGGCCGGGTTAGTTGTGTAGTCGGGCACTTCCAGTGCCGGCGTCGTCGTTGTGTCGAGGTTGTCTCCATGATCCACCGAGTAGGTCTTGCTGCCCAGCGCCTGAGTCGTAGAGTCGTTCTTGCGGTACTCATAATTGACCGTAACCGTGTAAGCCCTGGTGCTGTACTCGTATACCACGGCATGGTCGGCCGTTACGTTCGGGATGCTGACCGTAGCCGTTGTACCCGTGGTCGTGCCGTCGATGGTATAACCGGTGTAATCGTAACCGGAGGCAATCACGGACGCGCTGCTTGAGCCGCTGTATGTCTGGCTTTCATCCACATATACCGTGTTTGTGGCAAGGGTGGTGGAGCCGGATTTATGGGTCTCACTTACCGTATAGTCCCTGGTTCCGTTCTCGTTCATATCCTGGCCATAGACCAGCACGATCGTGTGGCCGGCGGTGATATTCGTCAGGCCGGGCGCACCGGTCTGCATCAAGCCGCCGTCCAGCTTATAGCCGATATATGTCTTATACCGGAACGCGGCGTCCGTCGTGCTTGAGGCGCTCGGGTAATCGGGTATGAGCAGGGCCGGGGTGGAGGTTGTATTAAAGCTGCCGCCGTGCAGGATCCCCGCTGCCTGTGAGCCGGGCAGGCTGCTGGCCGTGCCGCTGTTATTCTGGTATTCATAGGTTACGTTTATGGTATAGTTCGTGGTCGAGTAGTAGTACGTAACGCCGCGGTCGCCTCCCGCCACCGTGATGATGATGCTGGGCGTGCCTGTGCGGACAGCGTCACCGGCCGCGTCGGTATCGTACTTATAACCCAGATAGGTCAGCCCCGCGGGGATCGTTACGCCCGTGTCATGGGCTTTGGCAAACGTCTCGGTAACGTTCCACGGCTCGGTAACCGCGGGCAGGCCCGTTATCGCCGTGCCGTCCTGCATCTTCCATTCCCGTTTTACGTCAAAGTCTTCCAGGCTGTCCGGAGTGGTCGTTCCGCCGCCGCCATTATTCTTGCCGTAGACCAGCGTGATTTCACCCGCACCGGTCACCGGATTGATCTCGGGCGTAGTGGTAAGCACCGTTTTTGACGCGCTGGGCGCGCCCAGGTACCAGCCCACATATATCTTGCCTGTGATAACCGGAGGTGATGTTATCCGGAACGGGTCGCCGTACACCGCGCCGGGGTTGCTGCTCGGCTGTTGTGTGACCGCGCCCCGGTCTACAAAGTTGACCGTCATGGTAAAGGTCGTCCGGGCGTAGACATAGGTGACCGTGAAGTCGCCCCTGGCCGCCGTGACCGCTACGTTGGGAACACCGGTGTGAAGGGTCGTGCCGCCGTCGCTGCTCAGGTAATACCCCTGGTACGTCCAGCCGGAGCTAGCCAGGTTCACATCGACATTGTGCGCCGTGTTAAACACCTTACCCACATTCAGGTCCTTGTTAATGGATGCGTTCAGGGTGGTGCCTGTCGTGGTCTCCCATTTCTTTGTAACGGTAAAGTCTTCAACGCCGTCCGTGCCTGCCGTATCGTCGGCTTTCACGTTATCCTTGCCATAGACCAGGGTGATCTCGGCGTTGCCTGTTACATTCGTAAGCGTTGCCGGAAGGTTTAATACCGTCGGATTGCTTACCGGAGCGCCCGTGTACCAGCCGACCAGCACTTTATTCGCAAAGCCGGGGTCGGCAGGCGTATAGTTCTGGCCGTACGCCACCGCACCGGCAGCCGGTGCCTGAAGCTGCGTACCCGCACGGTCCTCATAGTTGACCGTTACCGTGTACTGGTTCGTGCTGTACACATAGGTCACGGTCACATTCCCGTCCGTTACGTTTACGGTATAGTTGGGGGTACCCGTGTGCAAAGTGGTACCGCCGTCGCTGCTCAAATAGTAGCCTTCATAGGTCAGCCCCGCGGGAATGGTCACGCCGCTGTTATGTGCTGTGGTGAAGGCGTCGCCTACGTCCACGATGACGATCTGGCCGCCCAGCCCGCTGATGGAGCCGCCGCCCTGCATCTGCCAGAGGCGTGTTACGTCAAAGTCCTCTTTGCTGTTGGGCGTCTCGCCTCCGCCGCCGCTGATATCGCCGGTCGTGCCGCGGTCACGGCCGTAAACGAGGTAGAGTTCCGTCGCCGCGGTGATACTACTAATGGTAGGAGTGGTGTTGCCCGCCAGGGTTCCAGTCGAGCCAACCTTCCAATCCACAAAGGTATATCCTGAAATAGTCGGTGCTGTCGCCGTATACGGGTCGCCGTGATCCACTTGCGCGGTAGTCGTAGTGGGTGAGCCAATCGGAGTGCCCGCACGGTTGACAAAGTGAACCGTCATCTGGTACTGGGTTTTGCTGTACACATAGGTTACGGTCACGTCGCCGTCGGTAGTATTGACGGTATAACCGGGTGTGCCCGCATGCAGCGGATCGCCCGCGGCGTCCGTACTGAGGCGGTAGCCCCGATAAGTCAGTCCCGTGGGGATACTTACGTCATCGCTGTGAGCTTTCGCGAAGGTCTCGCCCACGTTCCACGGCCGGGTAATACCGTTAAGGCCGGTAATAGCGCTGCCATCGCTCATCTCCCATATGCGCGTTACATTGAAGTCTTCAATGCCATCGCCGCCGGGGATCAGCGTTCCGCCGCCGCCGTTATCCTTGCCGTAGATCAGAGTAATGGTGATGCCGTCGCCTAGTACCGTAATGCTGGGGTTGGTGTTGCCTACCAGCGTTGCGCCGTCGTCCAGCGACCAGTCCACCAGTACATAGTTTGCGACCAGCATTTCCGAAGACTGGGGGCTGTAGGTGACGCCGTAGCTTACGTTGCGGTTAAAGCCTGTCATACCAGGTACATCGACGCCGCTGCGCAGCTTGAATGCTACACCCAGCATGAAGCTCTGCCGCTCGTATTCATAAGTGATGGTGAAGTCACTATCACCGCCCGCCACGGTTATATTCGGCTGGTTAGCCGTTTGCAGCGTGCCGCCGTCGATCCTGTATCCCTTGTACGTATAGCCGGTGATGAGGTCATATATATCGTCAAACGTATCGCCTACATTGACGACCACTTGTTTCGAAGTACGCATATATACGCCGCCGACGGTATCGTACCACTGCTTGGTGACAATGATATCCTCAATGCCGTCCGGTGTTGTGCCGGAGTCGGTCGGGTCGTCGTCCGTCTTGCCGCGGTCAAGCCCGTAGACCAGCGTGATGGTCGCGTTGCCCGATACGGTGATAGAGGGGGTGCCGGTCTGGATCGCGCCGCCGTCCAGCTTCCAACCCACAAATGCATAACCGGTGGGGGCAGCCGTCTCCGAAGCCGATGGCGCATAGGTCGAGTCGTAGGCCGCAGGTACGTTAAAGTTCGTCTTACCCGTGACGCTGCCGCCAGAACGGGTCTCATATTTTACGTCAATCTGATAGCTCCTGGCCGTCCAGCGCGCGTACAGGGTCAGCGTTGCATCCGCCGCCAGCGTGGAATCCAGCCCGATGGGGGTAGACGCCGCGTTTGCCTGTGTGCCGCCGGTAGACGCCGTCGTCCACCATCCGGCAAAGTCATATCCCGTCCGCGTCGGGGTGGCCAGCGTTCCCAGCGCCGTTACTGCCGTGATACTAAGGTCGGCAGGCGCGGTGGAGCCGCCCTGCGTGTCAAATGTAACGGTATTGTTGTTGACCGTCCACTGGGCGTGCAGGGTCAGCGTAGCGCCGCTCGCCAGGGTAGGGCTGAGTACGGATATGGTTGACGTCGCGCTTACCTGCGTGCCGCCGGAAGCCGCCGTATACCAGCCGTTAAACGTATACCCTGGCTGTGATACGGAGGTCAATGTACCCATTTGCTGTGTGTATGTCCGCGTCATACTGCCCGGTGTCGTCGTCCCCCCGTGAGAGTCGAACGCTACCGTATAGCTGTTCTCCGTCCAGCGGGCGTACAATGTGCCGGTAGTACCGGAGAAAAGATCGCCCACAGCCGTGCTGCTTGTCGCCTGTGTGCCGCCCGTTGTGGCAGATGTATCATACCATCCAACAAAGTCATATCCCGCTAATGTCGGAGTGGGTAAAGTTCCAAAGGTTTCAGTGGACGCATAGGTTCCCGAAGTCGTGCCCACCGTGCCGCCGTTGGGGTCAAAGGTGACCGTCACTTCCCGACCGGTAGTAAATGACATCTCCGCGCCATAAGAGGTAGGACCGCCGTCCGACTCCACCACGATCCGGTAATAGTAGGTCGTGTTCGGCGTAAGACCGGTGATATCCTTGGGCGCACTGGCATCCGAAGTAGAGTTGGCGGAGCTTGAATAGGACGCCGTGGATGTATAGCTTCCGGATGTTGTGCCGTATTCATAATATACGTCACCGTCAAGGCTCTTCGTGTTATATGTGCCGTTCAGAGTCGCGGTGATCGTGGAAACACTCGTCGCCGCGTTGGTCACCCCTTCCGGGGCCAAAAGATTATATGGCGCCCATGGATAGGCGTTGTCAGTGCCGTCGTGATGGATAAGCATCGGATATAGGTAGGTTTGAAGTGAGCCGATCGCTTCTATGACAAACTTTTGCCCAGCCGTCTTGCCGGAGACGCTACTTGGGATTGTTTGCATCGTCACCACGTCTCCACCATTCACAGTTCCATTGGTGGGAGATGGGATTACGGAAACAGTTCCGGTATTTGTTCTCGGCAGAATAGATCCTCCGGTGAATATAATCGTGCCAGCGGTGTTTCTCGATTCTCCATTCCCTCCTAAAGCTCCTCCAATACCGCCTGCATAGCCGGAGTCATTTACACCGTTTTTTCCCCCACCAGTGGTCGTTATTCTGCCGCCTGTGATGGTAATGATACCGGAGCTTCCACCTGTGTTACCTGTTATAAAAGCGCCGCCGCCACCAATACCTGGGCTTCGAATACCACCTGTGGCTGTGATTGTGCCGCCGTTGATTGTAATCGTTCCGCCGTTGCCAGCAACGTAACTACCGCTAGAACTACTGGCGTACCCACCGCCAATGCCCGCACCGCCGAAGTTGCCGTTGGCTGCAACCGTACCGCCATTGATTGTGATTGTACCACCACTACCGCCGTTAGTGTCGACGCCTCTGCCGCCGCCAATACCCGCACTGCCTGAGCCTCCATTTGCTGTGATTGTGCCGCCATTAATGATGACTGTACCGTTACTCATTGAATAATTTCCACCGATACCTGCCCCTAATCCGCCTGTTGCTTGCAGCGAACCGCTCCCGTCTATAGTGAGCGTAGCTGAAGCCCCAACACAGAGACCAGCATATCCACTGGTTCCATAGGAGTTAAAATGAGTACATGTCAGGACATTAGTGCCTGTTAATGTGAGATTAACTTTTGCTGTACCGTTTAGGCTAAATGGGGAAAAGTTCGAACTGCTTATGCTAACCCCGTCCAGCGTGATATTCGTATCTACGTTAGTTTGCAAGACAACCCTTCGTGCTGATGTGGTACCATAAATCCTATAATTGTTTCCGGTAATACTCGTTGTGAATTGAACCGCGCCACCTGTGATATTGATACCCGTGATGTCACCTGTATATGTACCGTCCGCAAGATTGATTTCCGCGTCATACGATCCCTCCAGTGTTTGCGCCTCCGGCACCGTCCGCATCCCCGCATCCATGCCGGTAATCTCACTATCTTCGGCTACCGTTATGGGGGCGGTATAGGCGTAGGTATATGGGCTGTTCTCGTCAGCCGGGTCTTCCTGCGTCGCCACAAACCGGTTATCACCCTCCGTGCCGTCCAGCCAGAAAAGCGGCAGCAGGTATTCCACGCCGTCCATCGTCGTGGTCTTAACGCCTACAACATAGCTGCCCGGCTCAATATTTTCAAACGAATATTTGCCATCCGCGCCGGTCGTCGTGGACGCTATGGCGTCATCTCTATCATCCGCCTTATATAGCTCCACTCTATAACCCGCAAGCGGCGATTCCTCCGCCTGCCGTATGCCGTCTCCCGCGTAAATGCTGTTTTCGATATCATCGAACATATCCAGCCAGAGCATCCCGCTGATGCTGTTATCATATGTAGCGGGGCTGCTCTCCGTCGTCTCCGGGCTTTCCGTAGACTCGGGAGTTGTCTCCGGTGCCTCACCCGGTTCCGGTGATTCACTTGATTCCTGCGTTTGATCCGTCGTCTCGCTCGACTCGGTCGTAGCTTCTGGTGTTGATTCTTCTGTCACCGTAGGCTCCGGCGATGGAGACGATTCCGCGAGCGCTAAATCAGCAGGCAGCATGCCCATTATCATGACAACTACCAATAAAAAGCTGATCAGCTTTTTGAACCCGCGTCTTGTTCCTCTTCGCATATTTTCTTCCTTCGTTCAAATATTTAATCTTTCTATATTTTATTGACTCTATATCAACCGCCGCAGATAAGGCGGAATGTAAAGGGTATGAATGCCGGCCATACCGGCCGGCGTTAAACTGCCTCCCGCATACCACTAAGCGTGATGTGCCTGGTTTATTAAATGTACCATTCTCTTAAATCGAACGCTCGTTACATAGCTTCAATCTATCTTATATCGAACGCTCGTTACAGAATTTTAACCTACCTAAAATCGAGCGTACGCTACATCGCTTTCAACCTTCCAATCTTTCACTCTTGTGTCTTAGGGACTTTGCCTGTGAGCGCAACATCAACCATACGATCGTTAAACATATACTCCCATACCGCCTCTTCCGCTGCCTGTCCGTCTGCTATCCTATGCATCAGTATGACCGCGTCATAAAATTTGGTTTGTGCCCACAGCTCCGCCAGATACGCCGTGTCATACGCAGGGATTTTCCCGCGCTGTATGAGCAAGTCCAGCACATACCGGATGCTTTCCACTGTCTTATGATGGAATTGCCCCACTATGATGTCCCGCGCGATACTGTTCGTGAATTGTTCCATGTACACGATACGAAACGCCATCATCATAAACCCGGCCTCTTCCTTCCGGAAGTGGGGGCAATACCGCTCTAATAACTGCCGGGGTGTGTCGGTCTCAATATAATGATCCGCCTGCTCGCTGGTGACAAGGTAGCTTTCAATCTTGTGCTGGAAGGTGGTCAGGATCTCGTTTAGCATGGCTTCCTTGTTCGTGTAATACCAGTAGACCGATGACAGGCCGACCCCTGACATGCCCGCGATCTGCCGGACAGTGGTGGCGCTGTAGCCTTTCTCGGAAAACAGCCGCATGGCCGCGTTAAAGATCGCTTCTTTTGTCTGTGTCTGCCGGTCACCTTGTCCCTGTCCTTGTATAATCATCCTATCCCCTTACAGCTCATGCAAAAGTCTTTTTCATATTTTGCATTCATAAGCTTCCCCTTTCCCTGTTGCTATGCATTGTGTTCCACGGTTATAACGTTGCTTCCAGACCGGACTTTCTACGATACATCGAATAACAGGATGATTTCGATCATCATTGGTGGTTCTTCAATGCCGCCGAACTGGTAAAAGACATCGATTTCGCCGCTGTCCAGGTTTTTCCGTTCCGCGAGGATCAGCTGCTTATCCTGTTTCCGCAGAAGATACATGGTATACTCATTGTCATACTCGACCGCGGTACCTTCGACATCCGCGCCGATGCGGGCGATAAAGTCAAGCCAGGCCGTTTCGTCGACCGGTCCCGTCTCAAACGCGAGAAGCTCCAATGCCTCTTCTTCGCCGATCATATCCTCAATTGTGATGATAATGAAAGGTTCCGGTTCGGTTGGCGTGGTACTGGCTTCCGGAGTTTGAGAAGGCGCCGCGGAGGTCTGCGGCGTATGTAGGGAAGGCCCACTTTGCCCGCTATTGTTCGGGAGCAGCATCATTGCTCCTCCAAAAACGACCAACAGAAGCGCGCCGCTAATGACGGATTTCATCACTAGGCCGGACTTACCGTTACCGGACGCGGCTTTGGACGATAAGTCGATCCGCGCGACCGATTCCTGGATGTTCGCGAGCACCCGCGCGCAGGCATCCGGCGCAAGCACCGCCGACGCGTCGGCGTTAAACAGCCGTGTCAGCATCGGCACCATACCAACGGGCACAACACAGAACACAAACTCTTTGCCGTCCAGCTTCTCCAGCTTCTGTTTCAAGCGCATTCTGCCGCGGTTCAGGTCATTTTTGACCTTTGTCACATTGACATTACGAGCTTCCGCGATATCCTCATAGGACATATCGTGAAAATAGAATTGCAGCAGGCTATCGCTGTAATTCTCCGGCAAGGTTTTGATAATGCTGATAACTTTTTCCCGCAGTTCCGCATTGAGCACATATTCTTCAGGAAGAAACTCCAGATTCTCTAAATTTACGGGTATCATTTCCGCCGTGACATCGTCATCAATTTGCGCATATAATTTCTGATCACGATATTTGATTTTCATTTCATCATTGCATACGTTTTTGACAAGCCTCATCATCCATGGTTCAAATTTGTTTGGGTCTCTGAGGTTTTTCAGGCTGGTAATAATCCGGACAAATGCTTTTTGGGTAACATCCTCAGCATCCTGGCCAAATCGCTGAAAGGTATAGTAAAAAACACGTTGGTAGTATTTTTCCACTAAATCATTAACAGCTTTTTTGTCCCCGCGTATAGCCTCCACTATTAGTTTTTGGTCAGCTTGTTCCATCTTCACATTTCTCTCCTATAAAACTGCACTCTATTATTAAGTCTAATTAGCGAATCAAAACTTCTCACTTTATTTTAATTTTTTTAAATATTTTTTCGATCTATTATTTTTCCGTTTTGCCTAGATACCGATAGGCGCTCAAAGGTCCGCTCCGAAGCTTCTCGATCATCCCTTCCTGCTTGCACTTACCCAGCTCACGTTCGATTGAAGTCTGGCTGATATCGGGTAAAGCCTCTATGATATCCGACTTCGTAAATACCGCCTCCTGCCGCCGCACGGTTTGCCGTATCCGTTCCGCTTTGGTAACGCCCGGCTTCATCAGGTGGGCGATCTTTTCACGAAACTCTTTATTGGCCTTGTCCATTACCTCCAGGACAAAATGACAGAATGGACTATAGGTATTACGTCCCTCATCCCAGCCGACCGCGCTCTGCCCGACAGCCTCCGCTTGCCGCGCGGCCATCTTCTCAAGAATGGATTCAAAGCTTATGTACATACCCACCGGATACCCTGTTTTGAATAAGGAGTGGAGGGCCAGAAGCCTGCATACCCGGCCGTTACCATGGTCAAACGGGTTTATCATCATAAAATCAAGGTAGAAAATGGAGAAGGGCAGCAAAGGATCAAAAATTCCCTCTTCCAGCAGGCTCTTGTATTGCCGCACCGCGGTATCCAGCAATAGGGGCGTCTCTTCTGGGGCGGCTCCTTGGAAGCCCGGTGCTTTTGGGCCGCGCGGTCCGCATGCGGGCATGGCTTTCTTTAATGTACCGGCATTTTCAGGATCGCTCTTCTCAAACAGCGTCTTATGTATAAAAAGAACCGTCTCCGCTGTCCAGTCCATTGACGCATAGTTCTCTTTGATATAAACGAAAGCCCGGGTATAACCCGCATATTCCTGCTCGCTGCTGTTTACCGCCGGTTTCCCACCGGCCATCTCATGAATCCGTGCTTCGGAAATCCGGATACCGGATAATCGGTTGGACGCTCGGATACTAGAATGCTTGGCATGTGTGTGTATCTTCTCAAGAAAATCCCCATGCGTCTCTGCAATGACCGCATTCATGACTTTTGAATATTGGATCCGGTTAATTTTTTGTACGATTGAAGGCGTTAAAAGCTTTAAGGCTTCCGCGTGATAATCGAAAGTTCTCACGTATGATTCTCCGTTTCATTGATTTTCGTCATTGTTAATTTCTGCATTATATTAACATGATTTGATGCAGAAATACAATGCATAAAGCGATGGTAATTAATAGTCGATTCGGCTTAAAAGCGAAAAAGTCAATGGTACTGCCGATTTCGAGACAATAAGAACGCCCTGGAAATTTTTTCCAAGGCGTTCCTTTTACCAGTTGATTCTATTATCTTACGTACGCGTCCAATTCCATATGCGTTCAATCGCTGCTGCCACGCCATCCTTGTCATTTGTTTCGGTTTGGTAATCCGCGACAGACAACAGGTTTTCGCTGGCGTTCCCCATTGCAATACCCAGCCCCGCGTTCTTAAGCATGCCAATGTCATTATCAAAATCGCCAATGGCGCAAACCTGCGCCATCGGAACACCATAGTAATCGGCCACGGCCTGAAGACCGTAAGCTTTATCGGTTCCAAACGCCGTAATGTCAAACAGACCCGATTCACTAAACGAGCAGGCAAACGAACCGTCGCTTGTCAAAAAACGTTCCAGTTCACGGCCAAGATCCGCATTGGATGGACATGTCAGCGATTTTAGCACCGGCTCTCCGGCATAATTTTCCCCGGCTTTTTTAAGGATTGTCCGTTTTATGATCGGCCCGCCCAATTTTTGGCTTAGGCGGTTATACTGTTCCAGTATAAATAACCGCGAATACTGCGCGCTATAGTATAATGTGCTATTAGTCATAAGCGTAAATTCCAGCCCATGCGCCTCATAAAATTCGATCAGCCGGATCACTGCGTCCGGGGCAATTGGTTTTGAAATGAGCACTTCTCCCGTTGCGCGGTTTTGTACATGTGCCCCGTTAGCCGCGACATATGGCCCGTTGATCTCCAGTAAATCTACAAAGAGACGCATCATCGCCGGAATTCTGCCAGAGCAAAGTGTTACCGCGACCCCACGTTTCATGGCCGCTTTTAAGCACGACAACGTTCTCTCACTGATAATGCCATTGCTGTTAAGCAGGGTTCCATCCAAATCAAGGGCAAGCATTGAAATTGTTTGAGGATGTAAAGGCTCCATGTGTACCCCCAGCTCTAGAGATCTTTTCGAATATCCTTCACCTTGTTCATAAAAGCCTTTACACGGCTATAATCTACGGCGTTTTCAAAAATACCATCCACCTTAAAAGTCGTGGCGCAGACAGCGCCATCCGCTACCGACAGCTGCAGGCCAATGTTATCGATGTTACAACCGGTATTGCAAAGAACCGGGGTATTTTTTGCTGACTCCTTAACGATTTTTAAAATCTGGGTGTCCGTTGCGCTTCCCGCGGTAAGGCCGGATACGCACAGCGCATCTGGTTTGCAGTTGAACTCTGTGCTTTTGGCGATTGCGCCAATATCGCGCGATGTCAGGTATTGTGCTGCTTCCGGAACAATGTTGTAGAGCATTTTCACATCCTGCGCGCCGATGACCGCGCGGTGCCGGGCCGTTTTACCGGCATCGGTATCCCACAGACCATAGTCGCTGGCATAAACACCTGAAATAATTTCACGTATGAATCGGCCGCCTGTCGCAGCCGCTAAGTCCAATGAGGCGATGGGATCCCATAGGCAGTTAACGCCATAGGGGATCGAAATTTCATTTTTCAAGCGGCCGATTACATAGGCCATGGATCCGACTGTAACCGCCTCCACTTTTGTAAGGTACGGTAAACTGAATTCATTTGAGAACATTATGCCATCTACGCCGCCGCGCTGCAGCGCGTCGAGATCCCTCCGCGCCATTTCTACCACAGACTCCGTACTGCCGGACTGATATGCCGGGTCACCCGGCATCGGCTGTAAATGGCACATTGCAATAATTGGTTTTTCCACTCCAAACATATTCTTCATCCAATTCATAGACGTGACTCCTTTCTTATTATGCGAACCCGGCTATGCATCCGCTGAAAGCTTTTCTAATTCATGCAGTCGTTTCGCAGGATCCTCGGCGTCCCAAATCCCGCGGCCTGCGATAACACCGTCCACCCCGCAACGGCAAATATCTTTTATCTGGGTTCCATTGATGCCGCCATCCGCCCAAAGCTCAACGGACGGCGGTAGCATGCCGCGCGCCGCGCGCAGCCGCTCGAAAGACGAATGGTTCCATAAGCACCCTGCCTCATCCGGTTCGGATGTCATTAACAAAACATAATCCAGTAAATGTGTAAACGGTAGTAATACGTCAAGCGGTGTGACAAGGTTCAGCGCAAGCCCGGCACGCATCTCATGACTCTTAACTTTGTTTAAGAATTGTGATGGATACGGTAACGCTTCGATCTGGGCACATACGGACTTCACGCCATTTGCGGCGAGGTCATTCAGATACCTTTCCGGAGCTATTGCCATCAAATGCACATCCAGCCCCGCGCTGCCGACACGCGCAATTTCCTTAAGCGTTTTCATTCCAAATGTTATGTTTGGCACAAAATTGCCGTCTTCGATATCAATGTGCAGCATCGATACTTTGCCAAGGCGTTCCATTTCATAGGCAAGCCTCAGTGGATTAGCGGAAGCAACCGAAGGTACTATCTTCATATGTATTCCTTCTTCCACGGCAGTCCGGCCAGTCTTTCTTTAACCTCGGCCGAGGTGGCGCAGCTTAACACGTCGTCGGCCTGTTGTCGCAGCGCCTCAACGCTGCAGCCATGAATGATATGTTTAACCTGCCCTATCCGGGACGGAGAAACGCTCAATTCGGATACCGACCAGGCCAGCCACAGTGGGATCAGAAGCTCGTTAGCGGCGACTTCACCGCAGATCCCCCACGGAATTTTCGCGTTACCGGCGTTTTGCGCGACCAGGTGAATCATGCGCAGAACCGAGACGTTGCATTCATTATAAAGATAATTTACCTTTATGTTGGTCCGGTCTGCCGCCATGGTGTATTGGATTAAATCATTGGAGCCGACGCTGAAGAAATCGCATTCGCGGGCGAGCCGGTCACTGAGCATTACCGCTGCCGGCGTCTCGATCATAATACCCACCTCAAGCGCAGGGTTATAGCGGATGTTCGCCGCGTCCAAATCCGCCTTTGCCGCTTCGAGCTGCGCTTTTGCCTGCCGGAGCTCCTCCAGGGTAGTGATCATCGGAAACATTATCTTAACCTTCCCGTATACCGAGGCACGCAGAATCGCTTTCAGCTGCGCCTGAAACATCTCATTCCGGTCCAGGCAGACGCGGATGGCACGGTACCCAAGAGCCGGATTGTCCTCCGGCGGGAGCTGCATGTATTGTAGCTGCTTATCGCTGCCGATGTCCAGAGTACGGATGATGAGGAGCTTGCCCGCGGTAACCTCGGCGGCCAGCTTATATGCTTGAAATTGGGCTTCCTCGTCAGGATATCCGTCTCTGCCCATATATAAAAACTCAGTCCGCAGCAGTCCGATTCCGTCACAGCAGAGAGGGTCAAAGGCGGTGATGCTTTCCATGCTGCCGGCATTCACCAGCACGGGGACGCATATGCCGTCTCTTGTCAGGGCAATTTTTTTCGCGTCCGTGTCCCGCTCGTTTTTAAGCTTTTGAGCGGCTTGCATCTGACCGGCAAAGGTATCCAATGTCCTCTCGTCCGGACTGACATATACCTTGCCGGCCTCCGCGTTCATTAGCAAGTGGCTGCCGGGCGGAATCAGTGAAGTCGCGTCGCGGACTCCGATGACCGCGGGAATGCCCAGCAGCCTGGCTAAAATTACCACATGAGAGGTCACGCCGCCTCGTTCGAGGATAAAGCCCCGCAGCTTTTTTTTATCTAATTTGATGGTTTCTTCCGGCGTCAGATCCTCCGCCACGATGATTGCTTCATCGGTTCCGGCTATCCGCTCCGCGAAATCCTCTTCGACTTGCTGCAGCGTTCGGATAAACGCGGTACATACATTTTGAATGTCTGTTAAGCGTTCCTGTAAATATGCGTCGTCCAATTTTTTAAATAACGCCTCTGTGGCTTGCTGCGTCTTAAGGATGGCGTATTCCGCGTTTAGCCGGTCTTCTTGAATTAGTTGAAGGGCCTGCGCGAAAAACACCTCGTCATGTAATATGACGCGGTATGCCTGGAGAATTTCAACCTCCGCCTTATGAAGCCCGGAGGCTTGGCACAGGCGGGAAAGCTCCCCATCATAGCGCGCCTGCGCGTCCCGGAAGCGGAGAATTTCGGCTTCCGGGTCGGCTACCGGGTATTTTTCGACCGTCGGTACAGGATTCTTCTTGACCACCGCGTATCCGCTTGTGAACCCTTCCGAACCACATGATCCAGTAATGTTGAACATACTTCACCACCTTTCATCGTCTTATTCGTCCAGCGATAAAATGAAAGCCGCAACCCCTTCCAACGCTGCTGTTTCATCTATTCCGTCCGCAATCAGCTTGATTTCGGCTCCATTGCTAATTCCACCGCAAAGAATGCTGACGACGCTCTTGGCGTCTACTATTCCGTCACTATGCAGAATGGTCAGCCGACTATTATACTTTTGCGCTTTTTCGGCTAGAAGCGATGCCGGCCGCGCGTGCAGGCCTGATTCGTTTTTAATTGTAAGAGTGACTTCCTTCATCGCACACCTCTTTTTTGCATTTGCATGGGATTTTTAAACGGCGGATATTCTTGCTCTATTAAATTATAGATGGAAGCGGAGTGTCTTACAAGTCCAATTCTTTTCTTGTTTCTGCAGAAGGTTGAACTTAATGGGAGCAGCCCGATAAATATATAAGATACTTCACGAATGTGAAAAAAGCTGGGCTTGTAAAATTCTCAATAGCAACTTAAAATGAAATCGTGGAATAGCGGAAGGCGGGCTTTAACCGGAGGAGAGACCCATGGCACTGAATTTGAGGCGGAAAAAGGTACTCTGTTCTATTCTCTCGACAAAAGAAAACTTATCACTCTCCTATTTGATGGAGAGCTATGGGATCAGCTTGCGCATGGCCCGATATGATATTAAAGCCATGAGCGAATTTCTCATGGATATGGGACTTCCTCCACTTGGGTTGGACAAAAATGGGAATATTATTTATGACGTTAGGAGCCTGGATGAAAAGGCGGTTCAACACACGCTGGAGATGATCAAGAACTCCTCCATGGAGTACCTGCAGGTTGAGCTCCGCCTCTTTGTCCTCGCCGCGCGGATGCTGCTCACCACAGATCAGATCACGATTAGCGAATTGGCGGACAGCGTCAATGTAAGCCGGAACACCGTGATAGGCGACCTGTCCCTGGTGCGGTCATGGCTGCTCGGCCATGGGATCAACGTGCGCTCCGTCCCTAAGCGCGGCCTGGTTGTTTCAGGTCGGGAAACAGATATCCGCCGCGCTTATATCAGTCTTCTGCAAGAGGCCCTTCCGCTGGAACGATTGTCGGCCTTGCATTTACAGACAATGCAGGCAGAATCGGAGACCACCTATCCGGATATCCTGCTAACGCCTCTTCTTTCAAGCATAGAGTTCGGTCGAATACAAAAATACTCCACCCAGATCCAACGATCCCTTCGCGTGGTCTTTACCGACGTGTCAAACGCGAATCTGGTTTTGGCATTAGCGCTTTTGGTTTTTCGCATCCGTCAGGGCAGATGTATACCGGATAATGAATTCTTGCCGCTGGACGCGGCGGACACACAGACTTACAGCACGATTTTCGGCTGCTTAATGGATTTTCAAAGCGAGTTCGAGGTGGTTCTTTTACCTGCGGAGCTCCGATTTATTACACAATATGTGCAAATCAGCGGCATTTTATCAACCGATTCTCAAATCGGCGATAACGCCAGTCATGTGGAAAAGGAACTTCTTGCCAGAGATCTGATTTCCGGCGTCAGCCGTGATCTTGGTGTTAATCTGCATATGGATACCGAACTGTTTTATGGCGTTCAGGCTGAGCTTGTTCCTATGGCCTACCGGTTAAAGCATCATATCCGGATGGCCAATCCACTTACCACGTCAATACGGCGGAATTATTCCGAGCTTTCCCATTTAGTTGAAAAAAACACAAATTCTTTAAAGCTATATATGGATAGCGGGCTTAGTGAAGATGACATTGGCATGCTGTCCATCCATTTTATCGCGGCAATGGAAAGGATCAATCAAACCGATCAACTTCCGAACGTGGTCGTGGTATGCGGTTTTGGGCTTGGCAGCGCGAATATTTTGACCATCCAGCTAAGGAAGCTCTTCCACATCCATATCGTAGATGTTATCGCGCTCAGAGACTTGGGACAATGCCTTGCCGATAACAGGATTGATCTTATTATCACTACCGTCCCCATCGCGTTTCCACCGGTACCCTGTGTTTATGTCTCCCCTTTCATTTCGGATCAGGACATCATCCATATCGGACGCAACCTGATGACCATAAGGGATATGGCAAAACGCCGGTTACCCGAAGAGGAGGGCAAAGGACCGGGGCTGCTGGATCTGCTTACTTCAGACCTGATGGATCTCGATTATCGGGCTACGGATTTCTATGATGCGATCCGCCGCTCCGGTGAGCTGCTCCATCTCCAGGGCATCGTTGAGGATCGTTATGTCTCCGCCATGGTCTCCGTGGTTAAAGAGCTGGGGCCATACATTGTATTCATGCCGGGATTCGCGCTCGCCCACGCGAATGCCGATGCCGCCGTACATAAGCCAGGAGTGAGTCTCATCCGGCTGCGTAATCCGGTCGTCTCCGGACACCCGTCAAATGACCCGGTCTGTATTGTCTTTGCTGTGGCGATTCCGGGAGAGCGAAACCACCTCCGGGCCATTATGGAATTGAGTAAGGTCATCGCCTCAGACGCAGGCCGGCTATTTGTAAACGCCGCGGACAAAGCCGAGCTGTTGGACATTATCGGAGATATTATAAAGACTTAATAAAATAGAAGGAATCTACCCATTTTTAGCCAAGAAGGAGGTTATTCACTATGGATGCTTTGGAACTTAAGAAACGCCTGCTGGCAGCCGCAAACACCCTAGCCGATTTGGGACTTGCCACCCTCGGTCCCGCGAAGGGAAGCATCTCTGCCAGGGATGTGGATACGGGAAGGGTGTTTGTAACGCCCTCCGGTAAGAACTACCGGGAAGTCACGCCGGAGACAATCGTGGAGCTTGCGCCGGACGGAATCCCGACCACTCCGCGCAAACCCTCTGTAGACAGCATCTTTCATCTGGCTATTTACGCCGCCCGTCCTGAAATCGGATGCGTTGTTCACTTGCATTCACCCTTCAGTACCACCTTTGCCGTATGTCACGCTGAAATACCCGTGTATATGCAGGCTGTGGCCAATACCGTCGGCTGTTCGGTTCCGGTAGCCGAGTTCGCGCTGCCCGGTACGAAGGAGTTAGGAGAGAATATCGTTAAGGCGATGGATGGCTGGAAAAACGCGGTTCTTATGGCGAATCACGGCTTGGTTGCCTGTGCCCCTACGCCCGAAGAGGCTGTTATCATCGCTTCCACCGTGGAGGTCAGCGCGCAGGTTGCCTACCAAAGTATCGTACTCGGCAACCCAGTGGCTCTCACACAGGCAGAGATCGACGGCGCCCGGGGGTTTTATGCCAGACAGTTTCTTGGCAGCGGCCATTAAGCCCCTGTCAATCCATTTTAATAATAGGTGATTTTATGAGTGAGCAAAATTCATTACTAACCCTGGTTACCCCTCGCACCGTGCTGATCAAGGAGAACGTGTCTGATTGGCGGGAGGCTATCAGAATCGCGGGAAAGTTACTGGTAAATGAGGGGTTTGTGGTTGAGGACTATGTAGATCAATGTTTGCAGGCGGCCGCCACGATGGGTCCCTATTACGTCTTATGCCCAGGCGTCGCCATATCCCACGCCAGACCTGGCCAGGCGGTTAAGCAGTTGTGCCTTGCAACGGTTACCCTGGATCCTCCCGTCCCGTTTGGACATCAATACAACGATCCGGTCAGCATTCTGTTTATGTTTGGGTCGCTGAACAAGGAAGCGCATCTGGTGCTCCTGAAAAATCTCGGCAGGCTTCTAACCAATAATGACAATCTGAAAAGGCTTGCCGCCGCCGATTCATTCGCGGATCTATATGACCTTTTGGAATCGGCGCTGAAGTAAGAAATGGAGGAAATACCGATGAACATTCGCGTTCTCCCCGTATCGGATTCTGACAGAAAGGAGGTAACTGCATGAAGCCCTATTTTATCATTGTGTGTACGTTTGGCGCCGGAAGCAGCCTTATGCTGCGGATGTGTGTCGAGGATGCGCTGAAGTCGCTGGGCTATAAAGACTTCCAAGCGGAAGTATGTGATATGGGAACATGTAAAGGAAAAAACCCTACCGCGTATCTCTGCAGTATTGTCCTGGAAGCTAATTTGAAATCCCAGGATCCCGGGGCTCCCGTAATCGGCATAAAAAATTTTTACTCTGAAAATGAAGTCATTGCCGCGATTAAGCCGCTTCTGGAAGCAGCACAAGATTGATTACACATTGACCATGGAATTGCTCACTTGTCACAGTAAACAGTAGAAAGGAGTAGAAAAAAATGGAAGCGTTCATTGATATTCTAGTGAATCAGTTTTTACGTGTTCCTGCGTACGTGCTCAGTATCGTTGTGTTAATTGGCAGCATTGCTCTAAGGAGATCCGCCAAAGAAACCATTGTCTCTACGCTTAAAACGCTATGTGGTATGCTGATCTTGAATGTTGGCTCTACCACCTTGCAGGCTGGGGCGAAGGGTCTTCTCGTTGCTGTCTTCGACAAATTCAATGTAAATGGCATACTGATGGATAACTGGGTATGGATTGGCGAAATTGAAGAGATGTTACCGGTTCGTGAGTTGAGCTATGTCGGCATCATCATGGTACTCGCCATGCTCACCAACTTAGTTTTGGCCAGATTTACTCCTATTAAGACCATCTATTTGACCGGCCACACTGGTTTTTGCGATACTTGGTCGATGTTATTTTTGCTTTACATCACTTTAGGCCTGACCGGAGTCCCTCTGATCGTCGCGTCGATCGTAATTCTGGTCCTTTATTGGTGGCTCGGTACTTGGCTGTTCCTGCCCCTGACAAAAAAACTGGTGGGAGAGGATACCCAGATTACCGTCGGGCACAATGTTCTATTGGGTTGTACCTTCGGCTGGCTGATCGCAGGCCTGTTTAAAAAGGATGAGAAGAAAAATCCGGACTGCGAAGCTATTCACCTCCCTGGTTGGCTCGGTATTTTCAGTGACGGAACGGTTGCCTATGGCATCATTATGGGTCTGATGACACCCCGGCCTTCTGGCCTTATGGCCCGAACGCCACGATGGTCGGCTTTGTCTTTACCACCATCGGCATGGTGGTTTCCTGCCTGCTGCTGATCCTTTTCAAGTCGCCCATCGTGCCCATTCCCAGCATTATCCCGATCTTCTTCGGAGGGGCTATCATTGGCGTGTTCTGCAATAAAAAGGGGGGTGTTAAGGGAACCGTGGCCGGCACTTTTCTCATGGGGCTGCTTTCTCCTCTTGGCCTTGCCCTGTTAGCGAAGGTCGCCACTACCACGCTGGGTACCCAGGCACACACCGACTATGCTTTTCTGTGGATGCCATTCTTCGCTCTGCTTAAGTTCATCGGCAGCGCCCTTGGTCTTGTCTGATACGCCCTAATCATAAAATACAAGAAATACTAAAACGCAAGGAGGTCCTATTATGGCTAAGATCAGGACAATTTTTGGAGATATCCAGCCCTCCGAGCTGGGATTCACCGATATGCATGATCACATTTGGAAATCCGGAGGCATGGAAATGGTGCCAGACCATGACTTCGCTTTAGAGAACGCGCCTGCGTCCCGGGAGGAGCTCAAAGCTTATGTCGCCGCCGGCGGAAAAGCAATCGTGGATATGCAGTGTCTCGGAGTGGGACGCAGCATTGAAAAGATGTGCTGGATTTCCGAAGGTAACGGCGCTCATATCATCGCTTCCACCGGCTTTCAAAGGGGCGAGCTGTATGATTCCACACATTTTGTTCACCGCTACGATCCGGATGAGATTTTAGAGATTATTGTATCCGAGGTGCAGGAAGGGATTGAGATTAACGATTTCTGCGGCCCCATTGTAAAGCGTTCCCCCTCTAAAGCAGGAGTCATTAAGGGCGGCTCCGGTTACTATAAGATATCGCCCCTGGAGTTAAAGCTGCTGCCCATTTCCGCCAGAGCATCCCTTGCCACCGGCGCTCCGGTTATCACCCACACCCACCAGGGTACCATGGGTTGCGAACAAGCGAAAATTTTCAAGGGAGAAGGACTGGATCCGGAGAAAATCTGCATTGGACATCTGGATCGGGATTGCGATCCGGTTTACCATGAGCGTGTCCTCCGGGAAGGGGTCTATGTGCAGTACGACTGCATTGCCCGGGTCAAGTACCATCCCATCTATGACACGATGGAGCTGATCAAAGCCATGGACAAAAAAGGCTATGGCGATCGAATCATGATCGGCGGCGACTGGGGCCGCGCCTCCTATATGAAAGCCTACGGCGGCTCGCCAGGCTTGGAATACATTCCTGGCATCCTTGCCAAAAACATGCTGGAGTATGGTATTTCTGAGGATCTGATTCACAAGATCTTTTATGAGAACCCGGCACGATATCTGGCCTTTTAACCACAAAGCTTTCCCGTTTCAGAAAGGAGCTGTTTATTTTATGAGTCAGGTCTTGCTGGATAGAATGCCCTGGCCGGAGGCCGAGAAGAGCATAAAGGAAGCCCGTGCCGTCATCGTTCCCATTGGCTCAACCGAACAACACGGTTATCACATGGCACTTTCGGTGGACACTGTCGTGTGCCGTTATGTCAGCCGCGCGTTAGCGGAGAGAACCGGATGTGTGGTCATGCCGGCCCTGCCGTATGGCTACGCGTGGTCCATGGCAGGTTATCCTGCGACGGTTTCGCTGCGCTGGGAGACCTATGTCGCGGTTGTGAAGGATATCGTTCTCAGTTTGCGGCGCCAGGGCGCCAGGCACGTGATCCTGTTTTCCGGGCACAATGGAAACGTGGCGCCGAACAAACTGGTTATGCGAGAGCTTTTGGATGAATACGGCTCTCAAAATGTCTGGTCCATGAGCTATACCGATATCAAACGCTGCGGCAAGGATATTCTAAAATCTGAGCTTTGGAACGGAAAAACTTTTCATGCGTCGGAGGTGGAGACCTCGATTATGCTGGCCATCGCGCCTGCGCTTGTGGACATGACAAAAGCGGTCTGCGAATACCCGGAGATTCCAAATGATTTTGAATTACGAGCGACCTCGTGGCATAAGGTTGGATGCTCCGGCGTTTACGGCGACGCAACCATTGCCACCGCCGAGACCGGACACAAATTTTTAACCAACTGGATCGGCGAATTGGAAGCGATGATTTTAGCAATGTTACAATAGTTGAGCGTTACGCCGGCCTGATCCAAAAGGAACTCGGATTATAATAATACTGTGACCTACTCCCCCGCTTAACGCCTACGGCGTTTGAGGCGGGGGTTTCTCGTTTAAGGCTACGAATGTTATCACGAGTCTTACATAAGTTCCCCATGAAATAATGTGCTTTACATCAAATACTCCCTTGTATTTGCGTTCAGAATTGAATATAATAGGATTCACAAGGACGGTGACATATTATGAAGAGAAACGCAATGAAACAATTGGAAGAGTGGAATAGCGGCACAAAACGTATCCCTTTGGTAATACGCGGCGCCAGGCAGGTGGGGAAAACATGGCTGATGCGAGAGTTTGGATCTACCCACTTCAAGAAAACGGTCTATATCAATTTCGATAACAACCAGCGAATGAAGACGCTGTTTGAGGAAGATTACGACATCGGCCGGATTATTATGGGTCTGGAGATTGAGTCCGGTCAGGATATCCGGTCAGAAGACACACTTCTGATATTTGATGAGATACAGGAAGCGCCGCGAGCGATGTCCTCGCTCAAGTATTTCAATGAAAATGCGCCGGAATACGCCGTGGTCGCGGCAGGCTCCCTGCTGGGGGTGGCATTACACGAAGGGACCTCATTCCCGGTTGGGAAGGTTGATTTTTTGGATCTGTATCCAATGAGTTACCTGGAATTCCTGGAGGCCGCCGGTAATGAAAAGCTTGTTAAGCTCCTTTATGCCCAGGACTGGGAATTGATCAAGGCGTTCCGGGAAAAGTATATCGATCTGCTGCGGCAATATTACTTTGTCGGCGGGATGCCGGAAGCTGTCGAGGTTTATGCCACATCGGGGATGAATACGATCAGAAGGATACAAACACGGCTGCTTGAAGCATATGAACAGGATTTCAGTAAACATGCGCCAAACGATACCGTTCCAAGGATCCGGATGCTCTGGGACTCGATACCGGCTCAGCTGGCAAAAGAGAACAAGCGGTTTTTGTATGGCGAGGTTCGAAAAGGTTCTCGGGCTAAGGACTATGAACTTGCGCTACAGTGGATGCTGGATTGCGGTCTGGTCCACAAAGTAAGCCGTGTAACCAAACCGGGCATGCCCATGAGCGCCTACGAGGATAAAGCGTTTAAGCTGTATATGATGGATGTGGGCCTGCTTGGAGCTAAAAGCGGTTTGGACGTAAAGTCGTTATTGGATGGGAACCGGATTTTTGAAGAATTTAAAGGTGCCCTGACAGAACAGTTTGTACAGCAGGAAATGCGGGCCATGAATGGCATCACCCCGTTTTATTGGTCTTCAGACAAAGGTAACGCGGAAATCGATTTTCTTTTCCAGATGGGCATGAATACCATACCCGTTGAAGTCAAGGCGGAAGAGAATCTGCGCTCAAAGAGCCTGCGGCGTTTTTCAGACCGTTTCACGCCGGAGCATTGTGTTCGGACATCTATGTCCGATTATCGAAAAGAATCCTGGCTGACCAATATTCCTCTCTATGCGATTGGCTTAATACCCTCCGTTCTGGATAAATCCAGATAAATGCAATATCCTCCGTGTCAGCTGCGCCAACCGCACTTAAATCCGAGACGGACGCAGTTTTATTAACTGCGTCCATTACGTCGTTTAAAGATATGGATATCTTTTTCTACGCTTGATCGTTAAGCCGAGAACGGTCAGGGACGTGCCGCCGAGCAGCAGCCACAGGAGCATGTTGCTGTTGTCACCGGTGTTGGGGGTATCCGAATCAGATGGATCAGTTGGGTTTGGTTTCGGATCAGTCGGCTCCGGTTCGGTTGGACCCGTCAGCGGAATTTTGCTGTTCTCGAATATTTTAATAGCGTCCAATAAATCCTGTCTTGCCTTGTTAATATCTTCTTTTGTAGCAGTCGAATCGTCCAAAATTCCCTTAGCCTTATCAATGGCATCTTGTAATTTATCTGCCTCAACCTGCGGATACTTCCCCGGCTGATCGCCAATGTTGGCATCCTTCAAAATTTCCTCAGCATCCTTAATCGTGTCGCCAAGTGTTGTATTATCAACGACCAAAGCTATAATCGCATCCTCAATGGCTTGTGCATAGCCGTCCACCATCGCCTGTTCGGTGATGTCTTTACTGCGCACAACGGCATTCACCGCCGCATTCAAGGCGTTGACCGAATCCGCGGCATATAAGCTCAAATCAGCCGGGATTTTGGCAATCGCCGCATCTACAGCGGAGTAGTCGGCGTCTTTGTAGACCAATGCCGTGATCGCGCCCTCAATGGCCAGTGCATAGCCGTCTACTAATGCCTGTTCGGTGATATCTTTACTGCGCGCAACGGTATTCAACGCCGCATTCAGGGCATTGACCGAATCCACGGTATACAAGCTCAAGTCAGCCGGGATTTTGGCAATCGCCGCGTCCACGGCGGAGTAGTCGGCTGTTATATATATGGTTATTTCTTTCAGGTTATAGCTGTAATCAAGTGCATAAACATAATCATTGCTTTTGTTAATAAAAGAGGTTTTTGTATTTCCAAAATTATCCGGATTTTCGGTCGTTCCGATTTTCCCGTCTTCTTTAATCGCTAGTCCGGAGCCAAGGAGTATGGCCTGATCGGTGTTATTCTGCTGTGATGCGAAAATTGCCGCACGGTCTTCTCCTTTAGCGAAGATTTCCGAATTATTGACGTCAATAACACCATCGCCGGCATATATTCCATACCATTTTCCTGCCGTAACTACCGCGCCGTTTTCAATGACAACGTTTTTTCCTCCCAATCCATACCGGGTATGACCGTCGGCAATTATTTCGCTATTTTTAATAATCAGATCTCCATTAGCTCCCGCGACTATTCCGTATGCACCGCCTGTCGCGGTAACGGAACTGTCTTTGATTGTCACACCTTTGTCGCCAAAAATGGAATAGGTATTGTTATCGGGGTTGCCGACGCGTTGATTGTCAACGGCAGCGTCAATTTTGGAGTTTTCAATTATTATATTGTTATAGGTATACAATGCACCATTGTCATTAAAGCCTTTTACAGTAATTTCGCTGTCCCTGATTGTAATATCGTAGGAAGCCAATATAGTGCCGTTCGCATTGATTGTCGCATCCTCAACCACCGTGAGCGATCCGTTTACGATATAGATTGCTTTCCCGTAATTATGTGTAATCGGTTGATTCGGATTGCTGCTTACATTCAGCGTCCCGCTACCAAGAATGGTTACATCGACGCTGTACGGATTCTGAGTATTGACCGGCGCATAGATGCCGCAGAGAGCGCCGTCATACGTACCGTTGCCACCCCCGGATACTGTGTTTTCTCCGATAAGCAAGATATCGACTTTAATATCCGTTTTAGGGTTCGGCAGTTGAATAGCTGTACCGTTTGCCACTGCAATATCAACATTATCCAACGTCAACGTATATTTTTCATTAACCGTATCATATTCCCAAGTCCATCCCTCTTCGTCAGAGCCGTTTACAACGTATGCGGACACTCCGTTTTCGACAACCGACCATGTTCCGCCATAGATTGTTTCCCCGTAATTGTCCAGCCTTAAGGTTGTATTCCGTGAGTTAGTGGCAGCATGGACGGTTGCGGACATGACCGTAACCACCGTGGTCAGCAATACGGCTATTGCCAGTATAACCGAAAGTAATCGAGCCCCTTTTTTGTCTATTGTTTTCATGAGTTACCTCCCACAAATTTTTGAAATCATTTTTTTACTTTCTTTGGCTGTATGATGATTCATAAGCCGCCCTCATTATAATAAATTCCAATAGAAAAAGGTTGAATGTTTGCAGAATTGCCAACATTCAACCTTTTCATTTTTATTTTTTACGGTTCTCCCGGCTCAAAACAATAGCCTGTTCCGTACTCCGCCGATATGGTATAACCGCATCCTTTCAGCTTTTTTCGTAAGCGGGAAACGGCGCTGCTGATCGCCTGAGAATCCCCCGCCATAGGCTGACCCCAAACGGTTTCATAAATATATGCCATCTGCATGATGCGTCCTTCATTTTGAACGAAAAATTGCAATAACGCGTAATCTTTTGGTGTCAAATCTAATTTATCGCTGCCCACGAAGGCCTCCCGCGACGCAAGCCGCAGCGTGAGCAGCCCCCGCGATACCGTTTCCGGTACCCGTTCCGCGTTTTTCAAAAGACGCTGGAGCCGCACCAGCAATTCCGCAAATGTGTACGGTTTTGTAAGGTAATCGTCACAACCGCCTTTGAAGCCCTTAACAATATCCGCCGTTTCGCTGTAGCCGGTGAGCATCAGCACCGGGATGCCTGACTTCTGCCGAAACTCTTTCAGAAAATCAAGTCCGTTACCGTCCGGCAAACCAATATCAAGCAGTATGATGTCCGGGGTAAAATTTGATAGCCGCTCCCTTGCTTCGGCAATTGTCAGCGCAGTCAGCACCCCATACCCTTCGGCTTCAAGTACGCGGCGGTTGCCATCGCTCAGTTTTTCGTTGTCCTCAACGAGCAGAATCGTTTGTTTTTTCATTCGCGTGCTCCCTCTTTCCAAACCGGCAGTGTAAACCATACCCTCGTCCCTTCGCTCGGTGTGCTATCTATATTGATACTGCCGCCGTGTGTTTCGATTATTTCCCTGCATAGGAACAGCCCCAAGCCCGTACCGTTTTCACTGCCGCTTACGCCGCGCTCGAATACGAGGGGCAGAAGCTCAGCCGGTATGCCGATTCCCGCATCGGAAACGGTCACGCAAACATAGTCGCCGTTTGCTTCGGCGGTGATGACAACTTCGCCGTTCTCCGTATGGTTGTTCGAGTTTTGCAGGAGATTAAACAACATCTGCGTTACTTCATTCGCGCAGGCGTATACGTCCGGCAAATCATAAGGGAAACGGAGAATAAGTGTATTTTTTTTTCGTTCCAAGATAGGCGCATACAGCCGCGCCGCATTTTTTGTAAGTTCAGTCAGGTTCAGCCGCGTCTTTAACAGGTTATCTTCTTTTTCGCGGGTATGATTTTTTAATTCGTCAATCAACCATTTTATACGCTGCGTTTCGTCTGATATCACGTCGAGGTCTTTAGCGGTCTGCTCGTCCACGCCTTTCTTCCGAAGCTCCCTGGAAATAAGTTCCGAATAGACGGACAGCACGGCAAGCGGCGTCATGGTTTCGTGTGTGACGGTGGCGATCAGATCGTCTTTCATACGGTTAAGCCTGTCGAGCGCGGCATTGTCGGCAGCGAGGCGGCGTTCGCTTTCTTCCTTTGATAATTTTTCCTGCGTGATGCGTAATGTTTCCAAAATTAACGCGTATACCAACAGCGATATACCGAAAAGCACCGCGCCGTTGACGACATAATCCCCCTGATAAATAATTGATTTATTGAGTTTTGAATACATCGTATTTAAAGTGTAAAACGCCGCCGGAGCAAGCCACAGGAAACGCCATACCCCGCTTTCCACCATAAAGATTTTTCGCAGAACCCGCGTTATGAACAGATACATAACCGGAAACGTGACGAGCAGAAGCGCCAAGTGACACAAATTGAAATACAAACCATAGGAAACGTGTGTGTCGGTAAAAAACAATTTCTCAAAATAAGCGGCTGTGGATGTTACTAACTCGGCGAAATATTTTATAAAGAACGCCATAAATAAAACTCGCGTCAGTTTGATTCTGACCACCCAAATGAATCCCGCCAAATAAATGGCCATGAATATTATCTCATGCGGTATCCTTATTATATCCACGGTTGCCTGCGGTAAAATTGAAGTTATCGTCAGTATTGAAGCGGCGTGAAGCGCAGTCATCCCGAACATGACGAAATATGCTTGACGGCGGCTGTGGCGCAGATGTTCCCACATCAGCGTCATCGCCAGCACAAAATACGGAAAGTCACTTAGAAATATCCCTAAAGCCTGAATAAGCGCGTCCATTATATATTTATCATTCAACTCTCAGCACCCCCAGACATACTTCTTTACAACGCTGCTATTATAACAAATTTAGTGATATATGTATATGGTTTGGTACAATTTGACGGCGCCACCGAAATAACCCCCGCCTGTCTATATGGCGGGGGCTGCAATAAGAAACGTCTTGGATTCGGGAATTGCCGGCATGGGTCCGGTTTGCGCTCATGGTGTTCGTAACCCCAGGCGGATATATTGTTCTGCAGGACTGTCGTATTCTTCCATCGCGTCCATTAGCAGTCCGATCATTTTGAATTCAAGTTCCGCATCCCGGCTCGGATAGTCTTGCGCATAGTCCTGCCGGATGTCAAAAAGAAGATTTTCCGGAACATAGTTGTTTACCAGTGAAAACTCCAAACAATAGTTCCCCCAATAAACCGCGTCTGCCGGGACCTTATACACAGGATAATTGACCCAACTCAGGTATCGTCCCATTTCAATCCGGTCAAAATCTTTGGGATCCATCGTATCATATCCGATATACTTATTGAGAATACTCATCATCGCGCCATAGATATAAAGCGGCTGATTTTCCTCATTGGCGGCTTTCCGCATATAGACGTATCTGCCGTCTGTAACGTTAATGGTTTTTGCGAAAATGCCAAATAAAAGTTTATCGTGGATCACCTCTGTCTCACCTCGGAGAAGCGACAGCAGGCTTTTTCCATGTAATTTGTTTTTACAAAGTGACATGTCAACCGCAAAGCATTCCAGGATGGTCGGGAAAATATCGATATTTTGCGTGAGGGCGTTACAGCGTCCCGGCTCAATCCCCGGCATATGTACCATAAGCGGAATATGGAAAACTTCGTTGTAGTCGGGCATTACACATTTCGCCATAAAGCCATGCTCTCCTAACATAAAACCGTGATCCGTCGTAAAAATAACGGCCGTGTCTTCCCACATATTGTTCCTGTCCAGTACTTCCAGCAATTTACCGATATAAAAATCGGTCATGGTGGCCAGCGCTTTATAACGTTTTCTGAAATGCTGGATCTGTTCCTGCGTATAGTGATCCGCCGTTTCGTATTTTGGCCAATAGGTATTGTCCGGGTTATCATACGCGTCTTTTCCGTAAAGATTAATATATTCCTCCGGGACGTCAAACGGTTCATGGGGATCAAACCCCTCTACCCACAGGAAGAAATTATCGGCATCCTTATTTTTTTCAAGCCACTCCGCCGCCGCGTTATAGGTCCTGGGGGTGGAATACCGTTCCGGCTTCTCATTATATATTTTTTTGGTGACGTCATACGACGGAGAATACAGGCCAACAAAGTTCTCCGGCATGGAAGGCGCCGGTATACCCGTTTTATCCGGCCCCCAATTGACGGTATCATGTTCTACCCCGCGATAGATATTCCAGGACGTAAAATCGCAGAAATAATTTTCGCCGCCCGATTCAACATAATGGAAATGATCCGTCTCCATGTGGGTATAAACATTTTTAGTCCTTAGCAGGCTCGTCAGCGTAATATCAAACGGTTCAATACCGCCCCACGGCCTTTCCATAAAATTTAACCGGCCGGTCATAAGATCCCGCCTGGCAGGCATACAGGGCGCGGAACCACACCAATGATTATCAAAAACCACGCTTTTTTCCGCAAGCCGGTCAAGGTTCGGCGTAAACATGACCTCTTCCGCGCCATAGGCCTTCATGAATCTTCTGTTAAAGCTGTCCGCTAATATAAATACTGTCCTCATTTCCCTACCACCTTAACTGTTAACTTTACCACCATTTAATCAGCTCCGTAATCCTGTTTCTGAGCGCGACAAAATCAGTATCCGCCACATCTCGCGGCCACGGAATCGGATTATCGACAATTTCTTTAATTGTAGTCGGTTTATTGGTCAACACCATGATCTTCTCACTCAGATAAACGGCCTCTTCAATGTTGTGGGTAATAAAAATTACCGTTGTACCGGTTTTCCGCCACAGATTGATCAATTCATCTTCAAGCTTAAACCGCAGTTCGACATCTAATTGCCCGTAAGGCTCATCCATCAGCAGGAGTTCCGGCCGGGTCGCGAAAGCACGGGCGATCACCACCCTTTGCACCATGCTGGTAGATAATTCCGACGGATAAGCATTTTTAAATTTAGTAAGGCCAACGATTTCCAGCATCTCGTCAACGCGCTCGTTGATGACTTTTTTGTCAACGTGCTTCAGCTTAAGGCCAAACGCGATATTTTCTTTGATCGTCAGCCAGGGCATCGTCGAATATTCCTGAAAAATGTAAGCGATATTATTCTTCTTTAAATCGACCGGGGCGTCATTTACGAAAATCTCGCCCTCGCTTAAGTCGTATAGCTTTGTCAGGCAATTCAAAAATGTAGTCTTTCCGCATCCTGTCGGTCCAACTATACACAGGAATTCTCCCTGCTTGACTTCGAATGAAATATCATCCAAAACAAGCAAATCACCAAAACGTTTTGTCATATTCCGGACTTTTGCCTTCACTATGTCTGTATTATTACTCATAATCATTCTCCTGGGAAAGGCCGCTCTTTACTACTTCTGAAATTTCTTTTCGAAGTGCCAGGAATTCAGGCATCGTATAGTTTCTGGGACGAGGGAAATCAATCTTATAGGAGCACTTTACCGACGTCGGACATCGATCCAGCACGATAATCCGGTCTGCCAGATAAATGGCTTCCTCAATGTTGTTTGTGATAAATATAATCGTTCGCTTTTCCTTTTCCCAAATACGGATCAATTCTTCCTGCATCAGATACCTGGTCTGGGCGTCAAGGTGGCCGAACGGTTCGTCCATAAACATAACGGTGGGCTCAATACAATACGCGCGCGCGATCCCAACGCGCTGCTGCATACCGCCGGAAAGCTGGGCCGGGAAAGCTTTTTCAAACCCGGTCAGGCCGACCAGATCGATATAGTATTGCGCCCGTTCTTTACGTTCCGCCTTTCGTAAACTCTTGCAGCGCAACCCAAAATCGACATTGCCCATGACCGTCATCCACGGGAATAATAATGTATTTTGGTAAATGACACCCCGTTCCGGCCCGGGCGCGGTTACCTCTTTACCGTTGACCGTCACGCTGCCGGAGGTGGCGGGAAGCAAACCCGACATAACCTTCATGGCCGTTGTTTTTCCGCACTGCCCCGGCCCAAACAGCACGACAAACTCATTTTCCCCGACGGAAAGATTCAGATTATGAACAACATTAATTTTCTCGTTGTTCTCTGAAATAAATTCTTTATGGACATTCTTACATTCAATGACTGTCTTCCTCATTTACCTCTTTCCCTCCAAGAACAAAGCCTGGCTTCCAGCACCCGCATTAATGTTGTCAGGCAGAAGCCAATCACGCCTACCGCAAGAATTCCCATCATAATCTGCATCATATTATTCGCGCTCTGTCCGGTAATAATCATCCAGCCAACACCTTCGGAGGAGCGAACCATTTCCGCCGCCACAACCGTCGCCCAGCTATAGCCAAGGGCGGTTTGAAGCCCCGCGAAGATATAGGGAACACAGGCGGGCAGGATAATCCGGCCAAACACTCTGACCGGATTGGCGCCTAACATCTTGGCCGCGCCAATATAGTCGGAGTCGATCGAACGGACCCCGTCATACGCGTTGATTGTCACATTACAAAACGTCACAAGGAAAATCAGGAAATACTTTGTCGTTTCACCGATACCGAACCAAATGATCGCTAACGGTATCCAGGCAATCGTCGGGATTGGACGGATAATCTCAAAAACCGGCTTAAAAATTGAGCTGACAATTTCATTCAGACCCATCGCGATACCAAGGAATATCCCGGTACAGGAGCCGATCAAAAATCCGGTCAAAACTCGTCTGAGGCTATAGGCAATATGAACCGGCATCGTATGTTTTCCAACGGGTTTGACGAAACTGACCGCGAAATTTTTAATGATCGCGAACGGACTGGGCATGATATTGCCAAGCTCCGTGAAAACAACAGCAAAATGCCAAATCAGAATAAAGACCGATATTGATAGAAAAGAAAAGAATATCTTCTGAAATCTTGTTGCTTTATCTTGATTTAAACGCATATCAACCTGCCATTTCTCCGGCGGCACAAATCCGAGATGAATAACAACCACCCGCCGCCTGCCGCCGGCGAAAAGATGAGCGGGATCGTTTAAAACTGTTAACGTGAATTTCATTACGCTAACGCCCTTTTATAATTGCTTTGGAAATAAGATCCAGTACCTTTGCCATAATCCCTCCGATAATGCCGATTACGACCATCCCGACCATGATGATATCCGGACGGTATATCCCGCGCCCCTGCTGGATCATAAATCCCAGTCCTCTGCTGGACGCCAGCAATTCCGCCGCGACTATGGTCATCCACGACGCGCCCAACGCGACTTTGACGCCTGTCATAATCATCGGTAAAGCAGTGGGTATCGCGACCGACCATAAAAGCTGCCGGCTGCCTGCCCCGAAGGTCTGTCCGACCCACAAATGCACGTCCTTGGTCTGTTTGATACCTGAAAAGGAATTCAGGATACAGGGAACCACCGCCGCGAGAAACACAACGATATACCGGGAGGTATTCCCTACTCCAAAAACAATAATCAGCAATGAGATCCATGCAATGCCGGGAATCGTGCGGATTAAGTCAAAAATAGGTCTTACCATCAAATCGACGACCTTAATCCAAGCCATAAAAATACCAAGCGGCACTCCGATTATGACTGCCAGAAAATAGCCGACCATCGCGATTTTTAAGCTTGCCAGCGTATGTTGGAGCAGGGTAGCTCCATCCGGGCTTTTGTCCGTCATTTTCCGAAAAAAGGTCTGGACTACTTTTACCGGACTTGCCATTGCGCTGGAGGCCACAAGATGGAGCCCGTCCGTCACTAACCACCAGATAAACACGATCATCAATAATGTAAAAATCGAAATCGCCGTATTTCGGACCCTTTTCTTCTTTACCAACTTCTTCACCTCCATTCGCGGAATGATAACCGCCTGCGTCCGTTGGATACCCATCCGAACGCAGGCAATCCATTAAAATTAGTTTGTGACCTTATTATTCACCATAGCTTTTAAAATTGATACCGCTTGCTTCACACAGGAAGGAGCCGTCGATGCTTTTTGCAATGTTCGGCAGATTTTCCTCGCTTATCTTACCTTCTGTGGTAAGCCACTCAGCGATGGGAACCCATGCCCCGCCGAGCACATAATCTTCACGGGAGATGAATTCGGTACCGACATACTTTGTCGTTGTAAATTCGCTGCGGAGTCCCTCCTCTGTATAAGTATTGCCGATCTCCGCAAATTTGTCCAAAGAATATTCGAAGCGGACTTCTTCATCCTGGAGAGCGTCCATTGCTTTCAGCAGCACCCCAAGAAACAGCGTAACTTCTTCCGGGCGGTTTTCAACGACCGCATTCCTTGCAAAGCAGCCGTCCATCAGACTGATTCCGGAGGTCGCCGTCAGGGTGCCGACATTTACGTAACCGGCGGCATCCAAATCGGCGGAGTAGGGATTTGACGTCGCGATCAGGTCGCCCTCACCGGCAATAAAGGATTGGTATCCGGTACTATAGTCCATGTGGATCATCTCCACGTCGCTCTCGGTCAGGCCAAACTGTGACAGGTAAGTATCCACATTGTACTGGGAAGACGTGCCGAGGTTGGTAATAATCTTCTTCCCTTTTACCGTTTCCGCGCTGCCCAGCAATGCGTCGCCGGAAGCGGTTACGATGTCAGAATCCGGGCGGGCGTAAATGGCAATACTGTTGGTGGTATTTACATCCGCAAGCCAAGTGCACTCACTCGCCGCCAGCGCGTATACGGAGGCAAAACCGGATACCGCGATATCAATCTGCTTCGCGGCAATTGCCTCATTGACAGCCGCCCCATTTGCGAAGACTTCCAAATTGACGTCCAGACCGGCCTCCTCAAACCACCCCATGTCATAGGCATATAGGACCGGAATACCGCTGGAAAAGACGATGCAGGCAACATTCAATTGTTCAAAATCCTTCGACTCGGGCTGTGTCTCACTCGGCTCCGAAGAAGCTGGCGTACTGCTCACAGTATTATCGGGTTCCGTTTTATTGCCGCAACCGGCAAAACATACGACGGACATTACGACTGCGAGAATCACTGCGGTTAGTTTTTTCATAATATTTTCCTCCTTTAATTTAAATAATCTACTTTATTTTAACCCATTGGCCGGTCTGATTGGATTCCATCACCGCCTCACAGACCTTATCAATTTGATAGCCCGCCGCAAAGCAGGTCGTCGGCTGGTAACTCTCCGCGATGGACTTAGCCAATTCATAAGCCTCAATCGCTTTTAACTCGCCATATCCGATATTCATGCCGGGAATGTTCCATGTACACTCACCATGGGGATGAGCCGGTCCGGTATAGATGGTTTTAAAGCCGCGCCGGTCATCCGCCGCGTTGGCAAAGCAAACCTGAAGTTCATTGAGGCGTTCATAGTTCCAATACAGGGACCCCTTTGTGCCGTGAACCTCAACCGTAATATAGTTATTACGGCCCCATGCGTTACGGGTAGCCTCGATACTGCCGACCGCTCCGCTTTCAAATTTGCAGAGCATCATGACCTCGTCGTCGACATCTACCGGTTTTCTCGGCGCGTCGTCCGCCAGCTTTACCGTGCCGAGCAGATCGACGCCGCCTTCCTGCACCGGACGTTCCTTAATATAAGTTTCCAAATGTGCCGTAACCTTTGTAATACTGCTGCCGAGATACTGGGCGATGTCAATAACATGCGTCGCGATATCACCCAGGGTTCCCGCTCCGGCGATTTCTTTGACGAAACGCCAGGACAGCGGCGAGGCCGGGTCAGCGGACCATGATTGCAGGTACTGACAGCGAATATTCAACAGTTTGCCGATCGATCCTTCTTCAATGAATTTTCTTGCTAAATCAACTGCCGGCACCCGGCGATACTGGTAGCCGCACATGGAAACAACACCCTTATCTTTTACCTTTTCCGCCGCTTCCGCCATCCTTCTCGCGTCTTCCGCGCCGGAGGCCATCGGTTTCTCACACCAGACATGCTTGCCCGCTTCCAGCGCCGCGACAGCGATATCGGCATGTACATTGTTCGGCGTGGCAATACTGACTAAATCAATCGCCGGATCATTGATGACGTCATGCCAGTCGGTACAGCACTTTTCAAAAGCAAAACGTTCCTTAGCATCCTCCGCGATCTCCGGGATAATGTCACATACTGTCTTAAAAACGGGGTAAACGGGCGCCGGCCAAAATAATTTGGGCATGTTGCTCATCGCGACGACATGCGCTTTTCCCATAAATCCCGCGCCAATAACGGCCATGTTTATCTTTTTCATTACTCATTTCCTTTCCTATATTTTTATCTTCTACTGATTCCAACTGTATTTCTTGTCTTAAGCTGCGGCAGGGATTAAATAAGGAAACCTTTCAGGTATTCATAGCTGATCTTGCAGGCCTTTACAGGATCGTTCGGATAGGCGTCGACTTCCACTAAATAATCGCCTTCATACCCCTTGCTCTTCAGAAAATCAATCACACCCTTAATATCAAGGGAACCGGTTCCTAACGCGGCAAATCCATTCCTGTCCAGATCCTTCAAATGAACGAAAGAAATTCGGTCATAGTATTTTTTAATGATCGCCAGCGGATCGCCGCCGCCCGCCGCCAGATGCGCCAGATCAGGACAGATATCGATTCCGGTCTGTGAAAACAGCTTGTCAATCTGATCCGGTTGCTCCGCCATCGAACCGAGATGCGGATGATAGCTTGCCTTAATGCCATGGCTTTCAATAATCGCCTTAGCAAGATCCAATCCCTTCCCAAGTAACGTGTAATCGCTTTCCCGGACACCTTTCGCGCGAATCGCGCCGCCGCAAAGACAGATATAGGCAACGCCGGCCTCCGCCGCAGTCCGTGCCAGGCGCTCTATGTGTGCCATTTCATCTTCCAGGGCGTCCTGATAAATGAAATTCGCGCCGGCGCAAACGCTCATCATGCCCATATTGTATTTTGCCAGCAGATCCTTCAGCTCACCCATATTCCCGGCATATTTTGTCAGATTGCCTTCCAATACTTCAATGTAGCGGAATCCCACACCGGAAATAGCCTGAATCACTTCTTCATCGTCACAGACCGTAAGATATCCAATGTCCTTTACGCTTGTCACACCGCCGCCACAGCCTACCAGTGGTCCAAAAGCGTTGGTCATGTAGCCCAGCTTCATTTTTTCTCCTCCTAAATTTTTATTTTATTGGTATTCATTTGGCCACTCGCTTAAGTTATTTTTCTATATTTTCGCAACATCCTCTTTAAATTTTTTATATGATAAAACAAAATTGCGTCGGTGTCAATAGATAAACGAAAAATATTTGTTATTTAGCATTATGTTTAAACTTTATCAGAATTCTTAGGTGTTTTCCCTTGAATTATTTTTCTATATTTTTATCAAACTTCTAAATGCAGAAAAAATTATAAAAATATATTGCATTTTTTATAGCGCAATGCTATATTTAAACCAGAACCTTTCCCGTTTAAAATAATAAGAAGAAGGATGAACATGATGGCAACTATAAAAGATATTGCAAAGGATGCCGGCGTTTCCATATCTACGGTGTCTCACGTTATAAATAAAACACGATACGTTAGTCCTGAGCTGGTCAAACGTGTGGAAGACGCTCTCCGGCAGGCGGGCACACCGCCAAACTTTGTGATTAAAAAACTCCGGGCTGAACGAGATGCCGTAACCAATCGATTTATTGCATTGTTCTATGCGGAGGAACGCGCGTTCTTTGCAGAATTGAAGGAAAAGATGTCGCGGCAGAATCTGGCGCTGCTCATGGTGAATTACCGCAATACCGCGGAGCTGCTTGCCATGAATGATTTGCTGGCGTCGCCGGCCTGTGCCGCGATTCTGGTGTGCGCCGGGACGTTTCCTGAAAAAGTGGCGCAGCTTCTCCCGGACTATACCGCGCCTAAGATTGCAATCGGCGAGCCGGTTGAAGGCGCCGATCTCACACTGGATTTGGATTCTGTCGGCTCCACACGCCGGGCAATCCGCCATTTGGTCCGAAGCGGCCACGAGAACATCCTCTTTCTTTCAAACTCGCTGACACGAACCGCTCCTCAGCTTGGGGAATATTGCCGCATGCTTACGCAATCCGACATTGCCGTTCATGAAGATTTGATCTGCTTGTCTGTCGGGGGCGAACTCGAATTATTTGAGAAAATGGACGCGCTGATGTCCAAAGCTCCGGCGCCGACGGCGGTATTCATGGCGGAACCTGATTTTGCCGCGCCGCTGCTTCGCTATATTAATAGCCGTAATATTCAATGTCCGGAACATTTATCGATTATTTCAGCAGTGGATTTTGAATGGGCTCCCTTACTGCAGCCTCCTTTGTCGGCAGTCAGTTACAATAATAGCCAGGTTGCGGATACTCTGACCGGCCTGATTGGCCATATCCTTGAAAATTCATCTAATAAAATGTTAAGCGCGGCGAATTGCGGGGTCCGCTCTAAGCTGATTCTGCGTAATTCTACCAGAGGCATTGCCCGCGGTCCTTTCGGGGAACGCGCGGAATCTGCCGATAAGCTGGTCATTAGTGAGAATGACGCGGAACAGATTGCCGGCGGCCGCTATACGGCCGCGGTATCATTTCATTACACCGGACAGGCCTGGATGGACCTGATCACTAAGGGCATGACCGACGTATTCAAAGGTCTCGGAATTAACATCATCGCTACTACCGACGCGCATTTTGATCCTGAACTGCAATGCCGCCAGTTGGAAAGTATCCGGCATCTGCACCCGGACATTATCATCGGTGTTCCGACCGACGCGCAGAAAACCAGCGCCGCGTTCAAAAGCGCCGCCGATGATTCAAAGCTTATTTTCTTAACCGGCGTTCCAACGGAATTCACCCGGAACGACTACGTAACCTGTGTTTCTGTTAACGACCGCTCTCAAGGACGTTATATCGGGCAGAAATTGGGTGAGTATATGGAGCAGTACCATCTGACTAAGGTCGGCCTGCTGAAGCACAACGCGCTCTTTTCGGCGACAAACCAGCGTGACAGCGCGGCCGAGCAGGTCTTCCTGGAGGAATTTGATAATATCAAGATCGCGGCCACCGGAACATTCAATCATGAAAATGACGCCTATACCGCGACCCTGGACTTGATTCGCAATAATCCACAGATCCAGGCATTGTATGTTCCATGGGAGGGGCCCGCGCGTAAGGTTATCCACGCCCTGACCGACATTGGACGCCAGGATATTGCCGTTGGCACCGGTGGTTTGGATCTGGATTCCGCCAAAATACTGGGAGCCGGAGGTATGATAAAGGTTTTGAGCGCGCAGCAGCCGTATGAGCAGGGCCGCGCGGTTGCGCTGGCGGCAGCCGGCGCGTTGCTGGGGCGGGACGTTCCTTCCTTTATCGCGGTCGAGCCGATCGGCGTCCACCCCGGTAATCTGGAAGCTGCCTGGAAAGAGATTTTTAAAGACGAAGCGCCGCTGGAGCTGCGTGAAATTTTGCGAACAAATCCTCAGTATCACAAAACCGTTTAGCAATATAGAAAGGCTTATGTCTAATACGGCCAAAACAAAAATGAAAATGAAAGCGAGGATTCATGATGAAAACCTACAATGTTGGCATGGTCGGGGCCGGCTTTATGGCGAAGGCTCACTCAATTGCCTATGCCGGTATGCCGATGTTTTTCTGGCCCGCGCCGGCAATGCCGGTCAGGAAGAGGATCGCGGATTCCAATCCGGAAGCCGCAATGGCAGGCCAAGAGCGCTTTGGCTTCCAAAGCTGGACAACGGACTGGCGCGATTTAGTGGAGGATCCTGACATAGACATTATTGACATTTGCGCGCCTAACAACGTCCACGCCGAAATTGCCATTGCCGCAGCCAATTCCGGCAAGCACGTTATTTGTGAAAAGCCGCTGGCCCTCACGCCCGTGGAAGCCAGGGAAATGTATTTCGCCGCGAAAAAGAATCAAGTTAAGACGATGGTCGCATTTAATTACCGCCGCACTCCTGCCGTACAGCTTGCCAAAAAATATATCGAAGAAGGCGCTATCGGCAAAATCCTAGACTTTCATGGTACTTATCTGCAGGACTGGTCGGCCGCCCCATCCTCCCCGCTGTCCTGGCGGTTCCAGAAGGACATCTGCGGCAGTGGGGCTTTAGGTGACATCGGCACACATGTCGTCGATATGCTGCGGTTTCTCGTCGGAGATTTTCATAGCGTTCACGCCAGGACTGCCACCTATATCAAACAACGGCCCCTGCAGACCGGCGCGGCGGATCGCCTCGGCAATGTAAAGGGGGGAGAAAACGCTCCCAAAGGGACGGTCAATGTTGATGACTACTGCAGTTTTATGGTCAATTGCAAAAATGGCGCATATGGCACGATCGAGGCGACCCGTAACGCTTGGGGCCGTAATAATTTTATTACATTTGAGATCCACGGCACAGAAGGCTCGATCTATTTTAATTACGAACACAGAGACGAACTGCAGGTATGTTTCTCAAAGGATGCGGATGACCGCCGCGGATTCCGTACCGTCTATACCGGACCAAGCCATCCGTATGGCGAAGGTCTCTGGCCTATCCCCGCGCTGGGCATCGGCTATACCGAAACAAAAATAATTGAGATCTATGACTTTCTTCACGCAATCAAAGAGGGACAGGAGGCGGATCCCTGCTTCCGTGACGGATATGCAATTGAACTGATTGCCGACGCAGTTATAAAATCTGCCGAGACCCGGAGCTGGGTCGATGTGGCGGAAATTGAAGAACCTTAATTAAAAGAAGGAAATGAATGGAGGTTGACATAATGGAACTTGGATTTGTGTCGGCGATTCTCGGACAGTATGATTATGAAAAAATGATCGATACCGCGTCCGCTATGGGCTTTGCGTGTGTAGAGGCCGCCTGCTGGCCGAAAGAAAAGGCTGAACGCCGCTATGCCGGTATCAGTCACATTGATGTTGACCGCGTTTTGTGTGATGATACGTATGCCGGCCACATCAAAAACTACGCCGCGAAAAAGAATATAAAAATCTCTTCTCTGGCGTTTTATCCGAATACGCTTGACGGTGATTTACAGAAGCGCGCAATGAACATAAACCATCTGATGAACGTCATCCGCGCTTCAGCCAAGCTGGGCATATCGATGGTGACCACCTTTATCGGGCGTGATCAGACGAAAAACATTCAGGACAATCTTGAAATCGTAAAGGACGTTTGGCCGCCGGTTATTCGTTTGGCCGAAGAATTGGATGTCAGAATTGGGATCGAAAACTGCCCCATGCTCTTCGGGCCGGAGCAATGGCCCGGCGGGCAAAATCTGATGACTACACCGAAAATCTGGAAGCAGATTTTTGAAATTCTCCCCAGCGCTAATTTGGGGATTAACTATGATCCCAGTCATTTTGTTTGGCAAATGATCGACTATATCCGCCCGATTTATGAATTCAAGGATAAAATCTTCCATGTTCACTTCAAAGATATCAAGTTATATCCTGACAAGCTCAATCAAGCCGGTATTATGGCATATCCTCTGGAATTTATGAGCCCGAAGCTTCCGGGCCTGGGCGATGTGGATTGGGGAAGGTATGTCTCTGCTTTAACGGATATCGGTTACGACGGTCCGGCTTGTATTGAGGTAGAAGACCGGGCATTTGAAGGCAGCGAGGAAAAAGTTCTGGATTCCCTGCGTCTATCTAAACGTTATATGGAGCAGCTGGTGATATAAAATATCCTTCCCGCTACCGGGCGGATGACGAACCGCTCCACCTTATAACCCAGCGCCGCCGCCAAATATTCCACGCAATTCTGATGCCTTATTGGCGAAAAACCGTCTCAAACAGCGAACGCATCTCGTCCATGAAATCGAATCCGGCCTCCGATAGCTTCCACTGTAAGATGAGTCCCGCGACCGCGCATATATGCGCAGTGAGCAGACGCCGCGCCGAGATGTCCGAGGTTACGCCGCCCTCCGCCTGCGCCTCCATAATCAGCGATAAGACCGTATTCATTTCCGGCGGTGAGGCGCCCGGCGGTATGGGAATAAACAACCCCCGGCCCATTGAGAAGTCCGCCATCATGGTTTGGCACAGCAATTCATGCCCAAGAGACGAGATCCCGGAAGCGTAGGCTTCCAGAAACATCCGCAGGCGTTCTTTCGCGCTTGACGCGCTGCCCATATCAAACGAGATCATTTCCTTTGCGTAGTCGTCAAACCAAAATAGGAGCAAGTCATTCTTGCTCATAAAATGATGGTAAAACGACCCGCGGGTCACACCGCATTCCACACAGATGCTCTCCACGCTGACAGCGTCGAACCCATTCTCGCGGAACATATCCACGGCTTTATGGCAAATCTGCTCTTTTGTTACCTTCATTAATCCTCACTCCATTGCATTAGTAATAAAACATATACCTGTATGTTTTATTATAACTCCATTTAAATAAATGTCAAGCGGCCATAGCCGTTCACCCATGATAAACGCGTCTGTTTCCAGTAAAAAGCTTAGGGGCAGATCCTCAATTTATACAATACTCCAACCTTCCGC
>Ga0153928_1000109_pt1 | contig 43002 bp, 42 predicted proteins | sample TSNJ012MetaG_FD_106656 | JGI IMG/M metagenome (GOLD analysis project Ga0153928, IMG submission 106656) | Attine ant fungus gardens microbial communities from New Jersey, USA - TSNJ012 MetaG | ecosystem: Host-associated > Fungi > Mycelium > Unclassified | place: USA: New Jersey, Wharton State...
ACGGAAATTTGGCACGAGGGATTGCGCATCCCGCCGCTCAAAATCGCCGAGCGCGGCACCATGCGCCGCGACGTGATCGAGATGCTGGTCGCCAACGTGCGCCATCCGCGCGACTTCCGCGGCGATCTCAACGCCATGATCGGCTCGGCGCGGCTGGGCGAGCGGCGCCTGCTCGCGCTCGCCGGCGAGTTCGGCTGGAACGTCGCGCACCCGGCGATTGAGGCCATCCTCGACGGCGCCGAGCGGCAAGCGCGCGCCGTCATCGCCACCTGGCGCGACGGCGTCTACAGTGCTGAGGCGGTGCTCGACGATGACGGGCGCGGCCACGACGACATCGTGATCCGCGCCACGGTGGAGAAGCGCGGCAGCGACCTGACCGTCGACTTGTCGGCGTCCGATCCGCAGGTCACGAGTTTCATCAACTCGTCCTACGCCAACATGCGCGCCGGCGTTGCCGCCGCGCTCGCGTATCTGATCGATCCCGACACGCCGAAGAACGACGGCGCCTTCCGGCCGCTCAACGTCATCGCCAAGCCGGGCACGGTGGTGTGGGCCGATGCCGGTGCGCCGGTGACCTTGTGCACCAGCCACTGCGCCAACGAAATCATCGAGGCGGTGATCAAGGCGCTCGCGCCCGCCGCTCCCGAGCGCGCCATGGCGGGCTGGGGGCGGCGCTTCCGCATCGCCATCCAGGGGCGCGATCCGCGCAGCGGCCGCGGCTTCATCTGGCACATGTTTCAGGCGCGGCCGGGCGGCGGGGCGTCGCCCGCGGGCGACGGCTGGCCCGGCGCGGGCGAGTGGCATTCCGCCGGCGGCATCAAGTTCGGCAGCCTGGAAGTAACCGAGGCGCGCTTTCCGCTGTTCTTTTCCCGCCACGAGTTCCGTCCGGATTCCGGCGGGGAGGGCACCTTTCGCGGCGGAACCGGCGGGCTGCTCACCTTCACGCTCGAGACCGAGGAGCCGGCGCTCGCCAACACCGCCGGCGACGGCGCGCGCCACGGCGCCTGCGGGATTCTCGGCGGCGCCGACGGCGCGCCGCATCGTTACGTTCTCAACTCCGCCGGCCGCGCGCCGCGCGTGATCCGCACCAAGGAAACCGGCATCGAGGTGCGTCCGGGCGACCGCTTCGAGGTCGCCTCGGGCGGCGGCGGCGGGTGGGGTGATCCGGCGGCACGCAGCGCGGCCGCGCGCGCGGATGATGTCGAGAATGGTTTTGTTTCAGAGGTCAGATGTCAGATGCCAGATGTTAGATGCGGAGGAGAGAGATGAGCGATGATCCCCACGCAATTATGAATCTCTGTCATCTGTCATCTGCCATCTGACATCTGACATCTGTCATCTGACACATGCTTCTCGGTATCGACGTCGGCGGCACATTCACGGACCTCGTCGCGATCGACGACCGCGGCGTGGCGACGCTCGCCAAGGTCCCCTCGACGCCGGACGATCCTTCGCGCGGGGCGCTCGACGGGCTCGCGCAACTCGCCGAGGCGCTGGCGCTAGCGCCGGCCGAGCTGCTGCGCGCGACAGACCGCATCGTGCACGGCACCACGGTCGCTACCAACGCGCTGCTCGAAGGCAAGGGCGCGCGCACCGGCATGCTGGTCACAGCGGGTCACCGCGACGTCGTCGAGATGCGCGAGGGGCTCAAACCCGTCGAACGCTACAACATGCGCATGCCGCCGCCGGCGCAACTGGCGCCGCGGGCGCTGCGCCTGCCGGTCATCGAGCGCATGCGCCACGACGGCCGCGTGGAAGTTCCCCTCGATGAGAAATCCCTCGACCGGGCGATTGCGGCACTGCGGGCCGCCGAGGTCGAGGCGGTCGCTGTTTGTTTCCTCCACGCCTGGCGCGATCCGCGTCATGAGCGGATCGCCGCGCAAGCGGTGCGTCGCGCGCTGCCCGATGCTTATGTGGCGATCTCCTCGGAGGTGCTGCCCAAGATCAAGGAGTTCGAGCGCTTCTCCACCACGGCGGTGAACGCCTATGTGGGCCCGCGGCTCGCGCGCTATCTCGAGCGCCTGCGCGAGCGGCTCGCCAGCGCCGGCTATGCCGGGCCCGTCCTGATCATGCAGTCGCACGGCGGCGTGCTGCCGATCGCCGAGGCGATAAGACTTGCCGCCGGCGCCGTGTTGTCGGGGCCCGCGGGCGGCGTTGCCGGCAGCCGTCATGCCGGCCGGCTCCTCGGCGAAGGCAACCTCATCCCGTTCGACATGGGTGGCACCTCGACCGACATTTCGCTCATCGTCGACGGCACTTCGAATCTCGCGGTCGATCGCGCCGTCGCCGGCCAGCGCGTGGCGCTCGACAGCCTCGATATCGTCAGCATCGGCGCCGGCGGCGGCTCGATCGCGCGCGTCGATGCCGGCGGCATCCTGCACGTTGGGCCGCAGAGCGCCGGCGCCGATCCCGGCCCCGCCTGCTACGGCCTCGGCGGCACCGAGGCGACCGTCACCGACGCCAACGTGGTGCTGGGCTTGATCGACCCGGACAATTTTCTCGGCGGCCGGCGCCGGCTCGACCGCGCGGCGGCGGCGGCGGCGGTCGATCGCATCGCCGGCGCGCTCGGCATCGGGCGCGAAGCGGCCGCCTACGGCATTCATCGTGTGGTCGACACCACGATGGCCGAAGGCGTGCGCCTCGTGTCGGTGCGACGCGGCGTCGATCCGCGCAAGTTCGCGCTCTTCGCCTTCGGCGGCGCCTCCGGCCTGCATGCGACCGCGGTGGCCCGCCAGCTCGGGCTCAAGCGCGTGATCGTGCCGCGCGTCGCCGCGGTGCTCTCCGCCTGGGGCATGCTGGCGACCGATCTGCGCTTCGAGATGGCGCAGAGCCACGTCGGCGACTTGAGCCGTCTCGACGACGAGGAGATCGCGCGCATGTTCGCGGCGATGGAGGCCGAGGGCGCGAAGCACCTGCGCGCGTCGTTCGAAGGAACGATGCGCTGCGATCGTTCGGTCGACATGCGCTACGGCGAGCAGGTGTTCGAGATCAACGTGCCGCTCGACGGCGTCGACTGGAAGGACAAGCCGCTGGCGCAGATCCTCGAGCGCTTCCACCGCCGCCACGAAGAGCTTTACACCTATGCGCAGCGCGACCAGGAAGCGGTGCTGGTCAATCTGCGCGTTGCGGTGGTCGGCGTGCTGCCCGGGCTGCCGCAGGAGCCGGCGCTTGCCGCTTCGCCGCCGGCGCCGCCCGCGGGCGAACGCCGGATCTATCTGGACGAGTTTCTGACCGCACCGGTCTATGCCTTCGACCGTCTCGCGCCCGGTCAGGCGATCGACGGCCCGGCGATCGTCGAATCGGCGATGACCACGATCCTGCTGCGGCCGGGCGAACGCGCGGTCACGACGCCGCACGGCTGGCTCGATATACAAATAAACACGGCTTCATCCTGAGGAGCGCGCGCGACGAAGTCGCGCGCGCTCCTCCTCAAAATGACGGCCGCGTTTGTTGCGTGCCCGCGCCCTCAGCTGCCCCGGTGCACCGCCACGATCTTGTTGCCGGAAGGATCGCGCAGGTAGGCGAGATAGATTTTGCCCGCGGCCCCTTCGCGCCAGCCGGGCGGGTCCTCGATGCTCTTGCCGCCGTTGGCGACGCCGGCATCGTGGAACGCCTTCGCCTGCTCGGGACTGGAGCAGGGGAAGCCGATGGTGCCGCCGTTGGCGTGCGTCGCCGTCTTGCCGTCGAGCGGCCTGCCGACGCCAAACGAGCCGGTCTTCGAGCGGTACCAAATGCGGCCCTTCGGATCGGCCTGGCCCGCCGGCTGGCCGATGGCGGCGAACACGGCGTCGTAGAACTTTTTGGATGCTTCCAGATCGTTGGCGCCGACCATCACGTGCGTGAACATGCGTTGCTGTCCTTCTGTCAGAAAACCTATGCTGGGACTACGCTAGAAAAGCCCCGGCCGGATCAGGACTAGCGTACCCGGCCGGGAGAGCCAAGTTTGCTGTCGAGCCGCCGCGGCCCTCAGGCGCGGAATGCCGCGATCGCCTTCTCGTCGAACCGCAAGTCGAGGCCGGGCTTGTCGCTCAACACCAGCGCGCCCTTTTCGAACCGCGGCGTCTCCTCGAACAGGCGCAACATCCACGGCATGTACTCGACGGTGAGCCCGTTCGGGCACGCCGCAACCAGATGTGCTTGGACCTCGGGCATGATGTGGCTCACCACCGGCAGGTTGAACGCCTCCGCCATGGCGGCGACCTTCATCCACGGCGTGACGCCGCCGACGCGGGCGATGTCGATCATCACGATGTCGACCGAACGTGCCTCGATCATGTGCCGGAACGGAACGATGCCCCAAACGTATTCCCCGCCGGCGATGGGCGTCTTGAGGGCCGCCGTGACGCGCGCGAGCCCCGCGTAGTCGTCCGCGGCGGTCACGTCCTCGAGCCAGAACAGGCCGACGTCCTCGACCCGGCTGCCGATGTCGATCGCCTGCTCGGGCCGCCAGCGCTGGTTGATGTCGCACATCAGCTTGAGGTCGGGGCCGATCGCCTCGCGCACCAGACGCACGCGGCGAATTTCTTCCGCCGGCGGCGGATTGCCCGGCAACGCCATCTGCGTCTTCATCTCGATGAAGCCCTTCTCCACCAGGGTGCGCGCGGCGCGCTGCGCCTGGTCGTGCGTCAGGCCGCGGCGCAGCGAGCCGGACGCATAGGTGGCGATGCGGTCGCGATGGCCGCCCAAAAGCTTCCACAGCGGCTGCTCCGCCGCGCGCGCCTTGATGTCCCACAGCGCGATATCGATCGCGGCGAGCGCCGAGGTGAAAATGCCGCCCGCCCCGCCGGGCGATCCCGCGGCCTCGCGCAGTTTCGCGATGATTTTTTCGATGCGCTGCGGATCCTCGCCGATCGTGAGCGCTGCGAGATCGTCGACCGCGGCGCGCAAGCTTGCGGTCAGGCGGCCGCCCCACAGCGTCACGCCGATGCCCTCGATCCCGGCGTCGGTGCGCAGCCGCAGGATGACGATCGGGCGCGCGCGGCCGGCTTCCTCCGGCATGTTGGCGAGCGGGTCGTCCTCGGTGATGTTGAGGATGGCGGACTCGTAGCCGGTGATCTTCATGTCGGTCCCTCCCTGCGTACCGGTATAATAGCGCGTCAACATGCACTGTAACCACGGAGTCCACCGTGCTCACCGTCACGCGCGACATGATTCTCCCCACCACCATCACGGGCTCTTATCCGCGCCCGCTGTGGTTCGACCGGAGTCTCGCCGGCCGGTCGTTCAAGTCGGCGCTCGGGGATTCCCTCTTCCGCGAGCAATATCTCGATGCGGTCGCCAGCATCATTGCCGAACAGGAAGCGGCGGGGCTCGACATCGTCACCGACGGCGACAGCCGCTTCGATCTCACCGTGGGCGGGAAGTCGTGGTTCTTCTATCCGATCGAACGTCTCGGCGGCGTGTGCGGTCACCGCGACACCTCGCGCGGCTGGATGGCGCGCCACGGCCTGCGGCCCGGCAAGATATTGTGGGAGGTGCAGGAAGCTTATCAGCCCGGCATCGTGCGCGAGAAGCTCACGCGCGGGCCGCTCGAATACGCCGCGCTGTGGAAAGTGGCGCAGCGCATGACCGACCGGCCGGTGAAATTCGGCGCCATCTGCGCGCCGGCGCTGGCGTCGATGCTGTGGAACGAGTTCTACCCCGACGACAAGGCGATGGTGCACGACCTCTGCGACATCATGAACGCGGAGCTGCGCGAGATGGTCGCCGCCGGCTGCACGTTGATCCAGGTGGAGGAGCCACGCCACCACATGCGCGCTCAGCAGGGGGACTGCACCGATGCCGATCTCGCCTTCCTCACCGAGGAGTTCAATCGCCAGCTCGCCGGGGTCGACGCCGAGATTTGGGTTCATACCTGCTGGGGCAATCCCAATCAGCAGCGCGTGCACTGGAAAGTGCCGAGCTACGAGCGCGCGCTGGCGCATCTGTTGCAACTCGACTGCGACGTGTTGACGATCGAATGCGCGAGCTCGGACGGGCAGGACCTGCCGCTGTTCAAGCACGTCAAGACTGACAAGAAGATCGCGATCGGCGTGGTCAATCACTGCAACACGGTGGTGGAACCGGCGGAGCACGTTGCGGCGCTGATCCGCAAGGCGCTGGAATATATTCCCAAGGAGCAGCTCGTCATCAGCACCGATTGCGGCTTTGGCCGCGAAGGATTGTCGCGGCGCATCGCATTTTACAAATGCGTGGCGCTGGTCGAGGGGACCAATATCGTGCGCCGTGAGCTCGGCCTGCCGGAAGCGCGCGTGCGCGCGGCCGACCCGAAGCTGTGGTTCGCCGAGCAGGAGCCAGTGCGGTGAACACGCACGCCGATGTGACAAAAAGCATGCGGCTGTACAATCGGCTCGCCGTTGATTTAGGTTGGTTTTGCAATGCGGCGCGATCACAACATCAGTGGGAGGATGCCATGACGAAATTCTCGCGGGCGATTGCGGCATCGGCCGTGTGTGCGGTGGCCGCACTGACGACGAGCCAAGTCGCCGCCGCGCCGCTCGCCGACACGGCCGGCGTTCGCGCCGGGCTCGGCGCCGTCGCGATCACGGACAAGGTGCAATACACCTACGCGGGCAAAAGCTATTGCTGGTACGACGACGGCTGGAACGGCCCGGGCTGGTACGTGTGCGGTGAATATCAGGTGCGCGGGGTCGGCTGGGGCGGCGGTGCGGGTTGGCACGGCTGGACTCACACCGGCAGCGCCACCGTCGTGCACGGCACGACGACGCGAGGCCGGACCGTGAATCAAGGTGCCGTGGGCGGCGGCCGGACGGGCGGCAGCCATGCCGCTGGCGGCAGAACCGGCGGCAGCCATGCCGGTGGCGGCAGAACCGGCGGCGGCGGTCGGACCGGCGGCGGTCGCACGGGCGGCGGTCGGACCGGCGGCGGGCATACCGGTGGGCATCACGGCGGCCGACGCTGACCCATGAAACTGACCGGCAAGGTCGCGTTGGTCACCGGCGCGCAGCAGGGAATTGGCGCGGCCATTGCGGTGGCGCTCGCCGAAGCGGGCGCGGACGTCGCGGTGGCGTGGCTCGACGACCGGGCGGCGGCGGAGGCGGTGGCCGCCCGCATTCAAAAGATCGGCCGCCGCGCCCATCTCTTGCGCGCCGACGTCGCGCGGCTTGCCGACATTCAGACGATGGTGACGGACACCGTCGACGCGCTGGGCACGCCCGACATCCTGGTCAACAACGCCGGCGTCTATCCGCGGGTGAAGCTGCTCGACATGCGCGAGAGCGACTGGGACTACGTGCTCGACATCAACCTCAAGGCCGGCTGCTTTGCCACCATCGCAGTCGCCAAGGCGCTGATCGCGGCCGGCAGAAATTCCGGCGCAGTGATCAACATCGCCTCGCAGGCGATCCGCGGCGCGGTGCGCGGTGTGCACTACAGCGCGAGCAAGGGCGGCGTGGTCTCGATGACGCGTGCCATGGCGCTCGAGCTTGCGCCGCACAACATCCGCGTCAACGCCATCGCGCCGGGCACGACCGACACTGCCCAGCCGCGCTACGGCGCCACCGAGGCCGAGCTGATCGAGTTGGCCGCGCGCGCGATCCCGCTCGGCGGCAAGATGCTCACGCCCGATCAGATCGCGCACACAGCCGTGTTCCTCGCGTCCGAAGATGCCAACGCCATCACCGGCCAGGTGCTGCACGTCAACGGCGGCTCGTACATGCCGTGAAGATCTGCCGGCGGCTGCTCGGCTTCGCTCGACCAAAATGGAATCAAGATCACTCGACCTTGATGTTGGCCGCGCGGATCACTTTGCCCCACTTCTCGGTTTCATCCGCCATCAATTTGCTGAACTCACCCGGCGAGCCGGTGAGCGGCGAACCGCCCAGCTCGGCGAGCCGCTCCTTCATGTCGGCATCGGAGAGAGCCGCGTTGATCTCGCGATTGAGCAGGTCGACGATTTCGCCGGGCGTGCTCCTCGGCGCGACGATCCCGTAAAAGGCGCTCGACTCGTATCCCGGCACGAAATCGGCGACCGTGGGCAAATCCGGAAACGCTTGCGCGCGCTCGCGCGTCGTCACCGCGAGCGGCCGCACCTGCCCGGCTTTGACATACTGCACCGACGCCGGCACGGTATCGAACATGACCTGCGCTTGGCCGGCGAGCAGGTCGAGCATCGCCTGCGATTGGCCGCGATAGGGGACATGCTGCATATCGACGCCGGTCATGACCTTGAACAACTCGCCGGCGACGTGTTGGACCGTTCCGATTCCGGCCGAGGCCATGTTGAGCTTGGCCGGATTGGCCTTGGCGTAGGCAATGAACTCGGGGATGGTGTGGGCCGGAATCGACGGATGGACCTCAACGATCTGCGGTACACGAATGAGGCCTGCGACCGGCGCCGCGTCGTGCATGAAGTCGTAATTGAGCTTGGCATAGAGCGTGGCGTTGATCGTATTCGCCGACGTGCAGACAAACAGCGTGTAGCCGTCGCCGGGCGCCCGCACGAGCATCTCGGTGGCGATATTGCCGCCCGCACCGGGCCGCGTTTCGATCACGAACGGCTGCCCCAGCCGCAGCGAGAGCCATTTGCCGATGAGGCGCGCAAGGATGTCGCTCGGACCGCCGGGCGAAAAACCGACGAGCAACCGCACCGGTCGCGTCGGATAGGCTTGCGCGCGCGCGATCGAAGGCAGCGCGGGAGCCGCAATCGTCGCGGCGGTCAGATACAGGAAGTGGCGACGGGAAAGTTTCATGATGACGCTCCGGCCTGCCGCGGGAAAAAATGATGTGGTAAGCGAGCCTGTTTGACAAGCAGGCGCGTTCCGGCGGCGGACCGTCAGGCGGACGCCCTGCCGCCGGTCTCGACAGACGAGCGCTTATTGTGAGATGAGGAGAGTGAGCGATGAATCGACGCGTTGCCAGCCTGATGTTGTTCGCGGGCGCTTTGCTGTGGCCGTTCGCGCCGTCCGCGCAGGACTATCCGGCGCGGCCGATCAGGCTGATCGTGCCGTTTCCGGCCGGCGGGCCGTCCGACATGTTCGCGCGCCTGCTCGGCATCAAGATGGGCGAGAGCCTCGGCCAGCAGGTCGTCATCGAGAACCGGTCCGGCGTCGGCGGCGTGACCGGTGTCGACGCGGTCGCGCGCAGCACGCCCGATGGATACACCATCGGGCTCTCCAGCGCCGGCGCGCTCTCCATCATTCCCTTCATGATCGGCAAAATGCCGTTCGATTGGCAGAAAGACCTCACCCTGGTCACCCTGGTGGCGCGGGTGCCGGAAGTGCTGGTGGTCAATCCGTCGCTCAAGGTGACGACGCTCAAGGAGTTCGTCGACTATGCCCGCGCCCATCCGGGGAAGCTCAACTTCGGCTCGTCGGGCGTCGGCAGCATCAGCCACATGGCGGTCGAACTGTTGAAGACGGAGGCGCAGATCGATCTCGTGCACGTGCCCTATCGCGGCGCGGCGCCCGCGGTGACCGACCTGTTGGGCGGCCAGGTTCAGATGACCGTGTTCGACGTTCCCGTCCTGCTGCCGCACATCCGCTCGGGCGCGGTTAAGGCGCTCGCCGTGACGTCGCAAATGCACGCCACAAACTTGCCCGAGGTGCCGACCACGGCGGAGGCCGGTTTCCCCTCGGTGCTTTCCGACAACTGGTACGGCCTGGTCGCGCCGGCCGCCATGCCGCCCGACATCTTGAACAAGATTCAGAGCGCCGCGACCGCCGCGTTGCGTTCGGACGACCTCAAGGCGCAGTACGCCAAGCAGGACGCGGTTACGGCGCCGACCACGTCGGACGAGTTCGCCGCCTTCGTGACGACCGAGCGGGCCAAGTGGAAGCCGATCGTTGCCGCCACCGGCATGAAGTTCGATTGACGTACGGGGTGCGTCCGTAGGATGTGAGCCCTTGAGTTTTCTACGGATTATCCGTATCTATGACGAACGAGGTTTTCGAATGGGATCAGGCCAAAGCTGCGGCCAACGTCGCCAAGCATGGCCTAAGTTTCGAGCAGGCCCGCGAAGCGTTCGATGATCCGTTCGCGATAGAGTTCGAAGACGACCGTGAAGATTACCGCGAGTGCCGCCTGATTTTGCTTGGCGTGGTAAAGGGCCGCGTTCTGGTCGTCGCCTATACCTTGAGAGGGGGCAGAGTGCGGATCATCTCGGCACGCGAAGCAGAACCACACGAGCGACGCCAATACCATGAAGAGAACCGCTAAGAAAACCGCAGTAAGGCACGAATGGAGCCGTCTCGATGCGATGACCGAGGCGGACAAGCATGCCGCTGCATTGAGCGATCCCGATAATCGCCCTCTCACCGCAGAGGACATGAAGCGCATGAGGCGAACGCCGCGGGCGAAGGTCATTCGGCGTGCGCTCGGGCTCAGCCAGGAGGACTTCGCGGCTCGCTATCATATCCCGGTTGGTACCCTGCGCGATTGGGAGCAGGGCCGCGTCGAGCCCGATCAAGCTGCACGCGCGTATCTCACAGTCATCGCCCGCGAGCCAGAAGCGGTCCGCAAGGCGCTGAGCTCACCTGCGCGGCCGCGATGATGACGCGAGCACCAGTCGTCAGTGCATGCTTGGGTATGGATTGATCCCGCCGGCCGTCACCTCGCCCGCAATCTCAAACACGATCCGACCAGGCCGATCGGTCGTTTCGCTCGGATGGCCTCAAGGCGGCTTCAAACAAACCGGAGGAACATGGTCATGCCGAGGCATTTCGGGATCCTGATCCCGTCCACCAACACCACCTGTGAGATCGAGTTCTCGCGCCTGGCGCCGGATTTGCAGGTGCACACCGCGCGGTTGGGCAAGGACGGCCATACGCCGTTCTCGCCCAGCCTCGCGGCCGACGTGACCTATCAGGCGAAATTGCTGGGCCACGCGCGCGTGGAAGTGATTGCGCTCGCCCAGACCTCGGCCAGCCTGTTTGCCGATGACTACGACGCCGTGACGGTGAAGCGCATGAGCGAGGCGTCCGGCGTTGCCTCGCTCACCTCGGCGCAGGCCATCGGCCGTGCTCTGCGCGCGTTGGGGGCGTCGCGGATTGCCCTGGCGACGCCGTATTCGCCCGACGTCATCGCGCGCGCCAAACGTTATTACGAAAGCAAATATGGAATGACCGTCATCGCCTCGGAAAGTCTCGGCGCCACCGACTCCTACGCCATTGGCAAGATGGACGCCGGTTTGGCGCAGGCGGCGTTCGCCCGCATCGACCGCCCGGAGATCGATGCGTTGGTGGTGCCGGGAGGCAACTTCCCGACTTTGGAATGGATCGCGGCGTGGGAGCGGCAGTTCAACAAGCCGGTGATCACCACCAATCAGGCGGCGCTGTGGGCGATTCTGCAGGCGATGAAGATCAACACCCCGCTGCCCGGCTGGGGGCGGTTGCTGGCGCAAATGCCCGCCGGCTGAGACCGGGATGCCCGCTTGCCTGACCGGGTCTTCGAGCGTCGTAGAGTTTGTGTCATGCGCGGCCGCCCGCGTTGCGTCCCGCATTCGTGCGCGCCGATTCAGGGCCCGCGTTCCCGGCTATCCATGTCTCCAACACACGGATGTCGCTTGGATCGAGCGCGACCATGTCGGCGCGGCAGCCGGGCGCGAGACGGCCAAGGCGATGCGCGAGGCCGAGAAAAGCTGCCGGCTCGGCGGCCGCGGCGCGTAGCGCGTCGGTGAGCGGCATGTGCAACAGACGCACGCTGTTGCGCACCGCGCTCGCCATGTCGAGCGTCGTGCCGGCGAGCGTCCCGTCCGCGCGCGTACAGGCGGCGTGGCCCGCGGTGACGGCGTGGCCGCCCAGCATGAAGGTGTCGCGCCGGCCGCCGACCGGCGGCATTGCGTCCGTCACCAGCATCGGGCGCGCCTTGCCGCGCAAGGCGAGCCGCAGCATGGTGGGATCGACATGGATGCCGTCGACGATCATGCCGAACCAGCAGGTCGCGCATTCGAGCGCCGCCGCGACCGGCCCGGGCTCCCGGCTCGCCAGCGGCCGCATGGCGTTGAACAGGTGGGTGAACCCGGTGAGCCCCTCGGCGAGTGCCGCGCGCGTCTGTGCGTAGCTCGCCATCGAGTGGCCCAGCGACGCTTTTGTCCCGGCGCGCGCCAGCGTGGCGATGAAGCCCGCGGGAACGATTTCAGGCGCCAGGGTCACCAGCGTGACCCCTTTGCCCGAGGGCATCAGCAATTCCATGTCGCGCTCATCGGGCCGGTGCAGCATGCGAGGATCGTGCGCGCCCGCGCGATCGGCGGACAGGAACGGTCCTTCGAAATGAATGCCGAGCACGCTCGGGTTCGATCGCATCGCCGTGTCGACGGCGTCGCGCGCGGCACGCATTTTCGCGCGCGTGTCGCTGATGAGGGTCGGCAGCAGGCCGGTGGTGCCGAAGCGCCGGTGTGCTGCCGCAATCGCGTCGATCGTTTCCGGCGTCGGATCGTCGTTGAACAACAGGTCGCCGCCGCCGTTCACCTGCACGTCGATGAAGCCGGGCGCGAGCCAGGCGCCGGCCGGAACGTCGTGCACGGGAATGCCGTCGGGAACGTCGCCCCGCGGTACGAGCTGCGCGACGTCGCCGCTATCCACCACCACCGCGCAATCACGGTGCAGCGACGTGCCGTCGAACACGTGATCGGCGGCCACGGCGTAACGCGCGGGATCGCTCATCGCATCGCCGGTTAGATCACACGCTTGTTCTCTCGTCAGACGCTAAATTTAGTTATCGTGAATGCCGTTTGGGCGACGCCATAGGCTACCTGCAGGCGCCATCGGGTCGTTTGAGATCGCACCGCGCGATGGCCTTGCCGTCCACGTCATAAAGCGTCGCGGTCCAGGTCGCGGAGGCACTCGATTTTTCCAGCACGGCGAAACCAAAGGTGTGACGCAGCCACAATTTTCCGTTCACGTCGAACAGATTAACGGCGGCCGACACCACGTCCTTGTCAGCCCCCGGAAAGCTGGCGGACTCGAGGAGGTCGCCACCATTGCCCACGACAAGCTGCAGTGGTCGGCTTTTTGTTGCGTCACTGTCAGGGAGAAACATCTCAAAGGTATGAGTGTCGCCGGACACGACCAGGGAGATGTTCGGCGGCGCAAGCGGCGGACCTGCCGGGGTTTCAGTTTCGAGACAAGGTTTTTCCGCCCGATCCTTGCTGGGCAGATGTTCATTGGGGTTTTCGGCAGGGATCTTGTCATCGAACCACCGCCGGAAGGTACCAATTGGGCTAATCGTTGCCCTGCAAAGAGCTTCACGTAATCCCTCATCGGCTATGGCCGTCAGGCGGTCGGACACATCGTCGGCGTTGTAATGGCCGTCTCGATTCAGTCCGTAACTCACCCAGAGCGGCTGGTGGCTCAACAGCCACGTTTCGCGGCTGTCGGCGCCAAGTTTCTTTGCCAGCGTCCGGATCTGCTCCCGATAGGTAACGACGCGCCGTTCGCGCCCGTAGCTATCCGCGCTTGCCGTATCGGGCACAGCGAGCCGCAGCTGCTCAAAGGTGAACACGCTCGGATCGTTGTCCACGGGACAGCGCTCGCCCGGATTGAGTCCAAATACCGGCCTGATCAGCAAATTCCAGCCGGCGCCGGCGCGTGCGCAGTCTTCATGATTGCCGCGCAGCATCAGCCACGGGGCGGCGGCCAGCAATGCTTTTGCAGGGGTGAAAAATTCGGCGTCCCAAGTCCGCCAGTTATCACCATATGGACTGCCGGTGCAGCCCGCGCGTCCGGCGCACGGCTTCTCGCGATAATGATAATCGCCGAGATGGATCACGAGATCGGGATTCATGGCCTGCGCAGCCTTTGCTACGCGAAAGAACGGCCACTCGTCGGCGCTATCGCAAGGCTGCGCGGTGTAATCGGTGATGCGGCAGCCGGTGTCGCCGATCACCACGATCTTGGACGGGGCGCGCGGCCGCTGCTTGAAGGTCACGCCGCCGATCTGCGCCGTGGCGTCGTTCGGCAACGCCGCCTCGCACAGTTTGATCGCGAAATCGGGGTCGGAGCCGTCCGCGCGCATTGCCATCGGCCAGCGGGCGCCATTGACCGTCAGGGGCGGACACTCGGCCTCGCGCGCCACGATAGCGCGTGCAATCAGTCCGCTGGCGGCGTCAGCCGCATCGGGGAGAAGCTCGGTCCAGACGATCGGCTGGTCGTTAGCGGCACCGGGGCTGACGGCACCGGTGGTCGAGGTCGGCCTGGCCGACCCGACACTGACGAGGCTGCCCTGGGCGTTCGTCAGCGTGAAACGCGCGATCGGGCAATCGCTGTTGGAAATTGTCACCACCTCGGAGCCGGAGGTGGTGACGTTCAGGACGATGACGTCGATCGACGCAAGCGCGGCGCATTTTTCACCAATCACCGGCGCCAAAACCGTTTTCCCCGCGGCGGTCAGCGTAAGCTTGGCCGCCGAAGCCGGCGAATGGAGCACGGGAGGCTGTTCAGCTCCCGGGTTTGCGGCCCAGGCAAACCCGAGCAAGGAGAGCGCAGCGATGACGCTCGACCCGATCAGTTGCGCTCTGGACCTTTCGGCTTCTTGTCTGATCCGGTTGTAGCGGATGTAGGACACGACGATATCGACAAGCCCATCCAGATAGTTGAACCAGATCTCGGCGCTGTTAAAGGTTTGCTCATCGACCCTTTCCGCCGTGATGGCTGCATGCCGAGCTCGGATGGCATTGTCATATGCTTCTCTGAGGTTGCGGACAGTTCCAAATCCTTCGAGAAGCGCCGAGTTGCGCTCGACATATTCGATGTCGCCAGGCTCGAGATGATAGAACTCGACGTAGCCGGTATTTGCTACTCTCAATGCCGACCAGACCGCGAACGTCGCCGCCACCATTGCGAAAATCGCGCACCCGACCGCCACCAGCAGCCGCGGATCGCTCAGTCCAAATTTCCCGAGATTGGAGAGCTGCGACCCCGCTAGCAGGGTCGTCCCAATGGCGCCGAACGCGAGGAGGGTCCATTTCGCATTGCTGCGCAGATCCTCCACCGACTTCGTCAGTCTGATATCGTACTTACTACCCGCTGAATCCGTTTCGTCAGGCATTGCATTGGTCGGCAATTACTCGATGCCCCCATCAGGTTTATCTCTTGATGGTGCGATGCCGCCACCGCCGTGGCGCGGCACTCTCGGCAAATTTGGTACTTCCGTGGTCGTGCGGACGCCGCCACTGCCATGCCCAATCGTTTTGATGCCTCGGGGGAATTGCGGCGCTGGTTTGATGGGTTTGTCAGATGGCTTCGTTCCGCCGCCAGGCTGTGCGGCCGACGGCTTGCTCGATGTCCCCTTATCCTTTTTGGTCATAAGATCCCTCACTTTTTGGCAGCTCGCAGGCCGCCACCGCCGTGCCCAATTCTTTTGACGCCTCGCGGGAATTTGGGTACTTGTTTGGCTGACTTCGATGATTTGCGCGCTTTTCCCTTATGCTTTTGCGCCATCACACCCCCCGCTGGCGATGGTACCGTCCGCGCTGAGAGTTGCACTTTTTGGAGCCTCCCGCAAGACCGCGCGCGCCACGGACCAGCATCTCGGGCACCTGTTTCATCGGGTGCGGGTGACCTTCTGCAGATGGCGCGGGCGATCCACGTCGGTGCCGAGCCGCGCCGCCAGCCGGTATGCCATCCCATAGAATGTCTGGATCAGGCACACGGCGTCGGTCTCCGGATGATCGGGCGGCGGCGCCGGCAGCCGTGCGGCCGCGGGGTCGCCGTCTCCGGTCGTGAACACTGCCGCGCCCTTCTCGCGTAGCGTCGCGGCGAGCTGCCGCATGCCGGGCGCGGCCGCGTCGCCCGGCATGAACATCAGGATCGGATAGCCGCGCTCGACCAGCGCCACCGGGCCGTGCACGAACTCGGCGCCGCTGAACGCCTCGGCGTGCAGGTTGCAGTTCTCTTTGAGCTTGAGGGCCGCTTCGCGCGCGATCGCGAGCGTGGGGCCGCGGCCGATGGCGACGAGGCTCGCGGCATCCGCGAGCACGCCGAGCGCGCCGCTCCAATCGAGCCGCGCTGCCGCAATCAGGCGCTCGGGCAGGCGCGCCACCGCCCGTTCCATCGCGGCGTCCCTGGTCCACCGCGCGGTCAGGCGCAGCAGCGCCGCCAGCGACGCGATGAATGTCTTGGTCGCCGCGACGCTCAGTTCGCGGCCCGCCGCCATGGGCAGCACGACGTCACATGCCCCCGCCAGCGGGCTTGCGGTTGCGTTGACGATGCCCACCGTCAGCGCGCCCGATGATTTTGCCGCGCGCGCGGCCGCGACGATGTCGTCGCTCATGCCGGACTGAGAGATCGCCAGAAACAATTGACCCTTGAGCCGCAGCTCGCGGCCGTAGACGGCGGCGATGTTCGGCGCCGCGGCGGCGACCGGAATGCCGAGATAGCGCTCGAACAAATGCTTGCCGAAGGTTGCCGCGTGGGCTGAACTGCCGCGCGCGCAGGTGACGATCACCTGCGGCCCCATGCGGGCGAGACGCTCGCTCAAGTCCGCGAGCGGCCGGTCCAGCACGCGCTCCTGCTCGGCGACCGCCGCCGGTGCCTCGCCGATTTCCTGCTCCATCCGGCTCATGCTCGTCGGTCCGCTCTAAGCCACGAGCCGCATCGCGCAAGCTTCCGCGCGGGCGAGGCCGAGCGCGCCGGTGAGCGCATCGCCGCGCGGCGCCGTCAAGCGTCGGCGCACTTCATCGGCAAGCCAGGGCGCGATCACCTCGGCGAGGCCGCCGACGAGGCATAGGCGCGGTGCCCCGCGGGCGATGAGCCGCCGCACCAATCCGTCGATATGGCCGGCGGCGAACTGCATCAACTCGCGCCCCGCCGGATCGCCGCGCCGGGCATGCTCGACGACCGCCGGCGCGAGACGGCCGAAATCGCGCGGCCGGGCCGCGAGCGAAAATCGCACCAGCGCATGGGGATCCGAGCGGAACGCGGCGAACAGGTGCGCGAGCAACGGGGTCCAGCCGATGCGCCCGTCGTGCGCCCATAGCACGCGCCGCACCGCCTCGCAGCCAAGCCAGGCGCCGCTGCCTTCGTCCGAGGTGGGAAAACCCCAGCCGCCGACGCGGTGCTCTCGCCCGGCGATGCTGGCCCATCCGATCGTGCCGGTGCCGACGATGACGACGCCCCCGTCCTCGCCGCCGTGCGCGCCCAGGCAGGCGGCATGCGCGTCGCTGGTCACGACCGCGGCGCGGAACGGATGCCTGTACGCGCGCGCCGCCTTGAGATGACCGGGCTCACTTGCGCCGGCGAGCGCCAGACAGGCCACGGTCCGCCCCAGCGCGGCTTGCGGCAGGCCGGCCGCATGCAGGCACTCCGCGGCTGCGCGCAAAATCGCGCCGAAGGTATCGTCGAGACCGAATCGGACGTTCGCCGGGCCTCCCGCACCCTCGCCCAGGATGCCGCCGGCGGGCATGGCGAGCCGTGCGCGACATCGTGTGCCGCCGCCATCTATCCCAAGAAGAAGTGCCGCCATCTATCCCAAGAAGAAGTATGGTGTTCTCCACGTCAGGGCCCTGCGTTCATGCTACATAAAGTGCATTCAAGTTTTCACCACCGCGCTACCGAACAGGACGCGGGTGCGTTCTCTTCCTGCGGCCCCGACCGGAGTCCGGACGTGGATACCGAACGCGTCAGCCCGCGCTATCGCGATATCGACCTATGGGATCCGGCCGATATCCTGGAAGCGCTGATCGAGGGACAATTCGTCGCCGTTGCGGCGGTGCGCGCGGCGCGCCCGGCGCTGGAGCGCGCGGCGCGGGGGATCGAGGCGCGGCTCAAGCGGGGCGGACGCTTGGTTTATGCCGGCGCCGGCACCTCGGGCCGGCTCGCCGTGCAGGACGGCGCCGAGCTGATGCCGACCTTCAGCTGGCCGGACGACCGTCTGCTGCTGCTCATCGCGGGCGGGAAGGAGGCCTTGCTGCGCGCGGTCGAGGGCGCCGAGGACGAGGTCGAACATGCCGCGGCGCTGGTGCGCTCTCATGGCATCGGCCCTGCCGACGCGCTCATCGCCGTGGCGGCAAGCGGCTCGACCCCGTTCACCGTCGCGTGCCTGCGCGAGGCGAAGCGGCGCGGCGCACTGACCGTGGGCATCGCCAACAATCCGGAAACGCCGCTGCTTGCCGACGCGGAATGCCCGGTGCTGCTGGCGACCGGCTCGGAGCCGATCGCCGGCTCGACCCGGATGAAGGCGGGCACCGCGCAACGCATCGCGCTCAACCTGCTCTCCTCCCTCGTTATGATTCGGCTGGGCCGCGTCTACGGCGGCTTGATGGTCGACGTGCAGGCCGCCAACGCCAAGCTCGCGCGCCGCTCCCAGAGCATGCTGCGCCATCTCACCGGACGCAGCAGCGAAGAGATTTGCACCGCGCTGGCGGCCGCCGGCGGCAGCGTCAAGCTCGCGGCGCTCGTGCTCAAGGGGTGCGACCTCGCCGACGCCAAGGCGGTGCTCGAGCGGGCCGGCGGTCAGTTGCGCGTGGCGCTTGCCGCGGTCGAGCGCCGCGCGCCGCGGCGAACGATGGCGGCCCGCGTCAAACGCGGGTAGCCGTTTTTCTCACCGATACAGCTTGGCGCCTTTGGTGATCTTATCGACCGTCTTCTTGTCTTCACGAAGCGCAATTCCAACGACCTTCGCGTCTTCCGGCGCAAATTGACCGAACACGGCGCGATTGGCTGCATCGTGCCCGGTCGAAAACATTTCCTCGATGTAGAGCGAGGTCGTCACTCGGCGTTCCAGCGCCCGCTTATGGATCGCAGCCATCGTGGCGCTATCGGCGGATAGAACGATGATCGGCTGCGCCGAAAGAGCGTTGTAGATATTGCCCGAACGGTCGCGGTACGGCTCGCCGATGATGCCCGGCGATTGACCGACGATTCCCGTCGTCAGAAAAGCGGTCACATTGAGCGCCTGCCAGGGCGCCAGATCGTCTCGTAGGATCACGGCAATTTTCGTATCAAACATTGGGGAATGCCTCTCCTTGTGCGGGAGCGTTGGGGATGGCACACGCTGTCTCTCACCGAGCGTGTGCAGGTACAACCTGTGCCATCTCATGGGGCGCCGCAGTGAAGAGATTTGCGCGCGCCCAGACTAACTAGCTCAAGGACCTGACCGAATAAAGCAGACGCCGATCTGAGACCGGCGGAGACCGTTCTGGAACGGCTGCCTCGCCGTTCTTCAAAAAATATGCAGTTTTTGGAACGTTGCTCAACCAAAGTAGAGCGCTAGTCCAAACTTCACGGAAAACGTGAACAGTTATTCGTTTACGCAAATAGTTATTCTTGACGAAGCCGCCGAGTCGCCTGCTACCTGTAGCGTCTGAGCAATAATGCTCGGGCTACATATGGAGCTTGCGATGAATAAGATGATCGGTGTCGATGCCTGCAAACCCGGTACCGGCATGTCTGACAGTAGAGCGACCGCTACTGTCATTTCTGACAATGGAAGGGTTCGGGTCGGCGCCGTGAGTCCGGCGTTTCCGCCCGCCAAACCGGGCAACGCGTCGAAGGTCCGGATGGGTGCGGTGAGCCCGGCGTTTCCGCCCGCCCAACCGAGCAACACGTCGAAGGTGCGGATGGGTGCGGTGAGCCCGGCGTTTCCGTCCGCCCAACCGAGCAACACGTCGAAGGTGCGGATGGGTGCCGTAAGCCCGGCGTTTCCGGTTCGCCGCACGTAAAACCATCGCGATCGGCGGCGACGCGATCGCGGCGCCGCCGATTGCTCAACGGACGGGCAGGCCTTTGGATTGTTACCGGTCCATAGAACGATCAACGCTCGGGAACGCCAGCGAGTCGCAGTCCCATCATATAGCGGTCCCGATCACTCGTCTTTTTGATCGCGTACATCTGCCCAAACTTCTCAATTGTGAAGTTAGGTTGAAGCGAGAGGAGCTTCGCTACATAAAACCGTGCCTCATCGCGTCGGCCCAGGTGCCCAAGCGAAGCGATCAGCGGTTTATAGCCGGCGATGAAATCAGGAGTTGCTTTCACCGCACGGCGACCGACAAGAACGGCACGCTCATAGTCACCCTTGAACGTGTACGCGATTGTATAAAGCGTTTCGAACCAGGAGAAGTAAAGGTCGGGCGGCGCCAATTCGCGATACCGCTGCAATCGCTGCAACGCGATGTCGGGCTCCCCGATGTAGCAATACGTTGCCGCGCTCAACGCCCAATTAAAGGCCAAGCTCGGGTTTAGCCGGAGTGCCCGATCAAAGTAGAGAAGCGCCTTGTCGAAGTTCTTGCCTCTGTAAGAGCAGGTGTGCGCATAAATGCCCAACGCCTCGGCATTCTCAGGATCCAAGGTTATCGCCCTTAACGCGTGCTGTTGAACCTCTGCGGTGGCCTTGTCTATGTCTTTGGCCCAGCCTTGGCCGATATAGAACAAGTGCCAGTGCGCAGCCCAGGCCTCAACCATCGGATTGTCGCGCTCCAACGCGAGCGCTTGCTGTATCAGGCGGCCGGCTTCCTCATACTGCTTGCGTTCCATGCTGAAAATCATCGGGATTGCCAGCAACAGAAGACCGGTCGCCCCGTAACGCTCTCGTCGTTTAGGCTTGCCCTCAATATGCAATATGATCGGGTCGATCCGCGCCACGATGCGGGTGGTGACGAGTTCATCCAGGCGATGAAGTTCGCGTAACGCGATGTCGAACCTCTCGTCCCAAACCGGTTGAGCCTGACCGGCCAAGTCTAGAAGCCGGACGCTTATTTGAAGGTCCTTGCCGCTGCCGGAGATGGAACCGTCAACCACGTAATCCAAGTTGGCGTACTCATGTTGTGGCGAGAGCCTTCGCCTGAGCGACGCCGGGGTGATAACGTCGAACCAGCGAAATCGCGCCAATGCGGTCGCGATTTCATGACTTAGCGAAACGGCCAAACGTTCATTATTGCGATCGTCGGCTTGCAACGCGAGAACACCGACGCGAAGCCGGCCGCGTTCCGGCAACGCTGCATGATGACTCGTCCGGCCCCGATCATAGGACGGGGCCACGGGTGCGATGGAATTAGCGTTTGAGGCTGGATGTTTGCGTATCGTCTTATAAAGCTGCTCTGTCTCACTCCATGGCTCGATCCGAAACGCTTCCCACAAAGCTTCCCGGCATCGCTCGTATTCGCGCAGGGCTTGCTCTCGTTCTCCCAATTTCGCAAGACTGCGCATCAGCGTTCGCGATGCGCCTTGGTTTGTTGGATCAAATGAGATCAAACGATGGGCGACGGCGGCGGCTTGCTTGGGATCAGAGTCTCCGTGATCAATCTGTTGAAGCACGGTTTCAAGCGAACTGGCAATTCTTTCCTTGAATAGGTTTCGCTCTTTGGCCAGCCACTGGTCAAATGACTCGCTGACTTCGTCGAAGCCTTCGAGCAATTCCCCCGCGCACAAAACTGCAAGATCCGCTCGTGCAGAGTCGGAATATGGCGATTTCAACAGCGCAAGAGCATCGATCCAGCACACGTCGGTGTTGAAACGGACCGTCGCTTGCCCGGCTGAAAACAATTCCGTAGCGAGCGGACCCATCGCCGAGGTCAACTCTTTCACAGCCTGACGAAAGCTGGTGCGCGCCTGGTCGGCGCTTACGCGGTCCCACAGCATCGATGCGATGCGCGCGCGCGGCACGCGGGCGCCCGAAGCAAGGCAAAGATATCCGAGCGCGGCGCGAGCCTTTTTCGCCCGCGGAAGCACGTCGTCGCCGAGATAGCTGGTCGCCCGCATCGAGCCGAGCAGGTGGATGCGCACGATCGGGCGCGTCGGGAGGTCGGCATGGTCGGCGAGGTTGTCGATCCCGGTCCCGCGTTGGTCGACGACCGCCATGGTGCTCATCTGTCCATCCCCTTGCACAGCTTTCAATCCTCCAGCGTAAATCGCTCCGGGCCCCGGGTGAAGAGTTAAATTCTGGCGAATATCGGTTGAGCCCCTAGAGCCGACCGACCGTTGCCCATTATGTAGTATAACTGACGCGGTCCACCACTAAATATTGGAATGGGGCGTGAAAGGGATGCGTGCAGAGGAAAGTTGTAGGGGCCCCGAATCCCACAACCGAAGACGAGATAATGTGACGTCTGCCGGCCACGGATGATCTTCCGCTGACCGGCGTCAGGAAGCCCATTGCTCAACTCGCCGGCCCATTGAGTTTGCTTTTGGTTCTGTTGGCCGGCGGTTCCCAAAGCCACGCGCCCCTCCACGCAACGCCGCATCATCCGATGCCCATTAAAAAGCCCGCCCGAACGCCGAGCCTCATCGACGTCACCGTCGGTCGTAACGTCCGGATCTGGCGGATGACAAAAGGCCTCTCACAGGCGCAGCTCGCGGAGCGGCTGGGCATTACCTTTCAACAACTGCAGAAATACGAGTGTGGGGCCAACCGAATGTCGACCGGACGGCTCGTGGCGACCGCCACTATCCTGGTCGTTCCGATTTCCACATTGTTCGAGGGCACCAATGCCGCCGAACCGTCGCGATCGTTGCTCGCGCTGGTATCCGACTCGCGGTCGTTCCGTCTCGCGCACGCCTTTGCGGCCATCACGGACAACAGGTGCCGCGTGTCGCTGGTGAACATGGTCGAGAAGATCGCGGACGCGGTGCCCCGATCGCAACGGCGGGGTCGGTAGGCATCTGATAATTCCGGCGCGGCGGTCGAGAGACCACGACCCGCGGCCTCGCGGACAGGCCGTTGGTGGACTTCCCGCCTGCGCTGCCCTAGCGTGCGCGCGCTATGGGCATCGTCCGAAGAATGCGCGAACTGGGTGGAATCGTCCCGGCGGCCCCCCTCAAACGGGCCGCCAAGCGGGCGATCGATCTCGTCGACGGAACAACCTTTCGCGCCCGGCCTGTGCCGAGCCCCGACGGCCCGGTCTCATCGTTCTACGAACGCTACGGTTACGCCATCTTCCGCGGCGTGCTCGATGTCGGAGAAATCGCGGCCCTGCGCAACGCGGTCGAAAGCGAGGTCATTGCCTCGGATCGAGCGTGCCTGCGCCACAAATCGATCAAGCGCGAGCCGAACGTATTTGTGGAGGGGACGCAACTTCCCAACGACGGCCTGCTCAATGCCCACACGCAGGCGGAGACGCCGCGTACCGCTGCGGCGATCGAATCGTTGCTGCTGAGCGACCGCGTCGCCGATCTCCTGACCAGCATCGATGGCGCGAACAACTACACGGTCCACCAGACCATCCTATTCTTCGTCCCGCCGGGCACGCTCTTGCACCTGGACGGGTGGAGTTTCGACACCGAACCCCGCGGCTTTTTTCACACCGTGTGGATTCCGCTGGAACGGGTCGGGCTTAACAACGGACCTATTTTCATCGTGCCCTGGCCGCGCGGCAAGGTCGTCACGCCGGCCGAACTGGGCGTGGAGGAGCCGTCGGAGCCCGCCGACGGATCACGGCGGCCGAAGGCCGCCTATCACGCCGCCCTCGAAGCGTACCTTCGCCGCCACGCGCCCGACTATGTGGTGCCGCAGCTCGACCCGGGCGACATGGTGGCCTTCGCTTCCACCACGCCGCACGGCACACTGCCGTTCCAGTCGCCGTCGCGCTGGGCCATGCAGGTGATCGTGCGTCCGAGCAATCTTCGCTGGGGGTCATGGCCCGAGTTCGCCGCCGGAATCTCCTCGAGCCCGAACGACCCGTGGCGATCGCTCAAAGCCGTCGGCACGCGCTGGAGAATCGTAGCGGACTCGGCGGTCTGACGCCGTGACCCACGCGGACGTGCTGTCAAATCCACGATGAGGTCCGCTCGTCGTGAGGATGCGGCTGGATCGGCGAATGGAGAGAGCGATGATCAGGCGCAGCTTGATTTTGGGGCTATCGGGCGCGGTGATTGGTGCCCTTTGCGCCCGCGGCGACGTCGCCCATGCGGCGGACGTCAAAGTGCTTACGTCGGTGGCGCTGAAGGCCGCGCTCACCGAACTCGCGCCGGCGTTCGAGAAAGCGAGCGGCGACAAGCTGACTATCGTCTACGGCCTCGCCGCGGAAATGAAAAAACGGGTGCTCGACGGCGAGAGCGTCGACGTGATCATGATCACGCGGCCGATGATGGACGACTTGGAGAAGCAGAACAAGCTCATGGCGGCCAGCCTCGTCAACGTCGTCGGCACGCCGGTGGCGGTCGCGGCGCGCGCGGGCGCGCCCAAGCCCGACATCGGCACCCTCGATGCCTTCAAACGCACCCTCCTCGCCGCCCGCTCGATCGTCTATTCCGACCCGGCCAAAGGCGGCGTGAGCGGCGTTTATTTCGCCCACGTGCTCGAGCGCCTTGGCATCGCCGAGCAGATGAAGCCGAAGACGATCCTGGTTCCAGGCGCGCAGGCGCCGGAACTGGTCGCCAAGGGCGAAGCGGAACTCGGCGTGGCGCAAGGCTCGGAAATCGTGCCCATCGCCGGCGCGCAGCTGGTCGGTCCGTTGCCGGGCGAGCTTGCCAGCACGACGGTTTTCGCTGCCGCGGTTGGGGCCGAGAGCAAATCGGCGGGCGCCGCCAAGGCGCTCATCGCATTTCTCACCGGCCCCCAGGCGGCGGCGCCTTTCAAAGCGAAGGGTTTCGAGCCGCAATAAGCGGCCCGCGCCAACCGCTGCAAACAACCGTTGCATCCGCCGGCTGCTTGGCGCCGGCGGCGCGCGCAATGCTTCGCTCGCGATCAGCGCGTGCCGGTTCCGAGGTCGTCCGAATGTCCGGCGTTCAGGCGAGGCCACTGCGGGATGGGACGTCCGTCGATGCGGAAGTTTTCCTTGCCTTGTGACCGCCGCGGCCAGGCCGCCGGCGAGTCCTCCCAATTCTCCTGCCGTCCGTAGACGGTCAGGTCGAGCAAACGATAGTTGTTATCCATCGCCTCGACGCCGCGAAGCGTGGTCCAGTAGGTCTCGAACACATCCGATTCCCGCCGCAGGTAGCAAACAATGTGCATCATGCCCGCCCGGCGTGCGACCAGAAGCGTGTCGAGCGAGCCCAGCGCCGAGTACCATGGTATTTCCCAGCCCATGAACTCGCGGTAGCGGACGCTCTCGCGATATGGGCCTTGGCAGAACACCGCGAAGGTGACGTCGCGGGAATGGATATAGGACAGCTCGCGGACCTGCGACGTAACCCAGGTGCATCCCTCGCACTGCTCCGGCGCCGGGCGGCCGGCGCGCCACATGAAATAATAGGCGATGAGCATCCGGCGCCCCTCGAACGCGTCCAAGAGGGTCACCGTGCCGCGTTCGCCGATGAGCGGCGTTGAGCCATCCACCGCGACCATGGGCAGCCGCCGCCGGGCGGCCGCAATGGCGTCGCCTTCGCGGGTGTGCGCCTTCTCGCGCAGGCGCAACGCGTCGAGCTCCGCCTGGAAGCTGCTGCGATCGACTGTTTTGGGCGCGCCAAGGTCCTCGCTGATGATGCCTGTCATCGTTTTCAATCCACTTTTGCGCCGGAAAACTCGACCACCTTGCCCCATTTCTCGGTTTGCTCGGCAATCAGCTTTGCGTAATCGGCGGGCGATCCGCCGAGCACCGTTTCGCCCAGGTCGGCAATCCGCGTTCGCATGCCCGGGTCGGCCAGCACGGCGTTGATCTCCCGGTTGAGCTTGTCGATGACCGCCGCGGGCGTGTTCTTGGGGGCGGCGATGCCATACCAGTTGCTCGCCTCGTAGCCCGGGACGAACTCGCTCATCGTCGGCACATCGGGCAGCGCTTCGGAGCGGTCGGCGGTGGTCACCGCGAGCGCGCGCAATTTGCCGGCCTTTACGTTTTCGACCGCCGTGGAGAGGGGGGAGAAAAACACCTGCACTTGGCCGCCGAGCAGCGCGGTGAGCGCGGGCGCGGCGCCGCGATACGGCACATGGACCATGTCGGTGCCGGTCAGCATCTTGAACAACTCGCCGAAGACGTGGGACGGCGCGCCGTTGCCGCCCGAGCCCATGTTGATTTTGCCCGGATTGGCCTTGGCATAGGCGATGAACGCCGGAATCGTCTCGGCCGGGACCGACGGATGCACCAGCATCACGGCGGGTTCACGGCTTTGACTCGCGACCGGCACGAGGTCGCGGATGAAGTTGAAGCTGAGATTCTTGTACAGCGTCGCATTGATGAAATTCGCTGCCGTGACCTGCAGCAGCGTGTAGCCGTCGGGAGGCGAGTTCACCACTGCCTCGGTCGCGATGTTGGTGCCGGCGCCCGTGCGGTTCTCGACGACGAATTGCTGACCAAGCCGTTGCGACAAGCCTTGGGCGGTCAGGCGCGCGATCGTGTCTGCCGGACCGCCGGGAGCAAAGCCGACGATGATATGCACCGGGCGCGCCGGATAGGTTTGCGCCCGCGCGAGGCGTGGCGCCGCCGAAACGGCGGCTGCGCCCATGGTGAGATGCAGGAACCGGCGACGGGAAAAGGTCATGGCGCTGCTCCTCCCAATTGGCTTGTGGTCATCTTGGCATGCCGAGACCTTCCGTCAGAGCGGCGGCGGCTCCGTTGCGCGGAAGGACGGCCGCTCGGCGATGTGATCGTACCACGCGGACAGACGCGGCCGATCCGCCCGCCATGCCCATGGACGGAGCCGCGCATGAGCCAGCCCCAATGCCGATCCCAACACGATATGCGCGGCGTTGATCGGCCCGCCAAAGCCGCTGGCGGACAGGGCCGTTTCCAGGGCATCGGCGATCCGGGTCACGCGCAAGGCTTCTCCCGACACGATGACCGATGCACTTTCCGAATTTGGCAAGCGAAGCGCGCGTATCGAGGTTACGATCCCTTCCAGCAGGCCCCAAGCCTGACCCATTTCCGACAAGATACGCCATCCATCAGAACCATCAAACGGCAGAAGCTTGCGGGACGGGCTTATCGCGTCGATGAAACGCAGGATCAGATTGGCCTCGGTCAAGACGGTCCCATCGTCGAGCACAAGGGTGGGAACGCGTCCGACAGGATTGAGGGTGAGCACATCTGATTCCGGCGAATAAAGCCGCGCGCGCGGGATTTCCTGTTTGGCTGTCTGTTCGTCAAGTCCGGTTTCCAGCAGGGCTATTCGCACGATACGCGCAAACGGCGATCCAGCGGAATATAACAAGCGCATCGCAATCTCTCTGGGTAGTGGGCCGCCGAGGTCAGGGGTGTGTCTATGTCAACAAGAAGTTCCTCAAGGGGCCGCCCTGCTATCATGTGGCACGCAATTCTCTAAAAGAATAGCGGCGCTTTGCACCGCGTTAGAGCATGATCCCGGGTACCGGTTTTCGCAAGAGATCATGCTCAAGCAAAAGCGCGATGACGATTCGAAGAAAAGTCATCGCGCTTTACTCCACCTTACGACGAACAAATCAGTCGATCGCTCCTCAACACATATTTCATGGCCCGGGCTCGCCGGGTTATTTCGAGGGGAGAATAGCGCGAGCGAGGTTCCTCGAATGCGAAGCCGAATAAGTCGATCTCTCGTTTCCAGGTCCGGTAGACGAGATCGGTCAGTTCATCGGTGTAATACGAGCGATAGTCGCCGGGCGGACCGACGCGCTGCGGCTTTCCGTGCCGATATTCCAATCCGAACGCATGCGCCATCTCGTGCAGATGCAAATCCAGCGACGCCGTGCAGTTGACCCAGCTCACGACGGGGACGCCGGACGGCTGGGCAAACAGCTGATAATGCACGAGCTTGCGGCTCGGCCAAATCATCTCCCGATCGGCAATCGTCTTGATGAGATAGTCGAAACCTTTGTTGGCCGCGATGAAATCGTAGTGATGCGGGTTGCGATACTGCTCGATGCGGCCGGCCGCGTGATGCAGGTAGCTGACGAAGAACGTGAACAGGTTGCGGACGTTGGAAAAGACGAAGCTGCCGTTGAGGCACGCACGGGAAATCGCGTGCGCTTCGCCGAACGGCGCCGGGATGTCCCATATCAGTTGCCAATCCGCGTCGACCACGGTCGCGTGCCCGAGGTTGCGCAGGGGAAATACCACCGAGCGGTCGAGGGTCTCGTGCTGCGAAACATAGGTTCCGCCGGTTTTCGGGATGTGGATGAAGCAGAACTTCGGCGGCGCCCGCTCGGCCGCCTCCGCGTCGCCCTCGGCAAGCCACGCGCGCAGCCGATCGGCCGGGCTGGAGCGAACGAGCCAGCGCAGGAATCGTTTCACGATCAGCCCCGCACCCTGACGCTCATCACTCCGGCTATGGGAACACGCCGATCCGCGCCGCCCTGCGGCGGACGTCGCTTGAACCTGTCGCCCTCGGATCTAGGAAAACTATCCCGCGTAGCGCTACATTTCGTAGCATATCGGGCGGCCGTCGGCAAGCCTGTCGGCGCAGCGATCCGACGTCGCTAAGCTTGGAGCAGGGCCCTGGTCGGGATGAGCAGGATCATTTTTGTCAACAGACGATAGCGGCAAGCTTCCACTGTCTGGCTGAATCTGTGGCGCAAATATCACATCGTCAGAAAATTCGACGATCCGGGTCGGCCGGTCCAGATCAGGCCATGGTTCTCCCGCCATAATGACGGTTGTAAGGGGGTGGACCATGCGTATCAGGCGATGTGGCCCGTTTGTCGCCGGCCTTCGCTCTGCCGGCTGTGGCGAGACAGTTCGAAGTAAACATTGCTTTGGGACATTGGCCGTTATGGTGACGGCCGCGATGCTCTCGGCCTGCGCCCAATCCTCGATGGTCGGCAAGACCTCATTTCAGACAGACGAACGGACGCCGGCGGGCGTGACGCGGAGCGCGATCGTACGGCCGACCGCCCGGCAGGTGGCGGGCATCCGAACAACCCACGTCGTCCGGCGCGCCGCGACCGGCCACAAGAGACACGCGCGATTTGCCGGGCACGCGGGAACGGGTTCGCGGCAAACCGCGAGCTTCTACGAGCATGACACGCAGACGGCCAGCGGTGAGAAATTCGATCCTGGCGAATTGACGGCGGCCCACCGGACACTGCCGTTCGGCACGCGCGTGCGCGTCACGAATCTGGCAAATGGACGGTCGGTCACGGTGCGGGTCAACGATCGTGGTCCGTACGTGCGCGGACGCAGCCTCGACGTTTCCGCCTCCGCAGCGAAAGCGCTGCACATGACCGACCGAGGTGTCGTCGACGTCAAGCTGGACGTGGTGCAATAGCACGCACGGGGGGAGCGCATGGGGAAGGGCAGGCATCGGCGCGCGCTGGTCTGGGCGGTTGCTTGTGCGCTCGTAGCGCTCGGCACCGCCGCGGCCTCGGCTGCCCGCCACACGCACGCATCGTCGGCCGCGGCCTCGACGGCCGCATCGTCGGCTGCATCCGCCCATCCCGCCTCGGCACAGCGCAAAAAGGCGGCCGCAGCCACGCACAAGAAGCGCAAGGCGGAACGCGAGAAGCTCGACATGAAGCGGCCCGCGCACGCGATCAATCGCGCTGCTGCCGGGGATGCGGCGGCACCGTTGCCGCCGGCTCTCGCCGCGGCGAAAGAGGCAATCGACCTCATCCGCAGAGGCAAGACAAAGGATGCAGCCGCCCTTGCGGAATCGATCGACGATCCGGTCGTGGCGAAGCTCGTCCAATGGGCAAGGCTGCGTCATGCCGACGGCCAAGTCGGTTTCGACCGCTATGCCGCTTTCATCAGCGCCAATCCCGCGTGGCCCAGCATTCCGTTGCTGCGTCGCCGCGCGGAGGCCGCCTTGTGGCAGGAGCAGCGCGACGCCGAGACGGTGCGCCGCTTCGTGGGCGAGCAGCCGGCGAGCCCGATGGGCCGGCTTGCGCTCGCCCGCCTTGCCCTGCACGAGGGCAACCGCGCCGCCGCCGAAAGCGCGGTCCGCGCGGTGTGGCAGTCGGCGGCATTGTCGGCTGAACTGGAAACCGCGGTACTCGGGGCGTTCCCCGATATGCTCACGCGCGCCGACCATGTGGCGCGAATGGACCGGCGCATCGGCGCCAAGGACTTCGGCGCCGCGATGCGCGCTGCAAAGCGCGCCGGCGACGATCGCGTGGCGATCGTCAAGGCATGCAGCGCGGCGATGGCGAAGTCCTCCAAAGGCGGGGCCCTGCTCGATGCGGTTCCCGCCGATGCACGCGGCGATCTCGGCTACGCGCTGTGCCGAATGACCTGGCTGCTGCGCAACGACACGCCGGGCTCGAACATGCACGGCCGCATCGTGACGCCCAAGGCGGACTTCGCCGCCGCGGTCAAGCTGGCGCTCGCCGGCTCGCCGGAGGATTTGCGCCGTCAGGACACGGACGAATGGTGGCGCGTGCGCCGCGTGCTGGCGCGCAAGCTCATCGACCTCGGTGACCCGGCGACCGCCTATCAGGTTGTGCGCGCCGCCGCGCCGCCGGCCAACGCCTATTACGAGGCGGAGGTTCACTTCATGGCCGGCTGGATCGCGCTACGCTTTCTCGCCGACCCGGCGACCGCGCGCGAGCATTTCGCCCACGTCGACGACGGCAAGAGCGATCCTATCGTGCGTGCGCGCGCCGCCTATTGGCGCGGCCGCGCCGCCGAGGCGGCCGGCGAGCTTGCCGACATGAAGGCGCAGTACGAGACCGCCGCCCGCTATGGGACCACCTATTACGGCCAGTTGGCGCGCGCCCGGCTCGGTTTGCCGGAGCTCGCGGCGTCCCGTCCGGCACCTGCGCCGGTGGACGAGAGCAGCAACGAGCTGCTGCGCGCCGCCGGCGTTCTTTATCAGATCGGCGAGGGCGACCTCGCGCTGTCGTTCCTCTCCGATCTTGCCGCGGAGAGCAACGATGCAGCCGTGATCTCGGGACTCGGCAAGCTCGCGGCACGCTACCAGGATGCCGAGGCGATGCTGCTCGTCGGCAAGACCGCGCTGGGCCGCGGTTTGCCGCTCGATCACTACGCCTTTCCCGACGTCGGCGTGCCCAATTACAAGCCGATCGGCTCCCCGCTCGATCGCTGCGTCGTATACGCGATCGTGCGCACCGAAAGCGGATTCGATCAAACAGACAGATCGTCAGCCAAGGCGGTCGGGCTGATGCAGGTGACGCCCGGCGCCGGGCGCGACACGGCCAAGCGGTTTGGCGTTGCCTACGACTGGAACCGGCTCGTGTCGGACCCGGCCTATAATACGCAATTGGGCGCCGGCGAAATCTCGGCCCTCCTCACGGACTACCGCGGTTCCCTCATTCTCACGTTCGCCGGCTACAATGCGGGTCGCGGCCGGGTCCAACAATGGATGGCGCAGCACGGCGATCCGCGCGACCCCAAGGTCGATGCCGTGGATTGGGTCGAGCGCATTCCATTCGCCGAGACGCGCAATTACGTCGAGCGCGTCATGGAGAACCTGCAGGTCTACCGCCAGCGCTTCGGCGAGAATACCGCAACGCTCGAAGCCAACTTGCACCGGGCCGCGGTGTTCCGGGAGTCGACGGCGAGCGAACCGCGCTTCGTGCCGGTGAGGACGGAGGCCCACGCGGGCGACTCCGGCGTTCCCGCGGGCCGTGACTTCACGCGATGGTGGGAGCGATAGGGTCCCGCAAAATTTCAAGGCTAGACGCGCGTTCCATTCGAATCGATGCACCGCCTCTCGTTCGTCATCGCCAGGCTTGACCGGGCGATCCAGCAACCACCGGCGGTGATGCGGCGCACGATCGTGCATCATCGCATGTTCACGCAGTACTGGATCGCTCGCTTTCGCGGGCGATGATGGCGACGAATGATTCTAATGAACAGCCGCATTGGGCGGCTGTACTCATATGGGGGACTGCCATGACAAAACACGGAGACACAATCGCCGTCGTGGGCGGAATTTGCGCCCTTGCCCTTGCCGCCGCCGCCACGCCCGCGACTGCCGGGAACCCTGCTTACGTCTCGCGAACCGGCGGCGGGACCACGTGCAGTTTGGGTGCGCCCTGTAACAATATGACCAATGCAATCGGTGCCGCCGGCCTCAACGGTGAGGTCATCTGCCTCGACAAATTTGCTTATGGCGGCGTCGGCATCACCCAGTCCGTCACCATTTCCTGCGGCGACGGACTGTGGGAGGCTCCTAATTCCAACGACCTCGTTATTATCAACACGCCGTCGGGCGCCGATGTGGTCATAGAGGGCCTTGTGATAGATGGGAGCGGGTTAGTCGGAAACTCCATAATTGTGCAGGGCCAGGGGGCATTGCATCTGCGGCGCGTGCGATCCGGCAACAACGGCGGGGGCACCCACGGACTGAATTTCGCACCTACCGGTCCCGCGAGCCTGCACATCACCGACTCGGTGTTCTACAACAACAGCGGTTCCGGCGTTCTGATCAAACCTGCGTCGGGCGGCTCCGCCAACGTGCACATCCGCAATTCCAGGTTCGAGCATAACCTGCACGGGCTGTTCGCCGATGGCAGCAACGGCGTCGTCAACGTCAACATGGCCGAAAGTGCCGCTGTCGATAACCAGGGAAACGGCGTCGGTGCTTTTGCTCCGAGCAGCTCGTCAGTCACGGTCGAAGTGACGACTTCGCAGATCACAGGCAACTTCACCAACGGCATCGGCTCGCTCGGCTTGGGGACCGGTAGCGTGGCGGTGGAAATCGGCAACTCGCAAATCACCCGCAACGTCAACGGTCTCAACCACAGCGGCTCGGGCCAGATCGTCACCCTCGGCGGTAATCAGCTTCGCCGTAATCTGAACGACGGGGCCTTCACCGACAGCGCCGCAACCCAGTAAATTTCCCGGCAGGCATGGGGCCTGCGGCGCACTCACGCGCCGCAGCCAACAGCCGCCTTAAAAAACAGATGATCGACAGCTCCCTTGAAGCGGTGCTGCGGCGCGATCGCCTGATCGTCGCCGGCGCGCTTGCGGCGATTGTCGCCGCGGCATGGGCCTACGTGCTCTGGCTCGCCGCCGACATGGACATGGGCGGCATGGACATGACCGGTTTCCGGATGATTCCGGCCGGTATTGGCATCATGGCTCCGGCGAACGCGCCATGGAAAGCGATCGAGTTCACCTTCGTGTTCGCGATGTGGGCGGTGATGATGGTCGGCATGATGACGCCCTCGGCGGCGCCCATGATGCTGATGTATGCCCGCGTCGGCCGACAGGAGAAGGCCGATGGCAAAGTGTTGGCCGCGACCGGCTGGTTCGCTGCCGGCTATTTCCTGGTCTGGGTGGCGTTCTCACTCGCCGCGACCATTGCGCAATGGACGGCGGAACGCGCGGCTTTGCTCGATTCTCGGATGGCAAGCGGAAGCAGCGTGTTTGCGGGAGCGGTGCTGATTGCCGCAGGCATCTACCAATGGACGCCGCTCAAGGACGTCTGTCTCGTTCAATGTCAGTCGCCCTTCGCTTTTCTGATGCGCCACGGCGGCTTCCGAGGGAACGTCCGAGGCTGCCTGCTGCTGGGTTTCCGACACGGCGCCTATTGCGTCGGCTGCTGCTGGGTCCTGATGGCGCTTTTGTTCGTCGTCGGCGTGATGAATGTGCTGTGGATCGCGCTCCTCGCGCTGCTTGTACTTTTGGAGAAACTTGCTCCGTTCGGCCGGTGGGTCGCGCGCGCCGCGGGTGCCATCTTTATTGCGGCAGGCGCTTGGTTCTTATTCTTCGCAACGCCGTGACTGGAAACCCTGTCACATGCGCACGGGGCCTGGCACGCGGTTGCGGCTAACCACAATGGGTGCGAAGTTGTCCGATCAGGAGGTGCTACATGCCTGCGGTTTCCAGTTGGCGCATCGTCGGCGACTGGTTTGATAATTGCAGCTGCGCCGTTCCGTGCCCCTGTACGTTTGCCCAAGCCCCCGACAATAATTTCTGCGAGTCGGTGCTGTTTTGGCATATCCGCCGGGGCCATTACGGCGACATCAATCTTGATGGCCTGAGTTTTGTGCGGGTGGGCCGATGGGAAGGCGACCTGTGGGCGGGAAAGGCCAAGGGCACTGCCGGCATATTCATCGATGACCGCGCCAACGAGCATCAGGCCGAGGTACTTCCCCGCATTTTCGGCGGTCAGGTCGGAGGGTTTCCCGCTTTCGTCGCCGGCCTGTTCGCCGAGGGACGACAGGTCCGCGGCGTGGAGCGCGCGCGGATCACTTTCGAGGTCGCGCCGGACCGAGCGAGTTGGGGCACGGAGATTGCGGGCAAGGTGACAGCCTGGGCCAAAGCGCTCACCGGCCCGACGAGTCTGCCGGGAAAATATCCGCAGCTTATCAATCCTCCCGGGTCCGAGACCGGCCCCGGGCAGGTCGTGACCTGGGGCAAATCGACAACCTGTTCGGTCGACGCATTCGGCTTCAAATTTCAATGGACGACGAATTCAAGCAAGCACATCCCCTTCGACTGGGCCGGTCCCTAGTTTAAAGCCCCGGTGCACGCATGGGAATTGACTGGAACGCGACGGCGGCCAAATCGAACGCCGGAACCGAACTTATGTGCCGGGGCCTCGAGCAACGGCTCGATCCCGCGTTGCTGGTCGAATTTCAAATCATTCCCTCGCGCGTGGAAAACCCTCTCAACCCGGACAAGATTCGGCTGCTCTGGTGCCACGATTTGGCGCACGATCAAATATATTATCATCTGGCCGACGGCGGATGGAACCGTTTCGATCGCCTCGTCATGGTTTCCAACTGGCAGATGAATTCCTTCATCGACCGCTACGCGATCCCGTGGTCCCACTGCGTGGTGATGCGCAATGCGATAGAGCCCTTGCCGTTGAAAACGCGGGAGAAGGGCGTCTGTCGCCTGATCTATACCTCGACCCCGCAACGCGGCCTGAACATTCTCGTGCCGGTGTTCGCCAAGCTGCGCGAGAAGTACGGGAGGCAGGTGGAACTCGACGTATTCTCATCCTTCAAGCTCTACGGACGGGAAGAGGACGACGAGCAGTTCAAGCCGCTGTTCGGCCAGATCGAGCGGACGGAGGGCGCGACATGGCACGGCACTCGGTCGAACTCCGAGGTCCGCGCGGCGCTCATGAACGCGCACGTCTTCGCCTATCCGTCAATCTGGCGCGAGACCAGCTGTCTGGCGCTGATGGAGGCGATGAGCGCGGGGCTGATCTGCGTCCACCCGAACTGCGGAGCCTTGTTCGAAACCGCGGCCAACTGGACGGCGATGTACCAGTGGCACGAGGACCCGAAGGCGCACGCCCGCGTCTTCTACAACGTGCTCGACATGGTCGTGGCGAGCGAACTCGGCGGGCAAGTGACTGCGCCGCTGCTGGCGCAGAAGCACTACGCCGACTTTCACTTCGGCTGGGAGCGGCGGGCCAAAGAGTGGGAGCTGCTGCTGCGCAATCTGACGGATCGCCGGCACAAATCGCCCGCCTGGCAGACGGCGCCGATGGCCTGAGCCGCCGCGCTGCGCTCGATCGGCATTCGCACCAAGCTGGGCCCGAACGCGACACCTGTGGTGGGCGCGACCCCGCCGTAGCTTTGCACGCGCTGTGTCATTTTCCGTTGCGCTGACGCTTTGAAAGGTGCGAGTCTTGCCACACAACCATCCAGAATCCGGGCTCCGTCCGACGGAGCGAGGAACGGACATCATGCGCACGTATCACATTCTGTTCGCGGGCCTCGGTATCGCACTCACCGGGATTCTCTGCGCTATCTGCGGTCCGGGAGGCGTGGCCATGGCTCAGGCCCCGGCGGCTGGCCCGGTGCAGCCCTGGGGGCTTCCGCCTTTGCCGGCGGGGGTAGGAGCGGTCGAGAAATTCGCCGATGTCAGCGACACGCCACAAGGCAAGTTTCTCGAAGGTGGCTCGTTCGATGCCCAGGGCAATTTGTGGTTCGTGGCGATCGGAAGCGGCTGGACCTCATACCTCACGCCAGACGGCAAGCTGGTGCCTGGGTTCAACTGCAACCCACCAGCGGAGATCGGTCAAACCTGCGAGCCGCAGGGCACCCGCTGGAAGGACGGCAAGCTCTATCTGACCAGTCGGCACCGCGGCATCCTCGTCTACGACCCGCAGACGAAGGAGCTCAAGACGCTGGTCTACACCTACCGCAATCAGCTGTTCAAAGGCCCCAACGACCTCGATTTCGATGCCGAGGGCAACTTGTTCTTCACCGACCCCTGGGGCACCGGTCCAGGACCCAACATGTCCGACCGCAGCGGAGCGATCTACCAGTATTCGCGTGACGGTGTGCTGCGCAAGGTGATGGACGGCGGCATGTTTCCGAACGGGATCGCCGTCTCCCCGGACGACGGCACGGTAGCGATCGGCGACTGCTTTGCTGGGCGCATGTGGTACGGCGCCTTTACCACCGGCCCGACGATGGGGATCCCCGGCTCCACCCCCGACCCGCTGCATCTGACGTTCCAGGGAGTCAAGGCAGGCACCTATATGCCCGGTAACGGCTGCCCCGACGGCCTCCACTACGATGTCAAAGGAAACTTGTGGGTCGCGGCGGGCCGGCTTGGCGGCATTATCGAGATCGATCCGCGTGGCCTCATCGTAGGCTTCGTGCCGATCCCGAACGGCGACGTCGCCACGACCAATTTCGCGTTCGGCGGCCCCGACAACCAGTACATCTATTTTGAGGGAGCAATCAGCGGAACTTTCTGGCGGTTCAAGGCGCCTTATCCCGGTCTGATCGGCCCGGGCGGCGTGCGCTTGCCCGCGCAACCGTGACCGCGCGCCGTTCTCAGCCCGAAGGCTGAGTGACCAGACGTCAGATGGATTGAAACTTTGCCTCGTCTCGTTCTTGCAGTGTCCCGTCGTCAGGTGTCTCGAAACTCAATAGGGGACAGAGGGGTCCGATTGACCTGGACGGGAACAGTGCCTCCGGTCGCCACAGTTGTTATGGATAAATGGGTTGCTTGCGGCTGCCGCGCAGGCCGACGCGGTGGCTCGCGGCCAGCCGTCTGGGCGGCACGACTGCAAAGCGCCGCGCCGATATATCTTGCAAAGGTCCGGGCCAAAGGGCAGTCTGCCGAGCCACGCTGATTTCAGATGCCAGGAGATGTTGATGTCGATCGGTACCGTGAAGTGGTTCAATCCCACCAAGGGTTACGGGTTTATCCAGCCGCAGGGTGGTGGTCAGGACGTGTTCGTGCACATTTCGGCCGTCGAGCGCGCCGGGCTCAGCACGCTCAATGAAGGCCAGCAGGTCGAATACGAGGTGGTGAGCAATCGCGGCAAGTCCTCGGCCGAGAACCTGAAGGTCAGGTGACCGCCGCCGGCGTGCGCCGGCCGCTACAGGAGTCGGAATGCATCAACCGGATGGCGCAGAGCTCGCGATCGAAGATTTCGCAGGTACGGCCAACTGGTATTTGACGGTCCGATGCAGCAATCCAAAGTGCGCCCGACTGATCGCATTCCAAAGGACGCGATTCGGCGGCGGCAATCCGGATGTCCGGCTTGCCGTCATCGGTAAGCTTTCGGTCGACTGTCCACATTGCAAGCGGCTGGTGCGCTTCCACGGGGAGCAGATCGAGCGACGGTGCGTCGTGCTCACCCAATGACGTGACGCATTACAGCTGAGCTACCGGGACCGGCTACTCACCCGCGTCGCCGCGGATCCCAGGAAGGCGCAGTCCCATGAGACACTGCAGGATCTGCGTGCTCGCGCTGATGATGGGGGCGGGCGCGGCCCTCACCGTGCCCCTCTCTTTCGGTTGGCCTGGCGCTCACGCGCAGGTCGCCCAGGTGCCCACGGGCCATCGTCAGCCGAAGGCCGCCGGCGTGCCAACTGACTCATCCCAGAAAGTGGCGCCCCGCTCGCCCGAGGACATCGCCCTGGAGCGCGCGCTCAACAATATTTGCCGGGGCTGTTCGCCGGTCATCCAGGTCCGCAATGTTCCGCGTTACGGTATCGACCGCACCTGTCCGGCCAGTGACGACTCCTGCCGGAAAGATGAGGAGACTGCCCGAGACAGATTGAAAGAGCAGTGGTCGCAGTTCAGTGACAAGGCGCGTTCGGATTGCGTCCAAACGAACGAAATCGGCGGTCGGCCCACCTACCTGCAGTTGATCATCTGCCTCAGGGCGACGCAGATCGCACCCACGCTGTCCGAGGGCGGTAAGCCTTAGAGCGGGATGATGATTCGAAGAAAAGTCATCACGCTTTAGCGAACAGGCGAGAAGGAAGCCGGGATCAGCAGTTTGTTTTCCTGGCGAAGCGGGCGCACGCCGCTCTGCGGCGGCCACGTCCGACCGGGCGCGCGGGATTCAGCGCGGATGCGGTCCCGCTCGACGGAGTTCTTATAGGGCCAGACGTGAACGAACTTGTTGAGCCCACCCAATTCGCTTGTCCAGCATGCCGCCAATGGCGATAGCTCCTCGCGCGCCGGCACAGCCTTGGCCCAGGCCTCCAGCACCTTCGGTAAAGCTCCCGCCGGATAGGTGTAGATGCGCATCTCGTAGAAATTGCCGGTACCGTAATCGCGGCTGCCAAGGGGACGCATGAACGGTGCCGGTATCATGATCTCGGCCTCCTGCGCGACGATCAGATTCTGGCCGCTGGGAAGCGCATTGCGCTCCGGGTCGCTCGCCAGCGCGGCGCGGACCTTGGTCCGGTGCTCCAGGTCGTCGTAGGGATAGACATGGATCACCTGGTTGAGCGGACCGAAATCCGTGTGCCAGAAGGCGCCGAGCTTCGAGTGCTTGAGCCGCGCCGGCAGACGCTTCTCATAGCGTGCCTCGAATTCGGGCACGGCTCCGGTGTTCAGCGTGTAGGTGCGGACTTCGTAAATCATCGATACAGTCTCCAGTTTGTTGTGCGAAGGTGTTGCGGCAGTTTGAGCGCACGCGCCTCAGGACGCGGCGGCCATGAGCTTGTCTTGGGTCTTCGTTTCGAAGTCGCTGGCATCGTGCCGCTCGTGGAGCTGATCCGCGGGAGCGCCGCTCAGCCGGTTGACCTTGCGGCCCCGCTTCACCGCCGGACGCTGGCCGATCATCGTCACCCATCGCTGCACATTCTTATAATCCTGCACCTGCAGGAACTCGGCAGCGCCATATTGGTTGTACTGCGCCAAGCCGCCATACCACGGCCAAATCGCGATGTCGGCGACCGTGTAGCTGTCGCCGGCGACGTATTCGCTTTCCGCCAGGCGCCGGTCGAGCACGTCGAGCTGGCGCTTCGTCTCCATGGCAAAGCGGTCGATGGCATATTCGATCTTGGTGGTCGCATAGGCGTAGAAATGGCCGAAGCCGCCACCGACGTAAGGTGTGCTGCCCATCTGCCAGAACAGCCACGACAAGCATTCGGCGCGCGCGGCGCGCGCGGTCGGCAACAAGACGCCGAACTTCTCGGCGAGATAGACGAGGATCGCGCCCGATTCAAAGACGCGCACCGGCTTGGGCTCGGAACGGTCGAGCAGAGCCGGGATCTTGGAATTCGGATTGACGGCGACAAAGCCGCTGCCGAACTGGCCACCCTCGCCGATCCTGATCAGCCAGGCGTCATATTCGGCGCCGCTGTGGCCGAGCGCGAGAAGCTCTTCCAGCATGATGGTGACCTTCACGCCGTTGGGCGTCCCCAGAGAATAGAGCTGCAGGGGATGGCGCCCGACCGGCAGCTCTTTCTCATGCGTCGGCCCGGCGATCGGCCGGTTGGTGTTGGCATATCGCCAGCCGGTGACATCCTTCTTCCAGGTCCAGACATTCGGCGGCGTGTAGGGTTTTTCGGTCATGATCGTCCTCGTCGTGGTGATGGCGCAGCCCTGCCTCTTGGCGAGCCTAAGCCCTGCGGACCTCGCGTGTAAGGGCCCTCAACTCGGTACCGTCCCCGACGGGCACTGGTCAGCGTGCGAACTCGAGGCCGAACGACCCGAGCTGAGTAAGCTGGCGATCGGGCGTCGCCGCGCGCAGTTCTGCCATGCGGCCATGGTCGTGCCGCGCCACCAGCTCTTTGAGCCGCGGCGCCACCTCTTCGGCATAGAGCTTCATCGAGCCGAGCGTCTCCGCCATGGTGAGGAAGCCCGCCTGGCCCATCATGATCAGGTGGCCGAAGCCGCCCGCATATTCATAGAGCGTCTTGATCTGTTCGTAGACCTGATCGGGCGTCCCGGCGAAGACGTTGCCGCGCGCCATCTGATCCTCGAGGGTGGGATTGCGCGGGACGACCGAGTCGCCGCCCTTCATGAAGTTCACCGCGACGTCGAGCGCGTGGTAGCCGGGCGGGTTCGAGTGATGCGGGGTGACCTTGTTCGAGCGCATGTACCAGAGATTCTTCTCCGCGCCCTCGCGCGCCTTGGCTTCCGTTTCCGCCACATAGACGAGCGCCGCATAGGCGAGCCGGTCGGGGTTGGCCGGCCGGCCGTGCCGCTTGAGATAGGCCGCGCGGTAGCCGTCGAAAATCTTGCGCACGTTCATGTAGCCGGCCAGGAACACCGCGCCGACATAGTCGCGCTCGGCCACCGGCACGGCGCTGCCGGCGCTGCCGATCGTCACCCAGATCGGCGGATGCGGCTGCTGGAACGGGCGCGGCCAGATGTTGACTTGCCGGTGGTGATAATAGCGGCCCTCGAAATTGAACGGCCCGTCGTGCGTCGTCCATGCCTTGAGAATGAGGTCATGCGCCTCCCACAGGCGGTTGACGCCGCGATACGCCGTGATGTTGGCCGCCGACGCCTCCCACGGCACGCTGCGCACGAAGCCGCATTCGAGCCGGCCGCGCGAGATGACGTCGATCATCGCCATTTCCTCGGCCACGCGCACCGGCTGGTTGCGGTTGGGCAGCGGGTTGCCGAGGATGAGCAGCCGCGCCGTCTTCGACTGGCGCGCCAGGATCGCCAGCATCAGCGGCGCCGCCGGCACCACGCAGGTCGCGGTCTGGTGGTGCTCGTTGACCATGATCTCGAGCCCGTGCTCCTCGGCGGCAAGCCACATGTCCAGATACATGTGATAGAGGTCGGCCCCCTTGACCGGGTCGTAGTTGCGGTTCGGCAGGTTCACGCGGATCGACTCGTATTCCGCGGGATCGGGCAGATAGGGATAGGCATCCTCGGTGAAGAACCAGGTCTTCATCGGCGTCTCCTTTAACCGGCGAAGCTCATGACGTTGGCAACGAAGGCGTCGGGCTGCTCCACCTGGGGCGCGTGCCCGGCGCGCGCTATCACCGTCATGCGCGCGCCCGGGATCATGGCGCAGTAGCCTTTGCCGTAGGCCGGGGTCACGATGCGGTCGCTCTCGCCCCAGATGAACAGCGTCGGCACGTTGATGCGGTGCAGCCGGTGGCGCAGCTTCGGATTATGCAGGTAGGGGTCCCAGCCGTAGAGCGACAGGGCGACCCGGTTGCCCACCAGGATTTTCAACTCGTCGTCGCTGAGCTTCGACCGGTCCGGCGCCCGCGCCGGATCGTGCCACATCAGCCGGTCGAGCTCCGCCTGCGAAGTGGCAAAGAGGTCGGCGATGTCGCGCTCCTCCCGGCCGCCGACCTTGACGCCGACCGCATCGACCATGATCAGCTTGGCGATGCGCGCCGTCGTGCGCACCGCAATCTCGGCCGCGAGCCAGCCGCCGAGCGAGGTGCCGAGCACGATCGTCCGCTCGAGCGCGAGCGCATCCATCAGATCGAGATAGAGATAGACGAGGTCCTCGAGACCGTCGAAGTGATCCGGGACCGGCGTGCCGGCAAAGCCCGGATGGACCGGTTCGATCAGCTCGAAGCGTTCGGCGAGGCGGTCGGCGAACGGATGCCCGAGAACGGGGCCGCCGCCGCCGTGCAACACCAGCATGCTGGGGCCGCGGCCCTTTCGCCTCACCTCAAGATCGATGCCCTGCAGCCGGTGGCTCGTCGCCGTGAGATGGCTCATCGTGGGCTCCCGGCGCGTGTCCGCATCTTCTTTTCCTCTCAAGGTCAAGTCGGCCCGCTTTTGTCAAAATCGAGCCGCGGCGGGCCGCCGCTCGCCGCGATCACGAGCTTGCCGTCGGGGACGGCGACCTGAAGATCGACCCCCGCCCGCCGGATCAGAGCACGGACGACCGACACCTCGATAGGTGCGTCCTGCCCCTTGCCCATGATGCGCAGGCGGGCCGTGCTGCCGACCGGCCCACGCCGCCCCTACAATCTGAGCGGCAACGATCCCGGCCGGCATGCGCCTCGTTTCGGTGCAACGGCAGCGGCCTTCGATGATAGCCTCGTGAGAACATCCGCGCGGGGCGGATGTCCTCACGGAGGCGAATGCCATGAAAAACGTTGGAGCCACTCTCGCCGTTGCCGGCGGAATTTGCGCCCTTGCGCTTGCTGCCGCCGCGACGCCCGCCGCTGCCGGCGTTCCTGCCTATCTCGCGCACAACGGCACCGGCAGCGCCTGCACTTTACCCACGCCTTGCGGCGACATGACTTCGGCGCTTGCGGCCGCCGGCACCAACGGCGAGGTGATCTGCCTCGACAAGGGCGCTTATGGCCCCGGCAACATCACCCGCTCCGTCACCATTTCGTGTGGGGACGGATTGTGGGAATCTCCTTCTTCCGGCGCCAGCATCGACACCCCGGCCGGCTCCGATGTGGTCATCGAAGGTCTTGTGGCCGATGGGACCGGCATTTCCGCTACTCCCGTACTCATGTTTGGCCAGGGAACCCTGCATTTGCGGCGCGTGCGCGTCGGCAACACCTCCGGGAGCAGCAACCCCGGAGTGTCATTCACACCCAACGGTCCGGCGACGCTGCACATCGTCGACTCGGTCTTCTACAACATCGGCGGTACCGGCGTTCTGATCAAACCCTCCGCGGGCGGCTCCGCCAATGTGCATATCCGCAATTCCCGGTTCGCGCATAGCCTGCACGGGTTGTTCGCCGACGGCACGGCCAGCACCGCCGGCATCAACGTGAACATCGCCGACAGTGCTTTCGTCGACAACCAGGGCAACGGCATCGGCGCCTTCACCGGCAACGCGCCGGTGACGGTCTCGGTGACAAGTTCTCAGATCACCGGCAATTTCACCAACGGCATCGGCGTGCTCGGCACCGGCGGGGCTGCGGTCGCGGTCCAGATCGGCAATTCGCAGATCACCAGCAACGTCACCGGCATTGCCACCGGCGGCAGCGGTCAGATTGTCAGCTTCGGCGGCAACCAGCTTCGTTCCAACGGCAGCGGCAACGGCCCGGTCAGCACTGTCGCTACGCAGTGACGGGCCGTAGGGTGGTTGCGTCAGGAGAGCAGGAGGGGGGAATGATCGTGGACACGAGCTGAAACCCCTCGACGCGATCCAGTGGGTTCGACTCCCATGCGGCAAAGGCGAGTCGGCCGGCCGCAAG
>Ga0153928_1000110_pt1 | contig 42117 bp, 37 predicted proteins | sample TSNJ012MetaG_FD_106656 | JGI IMG/M metagenome (GOLD analysis project Ga0153928, IMG submission 106656) | Attine ant fungus gardens microbial communities from New Jersey, USA - TSNJ012 MetaG | ecosystem: Host-associated > Fungi > Mycelium > Unclassified | place: USA: New Jersey, Wharton State...
CCCCATGGCGGCGTCCTTCTCGGCGCCTTTCAAACGTCCATGAATGAGGTCGACCGCCGCTCCGAAGCGCTGTTTTAAATCGGCGAAACGTTCCTCCGCGGCCGCCAAATCGGTCGCCTCGGATTCCTCGACCAGCGGGCACACCCAGTAGACGCGCTCGCCGCGTTTGAGGGCGCGCCCCACGGCACCGACGACCTCCTCGATCCGCCCGAGCGGGACGGTGCGGGTATCGACCGGCAGGCGGCCCGCCGGCTTCTCGCGCAGTTCGGAGATATCCATGTCGCCGAAGTAGGTGAGCACGAGAGTGCGCGGGATCGGCGTCGCGGTCAGTACCAGCACATCCACCGCTTCGCCCTTGCGCGTGAGCGCCAGGCGCTGGTGCACGCCAAACCGATGCTGCTCGTCGACGACCGCGAGCGCGAGGTCGTTGAACACGACGTTTTCCTGGAACAAGGCGTGGGTGCCGACGAGAAGATCCAGGTCGCCGCGCGCGAGCCGTTCCAGCATGTCCTCACGCTCGCGGCCGCGTTCGCGGCCGGTGAGGATTGCGACGCGAATGCCGCCGGCTTCCGAGAGCGGCGCGATCGTCTTGAGGTGCTGCCGTGCCAGGACTTCGGTCGGCGCCATGAGGGCGGCCTGACGGCCGGCTTCGATCACGGCCGCCGCCGCGAGCAGGGCCACAACGGTCTTGCCCGAGCCTACGTCCCCTTGCAGCAGCCGCAGCATGCGTTGCGGCTTGCCGAGATCGGCGACGATCTCGCCGACGGCGCGGCGTTGCGACGGCGTGAGCGAATAGGGCAGGGCGTCGGTGATCCGCGCGCGCTTCGAGCCGTCGCCCACGTTGCGCTGCCCGCTCTGGCGGCGCGCGTGCGCGCGCACCAACGCGAGCGCGAGTTGCCCGGCCAGGAACTCATCGAAGGCAAGCCGCGACCACGCGGCGCCGTCCGGTCGCACGTCCTCGGGTACGGTGGGGCGGTGGAGGCTGCGCAGCGCGTCCGCGAAGGCGGGCCAGCGCCGCGCGGCAAGCCAGGGCGCATCCTGCCATTCCGGGAGTTGCGGCAGCTTGGCGAGCGCACCGTCGATCGCCTTGCGGACCTGACTGGCGAACAGCCCCTCGGTGAGCGGATAAACGGGTTCCACCAGTGGCAACAGTTTGAATCCGGCCTCATCGACGACGCGGTCGGGGTGCACCATTTGCAGATGGCCGTCGTGGAGCGCGGTGGTGCCGGACACGTAACGCTTCTCGCCGGCCGGAAAGAGCCGTTCCAGATAATCGCGGCGGGCATTGAAATAGGTGAGGATGATGTCGTTGGTCTCATCGCTGGCGTAGATCAGGTAGGGGGCCCGGCTGCGCCCGGGCGGCGCCGGCCGATGGCGATCGACCGTGACCGCTACCGTGACGATCGTGCCCGGGACGACGTCGCGCAGCTTGGGACGGGCACGGCGATCGACGATGCCGGTGGGCAGATGAAACAGCAGGTCGACGAGACGCGGCGCCTCGTTCTCGCGGCCGAACAGGCGGCGGAAAAGCTTCTCCACCTTCGACCCCACGCCCGGCAGGCCAGCCACCGGGGCGAATAGCGGATTGAGCAGATTCGGTCGCATTGCCCGCGCGCTCAGATGTTCGGGGCCATGCTGGCGCGAACGCCGCCGCCGATCAATGCGCGCCCGATGTCAGCGCCTCACTGCCCGGCGGGCGGAATCGCCTGCGCAAATCGAAATACCCAATCCGGGTCGACGGCGGCCTTGACGCGCCGGAGCTTGTCGAGATTTTTGCCGTAGTAAGCGCGCTGCCAATCCGTGAGCGACGGATCGACGAAGTTCTGGTATGCACCGCGCGTGCTGTACGGGAGCATCGCCTCGTAAAAGGCGTCCTGCCACTCGTGATTTTGTCGCAGAAGCTCCGGGGGATCGTGTTCCTCCCAGTTCAAGCCGACGAGCATGAGCCAACGATTGTCACGGTGCACGTAAGCGGTGTCGTCCGGGGCACGTTCGTTGATCTTCCCGCCGGTCTGGAAGAACCGCAGGTCGGCGCCGGCCGAAGTTCCCGGCCATCGCCGCAACCAATCGAACGCGGTAGCGAGCGCGCGCGAATCGAGCACGCCGGTCACGAAGGTCGAACGCTCCTGGTAATGTTCGGGCGGACCCGGCTCGGAAAGAAACTCCTGGCCGTCCCAGTAGCTTTTTTCAAAGATTTCCGTGCTCTGAGCCGGCGGGACGGGCGCAAGGATATCCGCGAGATCGCGCGCCCGGCCATAGAATTGGCCGAGCAAACTCACCGTCACATCGTGCTTTTCGTCGCGCTGGCGCGGCGTCGGCGCGCCCAGCGAAATGCGCGACCCCAGCGTCGTGGGCGCGGCGTCCAGCGCACGCATGAGAGCGGCGAAGACCGCTTCCGGATCGGCGGTCCACCGCATCCTGAACACGGTCACCGGGGCGGTCCGAAAGGTCTGCAGGGTGAACGACGTATTGATGCCGAAGTTGCCGCCACCGCCGCCGCAGCATGCCCAGAACAAATCGTCCTTCGCCGCTACCGTTTGCAATTTTCCGTCCGCGGTAACGACGTCCGTTGAGATCAGCTGATCGCAGCCGACCCCGTGCGCGCGCATGTTGAAGCCGATCCCGCCGCCGAGCAGAAATCCGGCCGCTCCGACGCTCGGGCAGCGGCCATGGGTGATGGTCATCCCGGTGGGCTGCAGCGCTTTGTAGAGGTCGCCATTGCGGGCACCGCCGCCGATCCGGACGGTCTGCGTAGTCGGGTCGAATTTGGCGGTGTTCATTGGACCGACATTGATCATCAGGCCGCGCGTCGTTGAGAACCCGGCGTACGAATGGCCGCCCGAACGCGTGGCCAAGGGGACGCCGTGCTCGCGGCACCACAGGATCGCTTGGGCAACGTCGTTGTTATCGCGACAGCGCGCGATTCCCGCCGGCAGCACCTCTGCGTAGCGCAGATTCTGCGGCAGCGCGGTGTTCGTGAAATCCGGGTCGCCCGGCCGCAGCAGCCGGTCCGAGAGCCGCGACGCGAGTTCCCGCCATGCGCCTTCGCTGATCGGCTTGCCGCCGTCATCGATATCCCTGCCGAGGACGAGCGTGGGAGCGAGGCTCGACGGAATGCCAGCGCTTAAGGCCGCTGCTGAGGAGAGGAACAGAAAGCGCCGTCGATCGAGATCAGTCAACTGAACGTGTTTCATGTCTCAACTCCGGGTGAGCGGCGCCGCAATGCTCGCGCGACTGCCCTCCCGTCGCAATCTGGCAATTGCTCACGACCTCGCTATATGAGCCACGCCCGGCCCGTCCGGGCTTTTGGCGTTGCAGAGGCCGCATGACGGAAACGACCGGAGTCGATGACGGCCTCGCCGTCCGCCGCCGCAAGCTCAAGTTCCGCTCGTGGCATCGCGGCATGCGGGAAGTGGATTTGATCATGGGCCGGTTCGCCGACGCCTTCGTCGACACGATGGGGCCGGCGGAACTCGACGCCTACGAACGCCTGATCGAGACGCCCGATCCGGAATTGCTCGGCTGGGTTCTCGCCGAGCAGCCGCCCCCTGCGGAACTCGATTCCCCGATGCTGCAGCGCTTGCGCGCGTTCCATCGCGCGTCGCGCGGGAGCTGAGAAATGGCGCGCTCGCCCGCCGATGCGCTCGGCCTCGATCGGCCACTCACGCTCGCCGGCATCGCCGACGGGGCCGAGGGGCTGGTGACGGCGGATCTCGCGCGCGCGGCCGCCGCCAAGGCAGGCGCCGCGCCGACGAGCCTCGTCGTTATCTGCCGCGACGGCCAGCGCTTGGCGCAGCTCGCGCGCGGCCTCGCATTCTTCGCGCCCGACATTCTGGTCGAGCAGTTTCCCGCCTGGGACTGCCTGCCTTACGACCGGGTGTCCCCGCACGCGGCCATCGTCGCCCAGCGGATGATCGCGCTTTCGCGCCTCGCCCGGACCACCGGCCGCGATCGCCCTTCCGTGCTGCTCACGACCGTCAATGCGGCGCTGCAACGGGTGCCCGCGCGCAAGCTTGTTGCCACGCAGGCGCTTTCCGCGGCGCCGGGCAACATGCTGCCGATGGAAGGCGTGGTCGCTTGGCTCGACCTCAACGGCTTCAGCCGCACATCGACCGTGCGCGAGCCGGGCGAATACGCCGTGCGCGGCGGTATCGTCGATCTCTACCCGCCTGGCACGGACCTGCCGGTGCGGCTCGATTTTTTTGGCGACACGCTGGAATCGATCCGCAGCTTCGATCCGGAAAGCCAGCGCACGGCGGGACAATTGCGCGCGCTCGACCTGGTGCCGGTCAGCGAATTGCAGCTCACCACCGAGACGATCCGCCGGTTCCGGCTCGGCTACGTCGCCGAGTTCGGCGCGGCCACCCGCGACGACCTGCTTTACGAGAGCGTGAGCGAGGGGCGGCGCCACCCCGGCATGGAGCATTGGCTCCCGCTGTTCCACGACCGGCTCGACACGCTGTTCGATTACCTTCCCGGCTCAGCGCTGATGCTCGAGCCGCTGGCGGAAGACGCGGCGCGCGAGCGGCTCGCCCAAATCAAGGATTATTACGAGGCGCGCCGCCAGGCTTTGGGCAGCGACCAGTCGGGCGTGCCTTATAAGCCGCTATCGCCCGATCGGCTCTATCTGGGGGAGGCGGAATGGACCGAGCGGCTGGGCGAACGGGCGCTCGCTCGGATGACGCCATTCGTCCTGCCTGAGGGTCCCGGCATCGTGGAAATCGGCACGCGTCAGGGCCGCAATTTCGCGGCCGAGCGCGCGGCGGCCGGCGCCAACGTTTTCGACGCGGTGGCCGCGCACGTGCACGCGCTCCACGCGGCCGACAAACGCGTGGTCATCGCGTTGTGGAGCCAAGGCGCGCGCGACCGCATGCACCACGTGCTCGCCGATCATCGCCTCGGCACGCTCACCGACGTTGCCTCGTGGCAGGAAGCCCTGGCGCGGCCGAAGTCCGAGGTGGCGCTGGCGGTCCTCGGGCTCGAAGCCGGGTTCGAAACCGACGACCTCGCGCTCATCGGCGAACAGGACATCCTCGGCGACCGCCTGGTGCGGCCGCGCCGCGCGGCCCGCCGCGCCGCCGACTTCATTGCCGAGGCCACGAGCCTTTCCGCCGGCGACCTCGTGGTGCACGTCGACCACGGCATCGGCCGGTTCGTCCGCCTCGCCAATATCGAAGCGGCGGGCGCGCCGCACGATTGTTTGGAAATCCATTACGCCGGCGGCGACAAGCTGTTCCTGCCAGTCGAGAACGTCGAACTACTGTCGCGCTACGGCTCGGAAGAGGCGGGCGTCGAGCTCGACCGGCTCGGCGGCACCGGCTGGCAGGTGCGCAAGGCGCGGCTCAAGCGGCGCATCCGCGAAATGGCCGCGGAACTGATAAAAGTCGCCGCCGAACGCCAGGTGCACGAGGCGCCGCGCCTTGCCGTCGGTCACGGCCTCTACGACGAGTTCTGTGCCGGGTTCCCCTACGAAGAGACCGACGACCAGCAGACGGCGATCGACAGCGTGCTCGACGATCTCACCGCCGGCCGGCCGATGGATCGGCTGGTGTGCGGCGACGTGGGCTTCGGCAAGACGGAAGTGGCTCTGCGCGCCGCCTTCGTGGCGGTGATGAACGGCAAGCAGGTGGCGGTGGTCGTGCCGACGACGCTGCTGGCGCGCCAGCACACGCGCACGTTCACCGAGCGCTTCCGCGGGTTTCCGGTGCAGATCGCGCAGGCCTCGCGCCTCGTCGCCGCCGGCGAACTCGCCCGGACCAAGCAGGCGCTGGCCTCCGGCGGCGTCGATATCGTCATCGGCACTCACGCGCTGCTGGCGAAATCGGTGCGGTTTAAAAATCTCGGCCTCGTCATCGTCGACGAGGAGCAGCACTTCGGCGTCGCTCACAAGGAAAAGCTCAAGCAGCTGCGCGCCGAGGTGCACGTGCTCACGCTTACCGCGACGCCAATCCCGCGCACCTTGCAGCTCGCGCTCACCGGCGTGCGCGAACTCTCGCTTATCGCCTCGCCGCCCGTCGATCGATTGGCCGTGCGCACCTTCGTTGCGCCATTCGATCCGCTGATCGTGCGCGAAGCGCTGCTGCGCGAGCGTTACCGCGGTGGTCAGGCGTTCTACGTGTGCCCGCGCATCGAAGACATTGCCGGCGCCAAGGATTTCCTCGACAAGCAGGTTCCCGAGGTGCGGGTCGCGGTCGCGCACGGGCAGATGCCGGCGGCGGTGCTCGACGACATCATGTCGGCCTTCTACGACGGCAAATACGACGTGCTGCTCTCGACCACAATCATCGAATCCGGCCTCGACATTCCGACCGCCAATACCCTGATCGTGCATCGCGCCGACATCTTCGGGCTTGCCCAGCTCTATCAGCTGCGCGGCCGCGTCGGGCGCGCCAAGGTCCGCGCCTATTCGCTGTTCACCCTGCCGGCGGAGAAGAAGATCACGGCCCAGGCGGAGCGCCGTCTCAAGGTGCTGCAATCGCTCGATACCCTCGGCGCCGGGTTTCAGCTCGCCTCACACGACCTCGACATTCGTGGCGCCGGCAACCTGCTCGGCGAAGAACAGTCCGGCCACATCCAGGAGGTCGGCTTCGAGCTTTATCAGCAGATGCTGGAAGAAGCGGTGCTCAGCCTCAAGGCCGGCATCGCGGCGCCGACCGCCGAGCGCTGGTCGCCGCAGATCACCATCGGCACGCCCGTGCTCATCCCGGAGGACTACGTGGCGGATCTTTCCGTGCGGCTCGCGCTCTATCGCCGCCTCGCGGAAATCGAGGACGAGCGCGAGATCGACGCGTTCGGCGCCGAACTCGTCGATCGCTTCGGCTCGCTGCCGCCCGAGGTCGATCATTTATTGAAGATCGTCGCCATCAAGGGACTGTGCCGGCGCGCCAACGTGGAGAAGATCGAGGCCGGCCCGAAGGGCGCGGTCATCACCTTCCGCGACAACACTTTCGCGCGTCCGGAGGCGCTCGTTGCCTTCATCCGCGACCAGGGACCCTCGGCGCGCGTGCGCCCCGATATGAAGGTCGTGTTCTTCGCCGAGTGGGAGAGCGCCGGCGAGCGGCTCAAGGGCGCGGCGCGGCTGTTGAGCGGGTTGGTGCGCATCGCCGAGCCGGCCAAGGCGGCGTGACACCGGTCACGCCGGAGCCATGCTGGCGGTCTTCGGCGCCTCCGCCGCCCGGCGCTCGTGGACGGCGAGGAGCGTGACCAGCGCCGAGACCAGGGCGCAGGCCGCGAGGAAATAGAGCCCGGCCTCGAAGCTGCCGGTCGTGTCCTTGAGCCAGCCGACCGCGATCGGGCCGATCAGGCCGCCGAAATTGCCGAGCGAGTTGATCGCCGCGATGGCGGCGGCCGCCGCCGTGCCGCTCAGGAAGGTCGAGGGCAGCGGCCAGAACGAGGTTTTCATGCCGTAGAAGCCGATGGTCGCGAGCGACAGGCCGGCAAGCGCCCACAGACTGCCGCCGAGCAGCGCGGCCGCGAGCAGGCCGACCGCGGCGCCGAGGCAGGTGAAGAACAGGTTCCAGCGGCGCTCGCCCATGTGGTCGGTGATGTAGCCGCAGACGATCATCCCGACGGTGCCGGCGATGTAGGGAATGGCCGAAGCGAATCCGGTCATCAGGGTCGATACGCCAAGCTGTTTGATCATCAGCGGCAGGAACAGGACAAGACCGAGGCTCGCCGTGCCGATCCCCAGATAGATCACGGAGAGCGCCAAGACGCGCCAATTGTAGAGCGACTGGAGCAGGGAATAGACGCGCACGCTGTCGATCGCGCTGCGCTCGGCGGCGAGTTCCGCGGTGAGCCATTCGCGCTCCTGCGGCGTGAGCCACTGCGCCTGAGCCGGGCGGTCGGTCAGATGGAGCAGCACGACGATGCCAAGGACCACGGCCGGCGTCGCCTCGGACAGGAACAACCAGCGCCAGCCGGCGAGGCCGAGGAAGCCGTCGAGCCCGACCAGCAACGAGGTGGAGATCGGGCCGCCCAGGAAGATCGCGACCGGGATGGCCGTCATGAACCAGCCGACCACGCGGCCGCGATGGCGCGCCGGGAACCAGTAGGTGAAATAGAGGATCATGCCGGGGAAGAAACCGGCTTCGCACACGCCGAGGAGAAATCGAACGATCCCGAAGCTGGTCGAGCCGGTGACGAAGGCCGTGGCGCCCGAGAACAGCCCCCAGGTGATCATGATGCGCGCGATCCAGATGCGCGCGCCTACTTTCTCGAGCACGATGTTGCTCGGAATCTCGAACAGGCAGTAGCCCCAGAAGAACGCGGTAGCGCCGAGCGCATAGACCGTGGCAGTGAAGCCCAGGTCCTTGTTCATGGTCAGCGCCGCGAAGCCGACGTTGATGCGATCGAGGTAACAAACGAAATAGGCGAGGAACAGCAGCGGCAGCAGGCGTCGATAGATTTTTCGGATCGCCGTGCGTTCGACGTCGGCGGTCATGGTCGCCCCTCCCCAGGAACAGTTTGTCGGCGGCCGGACCGCCTGCCGGTCAGACTACCACGGAATTGCGCCACAACCTTCTGCCGCAGCGCAACATTGGGTTTGTTTGGTAGTAGCGCACGCAAAGTACGATTATTTCATCGCGTACAATCGACAATTATATCGGCAGACTATCCTCCGCTAAGCTCCAGCACCGCCTTAGCGAATTCGTACGGCACTTCAGCCGGTAGATAGTGGCCGGCGATCGGAATAACGCGGCGCTGATACGGGCCGGTGAAGAAGCGCGCATGTTGTTCCGACTGCCGGGGCGGGCCGATTCCGGAGGCCTCGCCGTGGAGCACGATCGTGGGCACAGCGATTTTCGGCTGCGCGGCGAGCGCTTGTTCGATCGGCTCGAGCGCCGGATCGCCCGGCGCATAGCCATAGCGGTGGCGATAGGACTGGATCACCACGTCGACGAAGTCGGGGTTGTCGAACGAAGTGGCGGTCCGCTCATAGGTCGCATCGTCGAACGCATAATTGGGCGACCACAGCCGCCAAAGGAGGCGGCACACGTCGCGCCGGTTGTCGGTGAGGCCGGCGCGGCCACGCTCGGTGTGGAAATAATATTGATACCACAGCCGGTGCTCGTGCTCGGCCGACGACGGCTTGGCGGCGGCGGCGATGTTCTGGATATTGTAGCCCCCGCCGGAAACCAGACAGCGCGCGCGCGCCGGCCATAGGGCCGCGACAATGCAGGCCGCGCGGCCGCCCCAGTCGTAGCCGGCGAGCGCGGCGCGCTCGATTGAAAGCGCGTCGAGGAGGTCGAGAAGGTCCTTGCCGAGCGCCGCCTGCTGGCCGGAGCGCGGTGTGTCGGCGGAGAGAAATCGCGTCGGGCCGTAACCGCGCAAATACGGAACAATGACGCGGCATCCGGCGGCAACGAGCAGCGGCACGACGTCATCGTAGGCGCGCGTATCGTAAGGAAAGCCGTGCATGAGCAGCACCGGGGTGCCGTCCGCGGCGCCGCTCTCCTCGTAAGCGATTTCCAAAGTCGGCGTGCGCACCCGCTTGAGGACGCCTTGGGTCACGTCGTCCTCCTTGCCGGCCGCCGTTCAGCCGGCCGGCGCGGCCTCGGCTTGCTGTGCGTTGCGGCGCGCGTATTCCGGGGCGGCGCGCTTGATGGCATCGGCGAGATATTCCGGCGGCTGCGCGCCCGAGACCGCGAGCACGTTGCCGAAGATGAAGCATGGCACGCCGTCGATGCCGGCCTCCTTGGCGCTCTCGGCTTCCTGGGTGACCCGCTCGATGTCGGCGTCGCCGGTAAGCAGGCTGCGCACCAGATCACCGTCGAGGCCGCAGTCGACCGCGGCCTTCACCAGCACGTCGCGGTCGGAAAGATCCGCGCCCTCGGCGAAATAGAGTTCCATCAGCCGCTGTTTCATGCGTGCGGCGGCACCGGCGTTGCGCGCCCACAGGATCAGGCGGTGGCAGTCGAGGGTGTTTGGCTGGCGCGCAATCTGATCGAGCGCGTAGACGAGACCCTCTTCCTGCGCCGCCTGCTGCACGCGCCGCGCCATGCCGGCATAGCGCTCGACCGAACCGAACTTGGTTTCCAGGTAAGTCTTTCGATCGATGCCCTCGCGCGGCACCCAATCGTTGAGAAAATACGGATGCCAGCGCACCTCGACCGGAATGTCGGGCACGAGCGCCAGCGCCTTCTCGAGGCGGCGCTTGCCGATGAAGCACCAGGGGCAGACCACGTCGGAGACGACGTCGATCGGCATGGCGGCGGTCGGGGAGGGGCTCATGATCGGGGTTCCGGTTGGCTGGCACCGAAGGTATGCGGCGAACCCGCCCGCCGCAACATCAGCCGGCATCGCGAAAGGCGCCGACCACCAGCGGGTTTGCGCCCTGCTCGGCGAGCTTCTCGCAAATAGCTTCGCGATCGTCGCCGACCCCGGCAAGGCGATGGCCGGCGAGCGCGTCGGGAAGCGTGGCAACCGAGCCGTCCGGGTCGATCGGGGCAACGAGATCGTTCAAGTCGCGCGTGGCGAAGCGGTAGCCGCCCACGCTGACGAGGCCCGCGGGCGGCCCGTCGATGACGAGCCGGCCGGTCGCACGGTCGATGTGGCAGGGAAACAGCGTATCGGCGAAACCGTCGGGCCCGACCGTCAGGTTGAATTGCGGGCCGCGCGGACTTCCCGGCGGGCAGGGGCGCGCCGGCACCATGGCGCCGCGCAAGGCCAGCGTACCTGAAGCGGCGCGCATGATGTCGGGGTTGGTCGTGGTCCCCACGGGCAGCGCGGGAATGTCGCCCGGCGTGCCATCGGTGCCCCGAGGGAGAGCGAGCAGCCCGATCTCGCCGAATACGGGCACATCGACGACCCGGGTGCCGACGGTCGCCCAAGGTGGTGCCGCGCGCATTCGCTCGGGAGCGCGCCACACCGCCAGGATGGTTGCCGGGCCGTGCGGGCCCATCAGCCCCGTTTCGGCGAGCTGCGGCAACACCGCACCCGGAAGGACCGCCACGTCGCAAACCTGCGTGGCCAGCACAGCGGAGTTGAACGGCTGGTGCAGGCACAGCGTGGCGCCGGAGATGAGCCACGGCACGATGGTCGCGCCGATCCCGGCGAACGAGGCGGTCAACAATGCACCCAGCAGGGTGGTGCCGGGAGCAAGCTCGGCCGCGCCGGCGACCGCTTCGCCGGCCGCGATCAGCTCGCGATGGCTGCGCGCCACCGGCACGAAACCATCGGCCATCACATCGAAAGTCACGACGGCGGGACGTCCGGCCGGATCCTCGCCTCGCTCGTTGGCGGGAGGCGGCGCCGTCAGCCCGGCGTCGAACACCTCGTCGAGCGGAATAATACCGTCCGGAAGCGCATCCCCGTAGGCGCAAACGAACCGGATCGCGAAAGTCTCCGCCGCCACGTGCATGGCAAGGTCGGCATGATCGACCTCGCCGACCCGCCGACAGGAGATGAGCGCGCGGGCGCTCACCCGCCCGAGCGCGGCGCAGGATTCCGCCTGCCGCCACAGCAGCGGGAGCGGCGCCGCGATCAAGCCCGCGCGCAGCACGCCCATCAAGGTGAGCACGCTCTCGGCGATGTTGGGCAGTTGCAGCGCGACGATGGCGCCGGGCGGCAGGCCGAGCGATTTGAGCAGGCTGGCGATGGCGGAGACCGCGCGGTCGGCCTCGCTCCAGGTCAGGCGCCGCGGTGCGCCGTCGGTGAAGGCGGCGCGATCCGCAGGATCGACGAGCGCGACCGCATCCGGCCGCGCGGCGACGGCGCGGCGGAACAGGTCGTCGAGCGTCGGCCAGCCAATCGGCGGCCCGGCCGACTGGCCCGTCGCGCTGGGGGTAGCGAGAATCACGTGGCCATTCTCTCACTGCGCCGGCGGTCGATGCCACCAGGTTTCCGGCAACCAGCCGGACAGCGAGGTCCGGTCGGGCCGTTCCACCCGGGTCCAGCGGGCGATCCATTGGTCGGGGGTATGGAACAGCGGCACGACGTAGAAGCCGGAGATCAGCACGCGGTCGAGCGCGCGCACAGCCGAGACGAAGTCCTCAGTATCCCTCGCCGCCAGGATGGCGCCGATCATGGCGTCGACCGCCGGGTTTTTCGCGCCCATGTAGTTGCGCGAGCCCGGATCGTCCGCCGCGGCCGAGGCGAAATAGAAGCTCTCGTCGTTGCCGGGCGACAGCGACTGCGGCCACCAATGAATGACCATGTCGTAGTCGAAGGTCTGGATGCGCTGCTGGTATTCGATCCCGTCGAGGAGGCGGACCTTCGCACCGATGCCGGCGCGCTTGAGGTCGCGCGCCAACGCGAGCGCGAGGCGCTCCTTGTCCCGGGTCGCCACCAGAATTTCGAACGTGAACGGGTGTCCGCTCGCGCGCTCGCGCAGTTCCGTGCCGTTGAGTTCGTAGCCGGCGGCCGAGAGCAGCGCGAGCGCCCGCTTGAGCATCGCGCGGTCGCGGCCCGAGCCGTCGCTGACCGCCGGCGTCCAGGTGCCGTCCATCACATCGGCGCGCACGGCGCTTGGAAACGGCGCGAGCAACTGCCGCTCGCGCGCATCCGCAGGGCGGCCGCGCGCGGCGAGTTCCGAGCCTTCGAAATAGCTTCCCGTGCGCCGATAGAGATCGAAGAAATAATTGCGGTTGACCCATTCCGCATCAAACAGCAGACCGAGCGCTTCGCGCACGCGCACGTCCGCAAATAGCGGCCGGCGTGTGTTGAACACGAAGCCTTCCATGCCCTTGGGCTGGCCGTTGGGCAGCGCCTCGGCAACGACCTGCCCGTCGCGCACGGCGGGGAAGTCGTAGCCGGTTTTCCAGCGCGTCGGGTCGGTCTCTTCGCGCAGGTCGTAGAGGCCGCGTTTGAAGGCGTCGAAATGCGCGTTGCCGTCGCGGTAGAACTCGAAGCGGACTTCATCGAAGTTCCACATCCCGCGGTTCACCGCGAGGCCGCGGCCCCAGTAATCGGGATTGCGAGCGAGCGTCACGCTCTTGCCCGGATCGACCTCCTTGACCACGTACGGACCGCTGCCGATGGGCGGCGCGAACGTCGTCTCCTCGAACCGGGCAGGGTCGATCGCGTGCTTCGGAAGCACGGGCATGAGCCCGAGGATCAGGGGCAGCTCGCGGTCGTTCGCGCCGGTGAGATCGAAGCGCACGCTGCGTTCGCCGACCTGCTCGGCCTTGGCCACCTTGCCGTAATAGGCGCGGTAGTTGGGGCGCCCTTTCTGCCGGAGCAGATCCCAGGAAAAAATCACGTCCTCCGGCTTGACCGGCGTTCCGTCCGAGAAGCGCGCCGCGGGATCGAGTGTGAATATGATGAAGCTGCGTGCGGCGTCGGTCTCGATCGACTTTGCCAGCAGCCCGTAAAGCGTGAACGGCTCGTCGTAGCCGCGCGCCATCAAACTCTCGATCACGTAGCCGCGGATCTGCGGCAGCGCGACGCCCCGCACGATCAGGGGATTGAGGCTGTCGAAGGTGCCGAGCACGCCTTCCACCAGGCGGCCACCCTTGGGCGCTTGCGGATTGACGTAGGCGAAATGATCGAAGCCGGCGGCGTAAGCGGGCGCGCCGTGCATCGCGATCGCCGGCTCGGCGCCACGGCCGTCCGCAGCGCGCAACAACGTGATCGCGGCGAGGCTCGCAGCGATCAGGATTGAGCGCCGCGATCGACGCGCCCAAAGGACGCACGTTGGGGCCGGTCGCGCGCTCACGGGGATGCGTTCGATTCGATTGTCACCAGTGAAATTTATCACGATGGTCCCGCTTATTGGGTGCGCCCGGCGTGCCGCAGCAAGCCTGGAAAGACGGGGCGAATTAGGCTATTAAGCTGCTCAGGGGGCGTCACGTTGTCGCCGTAATTGGCGAAGAGACAGCCTGCGGAAAGCCGGAAGAATTGGGCTGCGCGTCGGGCAGGCGGATCGACCGCGAGCGGGCGGAAAAGGATTAGTCATGAATTTTCGGATCGCGTTCGCGCCGGCCCGGCCGGCGGCACGCACGTTGGCTGTGATCGCGGCGACGGTTGCTTTCGCGTTCGTCGGTGCCGCGGGCGTGCAGGCGCAGACGCCGCCGCCTGGCGCGCCCCCCGCCAAGAAGGCGCAGCCGAAGCAGCCCGCCAAGCAGCCGGCCCCCGCGCCGGCGCAAGCAGCACCGCAGCAGCCGGGACAGCCGCCCGTTGCCGGGCAGCCGCTCGCCCCCGGCCAGCCGCCCGCCGCCGCCGGGCAGCCGCAGCAGATTCCGCTCGTCTATTCGGCGTGGATCAAGCTGTGCGGAAAGAATCCGCAGGATCCGAACGCCAAGGAACTCTGCCAGACGATGAAAGAGGCGCATATGGAGTCCGGCCAGTTCGTGGCCGCGGCAGCGCTCATCGAAATGCAGGGCGAGCAGAAGAAGATTTTGCAGCTCATCCTGCCGACCCGCCTGCTGCTTCCGCCGGGCACGCGGGTGACCGTCGACTCCAATCCGCCGAGCGACGGACCTTTCATCATTTGCGCGCCGGAATTCTGCATGTCCCAGCACGAGGTCACCGACGACTTCGTGACCAAGCTCAAGGCGGGACAGACGCTGCAGATCCAGGCGATCAACGACCAGAAACAAACGGTGAGCTATCTCTTGCCGCTCGCCGACTTCGCCAAGGCACACGACGGCCCGCCGACCGATCCCAAGGTGCTCGAGGAGCAGCGCAAGGAGCAGCAGAAGAAGATGCAGGACGAGCTGCTCAAGCGCGGCGAGGAGCAGCAGAAGAAACTGCAGAGCTCGACGCCGGCCAAATAATCGGCGCCAATCGATTCACCTCGTCAATGGCCGGGCTCGTCCCGGCCATTTTTTTTCGTTCACCTAACGCAAACGTCATCCCGAGGAGGCTGCTCGCGAAGCGAGTGGCCGTCTCGAAGGATGGATGCAGACTCGGTGGTTGTTGCCATCGTTCGAGACAGTCGCGCGCAAGTGCGCGCGACTTCCTCAGTCTCAGGATGACGGCTGAGTCAATTGAGCTGGGCGTTGCGGAAACGGAAGCTGCCGTTGCCGTCCGGCTCGAACACCTCGGCGACCTGCGGGTGACGGATCGGCTCGCCCGAGTTGTCGGGAAGCAGGTTCTGCTCCGACACATAGGCGATGTACTCGGCCTCCGCGTTTTCGGCGAACAGATGATAGAACGGCTGATCCTTGTGCGGCCGCACCTCCTCCGGGATCGACAGCCACCACTCCTCGGTGTTGCTGAAGGTAGGATCGACGTCGAACACGACGCCGCGGAACGGATACAACCGGTGCCGGACGATCTGGCCTATTTTGTACTTGGCTTTGCGCAGCGTGTTCATGGCCAACGCCATAGTCGGATTTCGGTCCCAGAGCCAGCACGGATTTAGAACCCGTAGGCTGCGCCCAACTCCGGGTCCTTGGCGGCGACCAGATGGGCGAGGTCGACCAGCACCTTGGCCTGTTTCCAGGTGGCGTCGTCCTGCATCTTGCCGTCGATCATCACCGCGCCGGTGCCGTCGGGCATCGCCGCGATGATGCGGCGCGCAAAGCCGACCTCGGCGGGGTCGGGCGAAAATACCCGCTTGGCGATGGCGATCTGCGAGGGGTGCAGGGACCACGCACCCACGCACCCCATCAGAAAGGCGTTGCGGAACTGCGCCTCGCACGCGGCGGGGTCGGAGAAATCCCCGAACGGGCCGTAGAAAGGCTTGATGCCCGCTCCCGCGCAGGCGTCGACCATCTTGCCCAAGGTGTAGTGCCACAGGTCCTGCTGATAAGCGGCCCGGGCGCCGCCATCGGCGTCGGCGAGAACCTTGTAGTCGGGGTGCCCGCCGCCGACCCGCGTCGTCTTCATCGCGCGCGAAGCGGCGAGGTCCGCCGGACCCAGACTCATGCCGTGCATGCGCGGGGAGGCGCTCGCGATCGCCTCGATGTTGTTCACGCCTTGCGCGGTTTCGAGGATCGCGTGGATGAGGATCGGCTTGTCGACCTCGTGCCGCGCCTCGAGCTGCGCCAAGAGCTGGTCGAGGTAGTGAATGTCCCACGGTCCTTCGACCTTGGGCAGCATCACGACGTCAAGCTTGCGGCCGACGGCCGCGACGATCTCGATCACGTCATCGAGCGCCCACGGCGAGTTGAGCGCGTTGATGCGCGTCCACAGCCCCGTCGCCCCGAAGTCGACGGCTTGCGCCATGTCGATGAAGCCGCGCCGCGCCGCCTGCTTGGCGTCGGCCGGGATCGCGTCCTCCAGATTGCCGAGCACCACGTCCACCTGGCGCACCAGTTCCGGCACCTTGGCGCGCAGCTTGTCCACCTGCGGCGGCACGAAATGGATCATCCGCTCGAGCCGCACCGGCAGCTCGCGCCACGGCGGCGGCGCGCCGACCGCAAGCGGCTTGTAGAAGTCCCGCGCGAGCTTCATCGATCCTCCATCACGGCGGCAGCGTCCGGCAGCGCGGCTTTAGAGCAGGGCAGGCCAAGCGCCAAGCCGCTTTTCGCGCCGTTGGCGAGGGCCTAGTCTTGCACCGGCTCCCATTGTGAATGGTCTGTCATGCCGCAACCGCTCTCCGGCGTTCTCGTCCTCGACTTCACGACGCTCCTGCCCGGCCCGCTGGCGACCTTGATGCTCGCGGAGGCGGGCGCCGAGGTGATCAAGATCGAGCGGCCGGGCGGCGAAGACGCACGCCGTGGCTCGCCGCCCTTCGACGGCGTCGCCTCAGGCTTTGCGCTGCTCAATCGCGGCAAGCACGGCCTCGTGCTCGACCTCAAGGATGCCGCCGGCCGCGAGCGGCTCATGCCGCTGCTCGCGCGTGCCGACGTGCTGGTCGAGCAGTTCCGCCCCGGGGTCATGGACCGCCTCGGCCTCGGCTACGCCGCCGTGCACAAGATCAACCCGCGTCTCGTCTACTGCTCGATCACCGGCTACGGGCAGGCGGGGCCGCGCGCGTTGGAGGCCGGCCACGACCTCAACTACATCGGCGCCACCGGATTGCTGGCGCTCCAACCCGGTTCGGCCGATCGGCCGGTGGTGCCGCCGGGCCTCATGGCCGATATCGCCGGCGGCAGCATGCCGGCCGTCATCAACATTCTGTTGGGATTGCGCCAGCGCGACGCGAGCGGGCAGGGGGCGCACCTCGACATCGCCATGACCGACGCCATGTTCACCTTCGCGTGGCTCGGTCTGGCGGTCGGCCAGGCGACCGGGCGCTACCCGGGGCCGGGTGAATTGCGCACCGTCGGCGGCTCGCCGCGCTACCAGCTTTATCCCACGCGCGACGCCAAGCTCGTGGCGTGCGGCGCGTTGGAGCAGAAATTCTGGGAGAGCTTCTGCGGCGCCATCGGCCTTGCGCGGGAATTGATCGACGACGGCCCCAACCCGGCTGCCACCAAGGCTGCGGTTGCTGCGATCGTCGCCGGCTCGACCGCCGAGCACTGGCGGCCGAAGCTCGCCGCTGCCGATTGCTGCGCCACGATCGTGTCGTCGTTGGAGGAGGCGCTCGCCGACCCGCATTTCGTCGCGCGCGGGCTCTTCGCCTATTCGGTCGCCGGGACGAGCGGCGCGACGATGATGGCGCTGCCGGTCCCGGTGTGCCCGCCGTTTCGCGATACGCCCGGGAAGGTCAAAGGGCCGCCGGAACTGCCGAAGTAATTCACATCTCAGCCTGACTATCTTAAACCAAAGCCCTCATAGCGCTTCGCCGCGCATCAGGCGCGGCTCGAAGGCCGACGGCGCGACGCCTTCGCGCATCAGCGCGCGCCGCAGCGGCCCGATCCGGTCGATGAGATAGAGGCCGAGACCGCGCAGCGCATGCGCGGGGAGAAAATCGGCGAGCAGGGTACGGTTGAGGATATCGACCGCGGCGGTTCGGGTCGCGACATCGGGACGACGCAGGCGGTCGTAGTCCGCGAGCAGGTCATCCGAGCCAAGGTCGCGGCCGTCACGGCCCGCCGCCACCGCGAGTTCGCCGATCGTTGCCGCGTCGCGCAGGCCGAGATTAAGCCCCTGCGCCCCGATCGGCGGCACCACGTGCGCCGCCTCGCCGACGAGCGCGATGCGGTTGGCGGCAAACCGCCCGGCCGTTTCCACCGCGAGCGGAAATACGCCGCATCCAGGCTCGACCGCCACTTTGCCGAGGATCGAATGGGCGCGGCGCTCGAGACTTTCCGATAGAGCCTCGCCCGGGAGCGTCGCAAGGCGTTCGGCTTCCGCCGGCTCGACCACGCACACGAGGCTCGAGCGGTTGCCCGGCAACGGCACGAGGGTGAACGGTCCGGTCTCGGTGTGGAATTCGGTCGAAACGTCGCGATGCGGGCGCGCATGGGCAAAGTTGAGGGTCACGGCCGCCTGCGGGTACGTAAAGCGCTCGGTCGCAATGTCGGCCGCCGCCCGGCACAGGGAGTTGCGCCCGTCGGCCCCAATCGCGAGCTGAGCCCTGACCTTGCGCCCGTTCTCCAAGGCGACGGTGACCGCATTCTCGCCGATGCTCACCGCCGTGCCGGCCGCATCGATGCGCATGAGGTGCGCGAGCGTGCCGGCACGTGCCTGGAGCGTAGCCACGAGGTGGTGGTTCTCGATGTTGTGGCCGAAAGCATCGAGGCCGATTTCGTCCGCCGAGAATGAAACCTCGGGGGCGCGCAGCAACCGCCGGGTATCGTCGATGAGCCGGATGGCGCGCAGCGGCGCCGCATGGGCGCGGCAGGCGCCCCACGCCCCGAGCGCCGTGAGGGCTGCAACCGATCCGGCCAGCAGCGCGGATGTCCGGTTGTCGGGCCGCTCCGGGCGCTTGGCGACAAGGACGGTTTCGATGCCGCCCACCGCGAGCGCGATGGCGGCCGTCAGCCCCGCGGGGCCGGCGCCGACGACCACGGCTTGGGCGGTGAGGGTCGATGTTGGCGTCGCCATGATGTCCTGACGGGTCCTACCGCTTTAGCGGCACGGTGACGAGCCGGACCCAAGAATGCTGCCGACCGTGCCCGATTTCGCTTCGCGCTCGCCTGCGGTATTGACCGAGGCTCAACGGGGAAACACCGGGACCCAATGACCGCCGATGATCCCGCGCCGGACGCGCGCGCCGGCCAACCGGCTCCGACGCTCGTGCGCGCGGCGGCCTTCGGCGTGCATTTGCTCACTGCGGCGGGCGCGGCGCTCGCGCTCACGGCGCTGTTCGCGGCGACCGAACGGCGCTGGTCGCTGATGTTCCTGTGGCTCGGGCTTGCGCTCATCGTCGACAGCCTCGATGGGCCGATCGCGCGGCGCCTGCGCGTCGCGCAGGTGCTGCCGCGCTGGAACGGCGACGTGCTCGATCTCGTGGTCGACTTCCTCACCTACGTGTTCGTGCCCGCCTTCGCGATCGCGGCCGGCCGTTTCTGGCCCGATCCGGGCGGCGTGCTCGCGGGCATCCTCATCGTGATAACCGGCGTCCTCTATTTCGCCGACCGCGAGATGAAGACCGCGGATAATTACTTCCGCGGCTTCCCGGCGGTTTGGTCGGTCGTCGCCTTTTATATGTTTTTGCTGCAACCCGGCCCGTGGATCGCGGGCGCTTCGATCGTCGTGCCGGCGCTCCTCACCTTTGCGCCGATCGTGTTCGTTCATCCCTTCCGCGTGGTGCGCTTGCGCGCGCTCAGCGCCGTGCTGCTGGCGATCGGCGGCGTGCTCACGATCGTGGCGATTGCAAGCGACATGGCGCCCGGCCCATGGGTGAGCGCGGCGCTCTGCGCCATCTGCCTTTATTTCATCGCCGCCGGCCTGTTGCGCCGGCCTTCCGACGCGTCAACGAACCACACCTGACACGAGGGACCTCATGGCCTCCGACGCACCGATCGTGATCGTAGCCGGCGGCAGCCGCGGCATCGGCGCCGCGGCTGCGAAGCTTGCCGGATCGCGCGGCTTCGACGTGGCAGTGAACTATCTGCGCGACGACAAGGCCGCCGACGCAGTGGTCGCCGCGATCCGGCAGTCCGGCCGCCGCGCCGTCGCGATCAGGGGCGACATGGGGCGTGAAGAGGATATCGCCCGGATGTTCGACGGCGTCGTACGCGAACTCGGCCGGCCGACGCATCTGATCTATAGCTGCGGCATCACCGGCAACCCCTCGCGCGTCGAGGCGGTCGCGACGCAGACGTTGCGCGAAGTCTTCGACGTGAACGCGATCGGGCCGCTGATCTGCGCCCGCACGCTCATCAAGCACGCCTCGCGCAGCCACGGCGGCCGCGGCGGCGCGGTCGTGTTGCTCTCCTCCGCCGCGGCCACCATCGGCGGCGCGGGCGAATATGTCTGGTATGCGGCGTCGAAAGGCGCGATCGACAGCATGACGCTCGGGCTCGCGCGCGAACTCGCCGGCGAGGGCATCCGCGTCAACGCGGTGCAGCCCGGCCTGATTGCGACCGAGATTCATGTGCCCGGCCGGCTCGAACGGCTCGCGCCCTCGACGCCGATCGGGCGCGTCGGCACCGCCGAAGAGGTCGCCGAGGCGGTCGTGTTTTTGCTTTCCGACAACGCGTCCTACATCACCGGCAGCATTCTGCGCGTGGGCGGCGGAAGGTAATCACCGCGCAACGAAGTAGAAATCCTCGCTTCCCGATACCGAGCCGTAGCTAAAGGGCTGCTGCTTTCGGTTGGTGGCGGCGATGACGTCGTCGCGCACCATGTCGAACAGGCGGCGCACCTCAATGCCGGGAGTAAGGATCCGAGTGGTCAGTGCTGCGACGAACGGGCTGTTGCGCTGGTCCCCATCCAGCGCGACTTCCCCGTGTTTTGCGGCATAAACGACGAGCGTGCCGGCTTCCGGTTCGACCCGGCCGAGGCCCTGTCCGATCGAACGCGAGGCAACCGTCCGGCGCATCTGATTGAGGAACGGATTGTTGCGACAGGCATCGAGCACGACGAGGCGGAGCTTCTTGGCGCCGTCCACGGCCGTGAGTATCTGGCCTAGAGGCACCGCCTCGAATGTGACGTCGCGGTCGCTCGCCAGGGACGCATCGACCGGAATGAGATAATTGACGCCGTCCATTTCGATGCCGTGGCCGGCGAAGTAGACCAGGGCCCAATCGGCTTGCTCCGCCTCGGATGCAAAGCGGCGCAGGACTTCCGTGAACCGGTCCTTGGTTAAATCCGATTCGAGCGTCACGGTCTGGAATCCCACGCGCCGCAGCGCCGAGGCGATAGTTTCGGCATCCCGTCGTGGGTTCGGGAGAGCGGGCGCTTTGGTATAGGCCGAATTGCCGATGACGAGAGCGATGCGGCGTTCAAGCGGCAGGATGGCCGGCACCGGCGCGGCAGCGGCCGCAACAGGTATCTTTGTTGCGGGAGTCTCGGCGACGACCGCCGGAATGCCCCAGCGCCTCCAATCTTCTACAATATCGGGACGAAGTGCGAGTGCGGCCGCGATATCTGCTTCGCCGTTCTTGCTGTCACCCTGCTTGATCTTGGCAAGCCCGCGACCGTAAAGCGAGCCCGACAGCGTGGGATCTAATCTAAGCGCAAGATCGTACTGAGCGATCGCCTCGTCGAATTGCCCGAGGCTCCGATAAACGAATCCGCGGTTCGCAAGGGCGTTCGCATAATCCGGTTTAAGTTGCAGGGCTTGATTGCAGTCGGCTAGCGCTTCCTGCAATTGGCCCATGGCTGCACGCGCAAAGCATCTGCTGCTCCATCGCGCGGGGTTCTTAGAATCCAGCTTGATCGCTGTCTCGTAATCATTCATGGAGCGCACGTAATCTCGTTTCATGAAAAAAGCCTCGGCGCGCCCGGAAAACGCATGGCCGGAGCCGGGATCGAGCCGGATCGCATGGCCGTAATCGGCAACAGCTTGGTCGTAATCTTCCTTGCGGAGCCAAGCGGACGCGCGGTTCGAATATGCAACGGCGTATGTGGGCCGGCGGCGGATCGCCTCGTTGTAGTCCACAATGGCCCGATTGTAGTCACCTTTTCTGAAATATGTCAGCCCACGGTCGCTGTAAGGAGATGGGTTGGCGGGATCAAGCAATATCGCCTCGTCGAAGTCGGCGAGAGCGCGATCGTATTCCTTCTTGCGCAGCCACACCAGAGCGCGATTAGCATAAGCAACCGCATAGGATGGGTTGAGCCTGATAGAATCGTTATAATCGGCAATTGCGCGATTGTCATCCTGTTTGTCTACCCACGCATTTGCGCGATTGTTATGCGCGACCGCGCGGTTCGCGGCAGTTTCTCTGCGCGACTGAATAATGATCGTGCAACCCTTTATGCTGACGTCGGAGGGCTGCTTTGGGTTTCTGCACCAGCTCCATGCTTGCGATAGCTGCTGCGGCTGTGCCGGCCCGATTAACGCCAGAATGGTGGCGATCACCACAATCGAAGCAACGCAGTTGCTCATTCTCGACATGCTGGCTTCCCGCCCGAAAAGCAGGGTAGAGTAGCATCACCAAGCCTGAGGGCAAAAGATTTGCCTCGCTTTACTGGGCAGCCGTCAGCATTCGGCGCGTGGGCGGCGGACGCTAAGCTTGCCTTGCTTCTTGGCGGCGCAAACCTATGATCCCGCGCCACCCGGGCCGGTCCCGGCCGGCTGAAGAAAATGCCAATATGCGGAGGAAGAGATGGTTGCAGCGGTTCGAGTTCATAAGCCCGGCGGTCCGGAAGTATTGACCTATGAGGACGTCGAGGTGGGCGTGCCCGGTCCCGGGCAAATCCGCATCAAGCAGCGCGCCTGCGGCATCAACTTCATCGACGTTTACTTCCGCATCGGCATGTATCCGGCGCCGCTCCCGTTCGTCATCGGCAATGAGGGTGCCGGCGAGGTCGACGCGGTCGGCGACGGCGTGCAAGATTTCAAGGTCGGCGATCGCGTCGCCTACGTGGCCGGACCGGGCGCCTACACAGCGGAGCGGCTCCTGCCCGCGGATCGCGCCGTCAAGCTTCCGGCGCCGATCTCCTATGAGCAGGCAGCGGGCATGATGCTCAAGGGCATGACCGCGCAATACCTCGTGCGCCACGTTCACACGGTCAAGAAAGGCGACACCATCCTGGTCCACGCCGCGGCCGGCGGCGTCGGCCTCATTCTGTGCCAATGGGGCAAGCATCTCGGTGCGACCGTGATCGGCACGGTCGGATCGAAGGATAAGGCGGACCTCGCCAAGGCGAACGGCGCGCATCACACGATCCTCTATCGCGATGAGGACTTCGCCGCGCGGGTCAAGGACATCACCGGCGGCAAGCTGTGCGACGTGGTCTACGACGGCGTCGGCAAGGCGACGTTCCCGGCTTCGCTCGACTGCATCCGGCCGACCGGCATGTTCGCGAGCTTCGGCAGCGCGTCGGGCCCGATCGAGGCGTTCAACATCGGCATCCTGGCGCAAAAGGGCTCGCTGTTCGCGACGCGGCCGACGCTCAACACCTACACGGCCAAGCGCGAGGACCTGGTCGCGACCGCCAATGACCTCTTCGACGTGGTCGGCAGCGGGGCCGTGAAAATCCCGATCAATCAGAAATACGCGCTCAAGGACGCGGCAAAGGCGCACCGCGATCTCGAAAGCCGCGCGACCACCGGCTCGTCGATTCTCATTCCGTAGGCCGTGAGTTCGGACGCGCGCCTGACCACCCACGTGCTCGACACGGCGGCCGGCCGCGGCGCGGCCGGCATGCGCGTCGTGCTGTGGCGGCTCGACGGCGGCGAGACGCAGATTGCCGAGGGCCGCACCAACGAGGACGGCCGGCTCGACCGCCCGCTGCTCGACGGCGCGGCGTTTGCCTTCGGCACCTACCGGCTCGACTTTCACGTCGGCGATTATTTCCGCGCCAACGGTGTTGCGCTCGCCGATCCGGCGTTCCTCGACGTGGTGCCGATCCGCTTCGGCATCGCCGAGCGCGCGCATTATCACGTGCCGCTGCTCGTCGCTCCCTACGGCTACTCGACCTACCGCGGCAGTTGACGGCCGATAGGCCGTCATGCCCGGCCTCGGTGGCTTAGGCGACGCCGTGCTGCTTGAACCAGGCCTGCAGCCTGGACCAGCCGTCCTTCGCCTGTTCCGGCCGATAGCTCGGGCGGTAGTCGGCATTAAATCCGTGCGGCGTGTCGGGATAGATGATGATCTCGCTCGGATTATGCGCGGCCTTCAGCGCCGTCTTCATTTCCTCGATCGTGTTGACCGGAATGCCGGCGTCGGCACCACCGTAGAGGCCGAGCACCGGGCATTTGAGTTCGCCGACCAAATCGATCGGGTTCTTCGGCTGGAGGTCGGTGCCTGGGCGCTTGAGCGGCCCGTACCATGCGACCGCCGCTTTGAGGTTGGGATTATGCGCGGCGTAAAGCCAGACCTCCCGGCCGCCCCAGCAGAAGCCGGTCACGCCGAGCCTTGCCGTATCGGCCTTGCCGGTGCCCTTGGCCCACGCCGCGGTGGCGTCGAGGTCGGAGGCGACCTGCGCGTCCGGAACCCGGGCAACCACCTTGCTGATGATTTCCTGGATGTCGCTCATGCCGGAGACGTCGCCCTCGCGCGCGTAAAGCGCGGGCGCGGCCGCGAAATAGCCAAGCTTGGCGAAGCGCCGGCAGATGTCCTTGATGTGCTCGTGCACGCCGAAGATTTCCTGGATCACCAGCACGGTCGGGAACGGCCCGCCGGTCGCCGGCCTCGCCGCGTAGCCGGGGATCTGGCCGTCGGCGACCGGTATTTTCACTTCCTCGGCGTTGAGGCCGTTGCTGTCCGTGTGGATCATCGTCTGCGCGCACACCGGCTGGACCGCGAGCGCGAAGCCGGAGGCGAGACTCGTGACCACGAAGCCGCGCCGGGACACGTCGGTCGGCGGCACCAGGCTCTTGATGTGCATGTCGTTCATGGATCTTCCTCACGGTTTGCGGCGCGTTCTGCAATCGGCACGTGCGAAGAGTAGCATTTGCGGGGAGGGGCCGGCCCGCGGCTCGCGAAGATTTTACGAATACCCGACCACAGTACCGTACAGATCGTAGGGGTCGGCGTGCTCGATCTTCACCGTCGCAATTTCGCCGACGCGTAGCGGCCGTTTGCTGCTGACGTGAACAATGCCGTCGATTTCCGGCGCATCGCCGCGCGTGCGGCCTTTGCTTCCGTCGGCGCCGACCTTGTCGATGATGACCGGCTGCCGCGTGCCCAGCTTGCGCTTGAGGCGTTGTGCCGAAATCGCCTGCTGGCGCGCCATGAAGCGATGCCAGCGCTCCTCCTTGACGGCATCGGGCACCGGGGCGGCAAGGTCGTTGGCAACCGCGCCCGCGACCGGCTCGTAGCGGAAACAGCCGACCCGATCGAGCGCCGCCTCGTCGTGCCAGTCGAGCAGCAACTGGAAATCCTCCTCCGTCTCGCCCGGAAAGCCGACGATGAAGGTCGAGCGCAGGGTCAAATCCGGGCAGATGGCGCGCCAGCGGCGGATACGCTCGAGCGTCTTCTCCTGCGCGGCGGGACGGCGCATGCGCTTGAGCACCTGCGGGCTTGCGTGCTGGAACGGCACGTCGAGATAGGGCAGCACCTTGCCGTCCGCCATCAGCGGGATGACGTCGTCGACGTGCGGGTAGGGATAGACGTAGTGCAGGCGCACCCATGCGCCCAATTCACCCAGCGCACGCGCGAGATCGACAAAGCGCGTCGCCACGTCGCGGTCGCGCCACGGGCTCGGCGCATATTTCAGGTCGACGCCATAGGCCGACGTGTCCTGCGAAATCACCAGCAATTCCTTCACGCCCGCCGCGACCAGGCGCTCGGCTTCGCGCAGCACGTCGCCCGCCGGGCGCGAGACAAGGTCGCCGCGCAGCTTCGGGATGATGCAGAAGGTGCAGCGGTTGTTGCAGCCCTCGGAAATCTTGAGGTACGCGTAGTGGCGCGGGGTGAGCTTGATGCCTTCCGGCGGCACGAGGTCGATGAACGGATCGTGCGCGGGCGGCGCGGCCGCGTGCACGGCCGCAACCACGCTCTCGTATTGCTGCGGACCGGTGACGGCGAGCACATCGGGATGGCGCGCGCGGATCTTCTCGGGCTCCGCGCCCATGCAGCCGGTGACGATGACGCGGCCGTTCTCCGCAAGCGCGGCGCCGATCGCATCGAGCGACTCCGCCTGCGCGCTTTCCAGGAACCCGCAGGTATTGACGATCACCAGATCGGCGCCCGCGTGCGCCTGCGCCAGCTCGTAGCCCTCGGCGCGCAGGCGCGTGACGATGCGTTCGGAATCGACCAGCGCCTTCGGGCAGCCAAGCGACACGAACGAGATTTTCGCCCCGCGCGCGGGCGCCGTTTGTGCGATTGATTTCTCTTCCTGCATGCCGCGATACTTAATCGAACGCGCGGGAGACAATCATGAAGCTTGCGACCTTCATCGGACGAAACGAAGCACCCGCCATCGGCGCGGTCGACACGTCACAAGGCGCCGTGCTCGACCTGGCCGCGGCGGCCCGCATCGGCGGCCGGCCGGATGGGCCGTTTGCCGACATGCTGGCGCTCATCGATGCCGGCCCGACCGGGCTCGAGGAGGCGCGCCGGCTGGCGGCTGAATGGCCGCCCGACGCCGCAATCCCGCTTGCCGGCCTGCGCCTCTTAGCGCCCCTGCCGCTGCCGCGCCAGATGCGCGACTGCCTGGTGTTCGAGGGTCACTTGAAGAACGGGATGGCGCAACGGGAAAAGCGAACCGGGGTGAAGGAATCGATTCCCGACGTTTGGTACCGCCAGCCGATCTATTACAAATGCAACCGCTTCAGCGTGGCCGGGCCGGACACGACGGTCGTGTGGCCGAAGTACTCCCAGCTGATGGACTTCGAGCTGGAGCTTGCCTGCGTGATCGGCCGCACCGGCAAGGATATCGCGCGCGAGCACGCGCTCGAGCACATTTTCGGCTTCACCATCTTCAACGACTTCTCCGCCCGCGACGCTCAGTTCGCCGAGATGGCAGGCCGCCTCGGCCCGGCCAAAGGCAAGGACTTCGACGGCGGCAACGTGCTCGGCCCCTGGATCGTCACGCTCGACGAGATCGGCGACCCACATGCGCTCAACATGGAAGTGCGCGTCAACGGCGAGCGCTGGGGCGGCGGCAACTCCGGTAGCATGCACCACAAGTTCCCGGATATTCTCGCCCACATTTCCGACTCGGAGACGCTGCACACGGGCGAGGTGATCGGCTCGGGCACGGTCGGCACCGGCAGCGGCAATGAGATGGGACGGTCGCTCAAGTCCGGCGACGTGGTCGAACTGGAGATCGAGAAGATCGGGGTGCTGCGCAATCGCGTGGTGCGGGGGTGACAGCGCGACGGGCGTATCCCTGATCCGGTCGGCAAGCCCCAAGACCATCGCAAAGCGGTTTGCGAAACCTTATCTGTTTCCCAATCGGAACAATGGGCCGAACGAAGGAACCAGGGAGCTTGTCATGTGGAAGATGTCATTTGTCGTCACGGCAGCCCTGGCATTGACGGCGCTGCCCGGGCGCGAAGCCGCGGCAGCGACGTACTGTGCCTACAACGGTGGCGCGAGAGGCGGCGGATACGAGAATTGCGGCTTCCATACCTGGGAGCAGTGCCTTGCGAATGTTAGCGGCATGGGGGGCCACTGCATGCGCAACCCGCACGATCCGGCCTTATGGGGATATCGCGGCTACCCCAGCCGCCGGCGATAAAGCGCAATCAGCCGCTCCCAGTGCCGCTCGGCGGCCGGCTTGTCGTAGCACCAGCGCTCCGGGAAGGCGAAGCCGTGATGAACGCCCGGATATAACTCGATCTCGCCGGGGCTCCCGGCGTTAGCAAACAGGCCGCGCAGCTCCTCGACCATGGGCAACGGCGCCAGCTTGTCGTGCTCGGCGCAAGCGATGTAGAGCTCGGCCTTGCCTTTGCCGAGCGTTAGATGCGGGCTCTCCTCGGCGTCGCTCACCAGCCACGTGCCGTAGAAAGAAGCGGCCGCGCCGATGCGCTCCGGATAGCGCGCCGCGGCGGCAAGGGCGTAGGGGCCGCTCATGCAGTAGCCGTGCGCGCCGACCGGGCCTTTGCGCACGTCTTGCTGCGCATCGATAAAGGCGAGCATGGCGGCGACGTCTTCCATGACCGGCGGGATCGTCATCCTGGTGCGCACGGCGCGCATACGCTCGCGCTCGGCGGTGCCTTCCTCGAGCACGTCGGGGCCGTAGATCGTGTCGCGCCCGGCGCGGTAGTAGAGGTTGGGCAGCAGCACGTAATAGCCCACGGTCGAGAGCCGGCGCGCCATGTCGCGCAGCTCCTCGCGGATGCCGGGCGCATCCATCAGCATGAACACCGCCGGGAAGGGGCCGCCCCGTTCGGGCCGGCACACGAACGTTTCCATCGCGCCGGATTTGGTGGCGAGGTCGAGGGTTTGTTCGATCATGGCTTCATTTGTTCCGGCGATGGCGGTGCTGCTGGGGGGAGGCGGGAATGGCGGACGGGGTGAGATTCGAACTCACGAGAGGGTTGCCCCTCTGGCGGTTTTCAAGACCGCTGCCTTAAACCACTCGGCCACCCGTCCGTCGACAAGGGATCAACAAGTTAGCCGATATCGGGCTCCCGACGGTCTGGCAACCCGGCCTTGGGCGCAATCACAGCCGGTCACGATCCTGTCAACTCACCGGTCTGTGTGCGGCCCTTCACACCTCACCCTTAGGCAAAGCGTTAAATTGGTTTTTGACCACTTACTAAGGAGTGCACCGATGACCACTGCCAAACGCATTTCACTCGCGCTGGCCGCGTGCTTTTTTCTGGCCCTTTCCGGGTTTTTCGCAAGTGCGGTTGTGACACACAAGCGCACGGTTCAGGAAGCTGATTACTGGCTGGCGGCCGGGTGCGACGAGGTCTGCCTCCACCAGAAGGACGTCGCCACTCCGCGCGTGACCATAGATTTTTCAGACCTGTTCTAAGCCGAGAGCGTCCATTGTGAAGCCTGGCTTATAAAGCCGCTTGGCTAACGGCTTGCGCCTGAGTTTTCGGTCAGGCGGCGGCGTTGGCGTGTGGGCGCGGTTCGACCGAGCGGCCCGAATGGTTTTTCGGAAAATCGGTGTCAGGCTCCGCAGCCGGGCGCCGCTAATGAGGCCGCGATCAGTGTGCGCGGGCCCGCCCGTTGGGGCCTCCGGCGATTATCTCGAGTCCCTTTGGTGGGTGCGTCAGTCAGTCAGTCAGTCTGTCTGGTCTGCCGTGGGAGGGGCGTGGCGGGCGCAGGGGAAGCTCAGGAATCGTTTTTCTTTGGTTTCCGACTGCCGTGTTGGGAGAGTACCGCAAAATCGAGCTGCATTGGCGACAAGTGCCATTGCGTCGTGCGCCACGGCGACGGTCCCGAGCTGCTCAATCGGATTACTTGTTACGCGATGAAAGCAGACGCGACAGGCGCTGGCGGTTTTCAAGACCGCTGCCTTAAACCACTCGGCCACCCGTCCGTCGAAGCGACATCAACCGGTGAGCGGATATCCGGCTCCCAAGCCGTGGCAACCCAGCCGGCTTTGGAGGCCCGACCTAAACCAAAGTACATTCGAATTTTAACCGATCGGTAATCTCTTCAACCGACGCTCGTCCCATGCGCACCGCTTGGAAGCAGAACGCCGCCCATTGCCTGGAGGCAATGCAAGCCACCGCCAATCCGGAGATCCGGGCCATGCTGCTCTCGATGGCAGAGCGGTGGGCCCGGCGCGCCGAGCAGGCCGAGTGCCGACCGGACGCGATGGGCGCGGGCATCAACCCGACCAAGCCGTAGCTCACAGCCTCCCGGTTTCAAGACGCCGTTTCACGGAAGCACCGAGCGCCGCTGCCGCTTCTGCACCGGCGTCGCGCGGGCCTCAGCTCTGCGCCTGCGTCCGGGCGTGGGCTGGACTATCCCGCCCGCCATGGTGTTTGTTCCCGTAGATCTGCGCGGTCGGCCGCACACTGGCGCCGCAGTCGTCATCATAAGGGAGGATTACCTCATGCCAGGAACCGTTCGACGCATCCTTATCGCCGGAGCGGGTGCACTCGCGCTCGTATGGGCCGCAGGCGCTGCCCAGGCGGCCGATCCGTTCAAGCTGACCTCCTCGACCCTCGAGGACAATGCCCCGTTGGCGGTCAAAAACGCCGGCAACAACAAGCAGAACCCGAACTGCGTGGGCGAGAACGTCTCCCCGCCGCTGGCCTGGTCGAATCCGCCCGCCGGCACCACCAGCTACGCGCTCCTCATGGTCGATCCGGAAGGGCGGGGCGGCCTCGGCGTGGTGCATTGGGTCGCCTACGGCATCCCCGCCTCGGTGACCGGCTTTGCCGAAGGCGAAGTCAGCGGCCCCTCGGACAAGTACGTGGGTGGCAAGAGCACGCCCGGCCTCGCGCATTATTTCGGCCCGTGCACGCCCGCGGGCGACTGGCACCACTACACCTTCACGCTGATCGCGACCGACCTCGATCCCAAGGCGCTCGAGCCCGGGCTCACCCGCGATCAGCTGTTCGAGAAGCTCAACGGACACGCCAAGGGAGCCGCAGGGCTGATCGGCCGGTTCAGGCGTCCATAGCAAGTCGCGCTCACCGTTCCGTCGCCGCGCGCAGCCGCTCCATCTCTTTGAGCGTTGCGTCGTCGGCCGCATCGCCGTCGAGCGCGAGCGCGGCCGCATAGGCCTCAAGGGCGCGCGCGGGCTCATCGAGCGCGACATAGCCTTTGCCGACCTCCTTGAGCACGGCGCTCTCGCTGGGAGCGATCTCGGCGGCTTTGGCAAGTTTGGCGGCGGCCTCGCCCCTGAGCGCCGCGGCCTGCGAGCCGTCCTTCGCGCGCGCGGCGTCCGCGAGCGCCTGCCCCCAGCCGGCAAAGGAGAGGGCATAGAGCGGATCGAGACTCGCCGCCCGTTCGAACGCCGCAATCGCTGGCTCGGGCTTGCCCGCGCCGGCGAGCGCTCGCGCCAGGTAATAGTGGAACCGGCCCCAGGACGGGTTGGCGTCGATCGCCTTGTGGAAATAATCCGTCGCCTTGGTCCACTCGCGCTGCGCCAGATAAATCTTGCCGACGGCGGCATAGCCGTTGGCGTTCTTGGGATCGATGGCGATGGCGCGTTCGAAGACCTTTTGCGCTTCTCGCACCTTGCCCATGTCGATGAGGACATCGCCCCATTCGGTGTAGACCTCGTAGATATCCGGATTGTTCGGATCGACGTCGACCGCGTGAGCGAGCGCCGCCGCGGCGTCGGCCAGTTCGTTGCGCGCGTGATGCATCTGCCCCAGGAGAAAATATGGCCGTGCGTACTTCGGGTTGGTTGTTATGGCGCGTTGGAAACGGTCGACGGCGTCCTTCACCTTCGATTCATCGCCCATTCTCAACAAGGCCTCGCCGGCCACGGTGTGCCCCAGCGCGAGCACGCGGCTCTTGTTCTTCGCGGGCTCGTTGGCGTCGGTCAACGCGACAGCCCCCAATGCATCCGCCAGCGCCTGCTCGAACTGCGATTGTGCGGTGTCTTGGTTCGACTCGGCAATTCCCATCGCGATGCGGGCGGCCGCGCGGTTGAGGAGCGGGGCGACCGCGTCCGGTTTGGCTGCGATCAAGCCGCTGAACACCGCGATCGCTTCCTCATAATGCCTTTGCTCGAGCGCGATCAGCCCGTTTAAATTCACGGCACGCCTGCGGTCCTCTTCCTTTCCGCCGTCGAGCAGCCGCTGCACCATGCGCTGCGCGTTGTCGAAATCGTCGTTCACGTAATAATAGGCGGCGGCGACGTAGGGATCGAAGCGTTCTACCAACTGCAGCGCCGCCGGGCGGAGCAGGGCATCGATTTTGCCGGCCGGCTCGCCGACGTGCACGGTGCCGTTGTCCTGGATGCGAAGCCGCAGCGACAGCACGGGCGCAGGCTGCGCCTCCTTGTCGGTCGCGGCGAGCGCGCGCTCGATCGTCACCTCGCCGCTGATCCTGGTATCGACGATTCCGATGAGATCACGCAATTGCGCGACGAAGGCCGCAACCGACACCCCGGCCACCGGCGTCTCGATCTTGGGAATCTTGTTCTCGAACGGCAGCGACGAGAACGCCATTTGATTGTTGATGGTCGCGGCCGAGGCTCCGATCCGGGTGATTTCGTCGATCAGGCGCTGCGCCACGACGGCCGAGGTGTAGCCGCGCTCCTCCAGTTCCTTCGGCACGCCGATCGCGTCGATCACGGTCGCCGGCTTGAGCGCGGTGTTGACGATGGCCACCAACGCAAGTGCCGCAGCGGCGATCATGACGACGTTGACCACGAACTTGCGCGCGTCCTCGATCGACGGCAGGTGCCGCCATATCCGTGCAAGCGCGCTCAGACAAAATCGAATCCGGCTCGTCCCACTCGTTGTCGCGACTTGACGAGAGCTTTCGTCGGCGGCGGGGTGCAACACGACGGGGGCAACGGGAGCCGGATCGGTCATGACGCGATCACTCGCCGGCAGGCAATCCGACGGTCGGCCGCACGGAGAAACGCGCCCGCATCATCTATGGTGGTGTCCACCCCGTCCGCCGGAGTGCCCACCGGGAAGCCTTGAATGCCCCCCATTTGATGCATGGGGCCGGGAGGTGCTCGATTTTTTCGTGCCGTGATGGCCACTATACACATTGGCTTTGGAAATGCCGTGCGGATAGTCAGACGTGCGTGAGGCTGTGTGCATATTGGACGTTCCGGACGAAGTCTGACGGAAGCTCGATTGCCCGCGATCGCCGGCCGATGCCCCACGCTCTGACGTTTGGTTTGTTCCAACAGTGGATGGATCCCGCCCATTTGTTTGCGTTGAACCGGGGTTCGTATTCTGCGTGCCAGCGTTCCTATCCCGTCCGGAAGGCGGCACGTCTTGCGTGCGATACACGGCAGAGCCGGGGCACGCGCGCCAGCCGGGATCATCGGTCAGCGTCTTAAGGTCGGCCTGTTTTTCTCTCTGGCGCGTGAGGGCTACCGCGTAGGGGCCGCAGGTCTCCGAGCGCCGATCCGCGACGCAGGCGGTTTTCTTCGCCACGGCCTCGTCGGTCAATCGCGCGACCTCGTCCTGAAGCGACCTGATCTGTCGTTCCTGCTCGGCGCAGGTCCTCGAACGCTGCTGAGCGGTTGCGGGAACGCACGCGAGCAGCAACGAAAGGCCGCAGTCGGCCACTATTTTCAAGCGCATCACCGTTTCCCCTTCTCCGACAGTGCTCGCGGGTTCCTCTCCTTCACCCCCGGCGGGTCGCCGTCGCCGGGGCACCGCAGCGTTGCGGCAGCATAGGCTGCGCGCGTAGATCGTATGTGAAGCGGCTCACATAGTCACGCCCGGCGGTAGTAAGGGGCGCTTTACCATGGGCAGGGGCGGGCGCATTTCCCGCCCCAGAAACGGCATTATTGTAACGGAGATAGGGAAGGGGTCGGCTGCGCCGGATTCGCCCGGCGCGGTCCGATTCGGTCGTCTTTGGACGGGGCGATCGCGGTCGGGGACGGAATGGGGCTGCAAGGCCAAGCCAAGGCATTTTTGCGTAGCGCGCGGCTCGGCGCCGCGGCGGCTTGCGCGCTCGCACTCGCGGCCTGCTCCTCGTCGAATACCTTGAGCAACATCGATCCGCGCTACGGCGTGGCAGCGAGCCCCCGGGTGGTCGAGCCCGGCCAGCCGGTGCCCAAGGGCGGAGGCGTCTATCGCGTCGGCCAGCCGTACATGGTGGGCGGCCGCATGTACTACCCCTCGGCCGATCCGCATTATCGCTCCGAAGGGCTCGCCTCTTGGTACGGCGAGGACTTCCACGGCCGCCTGACCGCCAACGGCGAAGTCTACGACATGCACTCGCTCTCGGCGGCGCACCCGACGCTGCCGATGCCGTCCTACGCCCGCGTCACCAATCTCGCCAACCGCCGCTCCGTCATCGTACGCGTCAACGACCGCGGTCCCTATCACGCCAACCGCGAGATCGATCTTTCCGGCAAAGCGGCCGAAGTGCTGGGCTTCCGCGATAACGGGGTCGCCCGCGTGCGCGTCGAATACGTCGGGCCGGCGCCGATCGAAGGCTCCGACGACCGGACGTTGCTCGCCACGCTGCGTGAGGGCACGCCCGCACCGGCGCCGTCCGTCATGCTTGCGTCCAACCGGCCGTTCGTGCCGTCCGTGCCGAGCCGCAGCCCGCTCATGAACGGCGCCGGCGCGCCCATTCCGGCGGAACGGCCGTTCGATCTCGGCACCTCGCCGGATCGCCAGGCCTCGATGGCCGATTCCCATATCGCGCTGCGCAGTCCGGCGCCGGATGCACGCGTCGCTATATCGGAGGCGCCGCGCCTGCAGTGGACGCCCGGCCCGCCGCCCGCCGCGGCCGCCTATGCACCGGCGCGCTATGACGGCTCGAACGCCGTGGCAACCGGCCGCGGGCTCTATTAGAGCGGGATGACTTTTCGTCGAATCGTCGTCCCGCTCTAACTTACTCTTGGAGCATGATCTTTTCCGACCTGCCTTCGCCCGCCGAAGCGTCAAGCCAAACGACGATCGGAGACACGGGCTTCGCGCAGGCGGGAAACCGGTATCCACTTTTCGGGATCATGCTCTAGCCGCCGATCGAACCGTCATTTATTCGCCTGACGGGATTGGGTATGGCACGGCATGGATGCCGGAGATCGCATGAAAGTGAGCGTCCCAGGGGCGAGCGGCACTGTTCTTCGCCGCGTCGCAGCGCTGGCCATTGCCGGTGCGCTGGCGGCTGCGCCCTTCGGCCAGAGCGCCGCTCAGCTTCCCAAGAAGGAGGACACGTTCAACATATCGGCGCCCTACGCCATCCTGATCGACTACCAGAGCGGCAGCGTGCTGTTCGAGAAGAACGCCGATCAGCTCATGGAGCCGTCGAGCATGGCGAAGCTGATGACCGTCGAGGTCGTCTTCCACGCCATCGCGGAGGGCAAGCTCAAGCCGGAGGACGAGTTCATCATCAGCGAGCACGCGTGGCGCCACGGCGGCGCGCCGTCGCACGGCTCGACCATGTACGCCCCGATTCACAGCAAGGTCAGCGTGCTCAACCTGCTGCAGGGCGCGATCATTCAGTCGGGCAACGACGCGTGCATCGCCATGGCGGAAGGCATGGCCGGCAGCGAAGAGGCGTTCGCCCAAGTCATGACCGACCGCGCGCGCGAGCTCGGGCTGACAAAATCGGTTTTCGCCAATCCGACCGGGCTGCCGGACCCGCGCACGCACGTGACCGCGCGGGAACTGGGAAAGCTCGCGCGGCATCTGATCAAGACGTATCCCGATTATTATCACTTCTTCGGCGAGCGCGAGTTCACCTGGAACCGCATCCGGCAGACCAACCGCAATCCGTTGCTGACGAGCAACATCGGGGCCGACGGCCTCAAAACCGGCTTCACCAAGGAAGCAGGCTACGGGATCGTCGCCTCGGCCGTGCAGAACGGAATGCGGCTGATCGCGGTCACCAACGGCTTCAAGGACCAGAAAGCGCGGGCGGACGAGACCAGGAAGCTCCTCGAATGGGGTTTCCGCGCCTTCGAGTCGCGGCCGCTGTTTGCCGACGGCCAGGCGATCGGGGACGCGCGGCTCTTTGGCGGCGCGCGCGGCCGCGTGCCGCTGGTGGCAAACGGCTCGGTGAGCCTGCTTGTGCCGCGCAATTCGAACGACCGCCTGCTCGCCCGCGTGGTCTACACCGGGCCGGTGCGCGCGCCGATCGAGAAAGGCCAGCAGATCGGCGAACTCAAGGTCTGGCGCGGCGGAAACGTGGTGCTGGAGGTGCCGCTCCAGGCGAGCGAATCCGTCGGCCGCGGCAACCTCGGCCAGCGCGCCTTCGACGCCGTGACCGAACTGGTCATCAACCTGTTCCGCGCCGGCGTGCAAAAACTCTAAACTCCTGACCATGCGCGGCCGGTTCATCACTTTCGAAGGCGGGGAGGGCAGCGGCAAGTCTACCCAGGTCGCGACCCTGGTCAGGCGCCTCACCGCGCTCGGCGTTGCCGTCATGGCGACGCGCGAACCGGGCGGTTCGCCCGGCGCCGAGGCGATACGCCACGTGTTGCTCTCGGGCGCCGCAAAGCCGCTCGGCGCGCATGCCGAGGCGATCCTCTTCGCGGCCGCCCGCGACGACCACGTGACGCAGACCATCCGGCCGGCGCTCGAGCGCGGAAGGTGGGTGGTGAGCGACCGCTTCGCCGATTCCACGCGCGTTTATCAGGGCGTCCTGAGCAACGTGGATGCCCGGCTCATCGCCCGGCTCGAGCAACTCACCGTCGGCGACACCCGGCCCGATCTCACCATCGTGCTCGACGTGCCGGCCGAACTCGGGCTCGAGCGCGCGGCACGCCGGCGCGGGAATGGGGCAGGGGACCGGTTCGAGGCCGAAGCCCTCGACTTTCACAAGAAGCTGCGCGAGGCCTACCTGGAGCTTGCCGGGCGCGAGCCGGATCGCTGCGCCGTGATCGATGCGACGCCTGCTCCCGATACGGTGTCCGACGCGGTCTGGGCGGTAGTCAATGCGCGGGTTCACCCCGCCGAAGCGCCGCTCGTGATCGAGGACGTCGCCTCGTGAATGCGGCGCGGCGCAGCCAGGACGACGAGGTCGAGGCACCGCACCCGCGCGAGACCAGCGCCTGGTTCGGCCATGCCGCCGCCGAGCGTGCGCTGCTCGAAGCTTACCGCGGCGGCCGCGTCCCGCACGCGTGGCTCATCGGCGGCCCGGCCGGCATCGGCAAGGCGACGCTCGCCTACCGCATGGCCCGGTTCGTGCTGGCGCACCCCGATCCGTCTTCGCCGGCGGTGCAGGCCGCGACGACGCTCGCGGTCGATCCGAACCACGCCGCGGCCCGCCGCATCGCCGCCCGCGCCCACGGCGGACTGTTGGTGCTCGAACGCAGCGAAGGCGAAAGCGGGGCGCTGCGCACCGTGATCACCATCGACGAGGTGCGCCGCACGACGGGCTTCTTCGGGCGCACGGCGGGCGAGGGGGGCTGGCGCGTCTGCATCGTCGATTCCGCCGACGAGTTGCAATATCCGCAAGCCTCGAACGCCCTGCTCAAGATTCTGGAAGAGCCGCCGGCACGCGCGCTGTTCCTGCTGGTGAGCCACGCGCCCGGACGGCTGCTTCCCACCATCCGCTCGCGCTGCCGTCATCTCACGCTGCGCCCATTGCCGGTCGCGGACGTGGGCCGGGCCGCCGCGGCCGCGCTCGCGCGCAACGACGACGATGCGGAGGTCGCCGAAGCGGCGGCGCTGGCGGACGGCAGCGTCGGCCGGGCGGTGCAGCTTCTCTCCGGCGAAGCGCTCAAGGTGCGCGAGCGCGTGAGCGCGCTGCTCGCGGCGCTGCCGGCGGTCGATGCCATGGCTCTCCACGCGCTCGGCGACGCACTCGGCCGCGCCGACCCGCAGGCGTTTGCCGCCTTCGTCGATGCGGTGCGCGACTGGCTGTCAGCGCGGCTTGGGCGCGGGGCAGGGGACCCCGCTCGCCTTGCGCGGGTGGCGGAGGTATGGGAGAAGCTCAACGGTGCCGCGCGGGAGGTCGAGGTGTTCAATCTCGACCGTAAGCCCATGGTTTTCGCCGTCTTCGGGCTGCTGGCCGAAGCGGCGCGCTGACCGCGGCGTTTTTCACGCTGCGAGCGTTCCCGACATGGCGCCCAAGCCGTACTACGTCACGACCGCTATTTCCTATCCGAACGGTCCGCCGCACATCGGCCACGCCTATGAGGCGATTGCGACCGATGCGATCGCGCGTTTCATGCGGCTCGACGGCCGCGACGTATTCTTTCTCACCGGCACCGACGAACACGGCATGAAAATGCAGCAGACGGCGGCCCGGGAAGGGCTGTCCGCGCGTGAATTGGCCGACCGCAACGTCCTGCTCTTCCAGGCCATGGTCGAGCGCCTCAACTGCTCGAACGACGAGTTCATCCGCACCACCGAGCCGCGCCATTACCGTTCCTCGCAGGCGATCTGGGAGCGCATGGCCAAGGCGGGCGACATTTATCTATCGAAATATTCCGGCTGGTACTCGGTGCGCGACGAGGCCTATTACGCGGAAGGTGAAACGACCGTCGGCGAGGACAAGGTGCGACGCGGCCCGACCGGAACGCCGGTCGAGTGGGTCGAGGAGGAGAGCTATTTCTTCCGCCTCTCCGCCTATCAGGATCGGCTGCTCCAGCTCTACCGCGAGCAGCCGGATTTCGTGCTGCCGGAAGCGCGCCTCAACGAGGTCGCGAGCTTCGTCAAAGGCGGCCTGCAGGATCTCTCGATCTCGCGCACCACCTTCGATTGGGGCGTGCCGGTGCCGGGCGACCCCAAGCACATCATGTACGTCTGGGTCGACGCGCTGACGAACTACATCACCGGCGTCGATTTTCCTGACACCGAGAGCGAGAAGTTTCGCCGCTACTGGCCGGCCGACCTGCACGTGATCGGCAAGGACATCGTGCGCTTTCATGCGGTCTATTGGCCCGCGTTCCTGATGTCGGCGGGGATCGCCGTGCCGCGGCGTGTGTTCAGTCACGGCTTTCTGTTTAATCGCGGGGAAAAGATGTCGAAGTCGGTCGGCAACGTGATCGACCCGTTCGCGCTCGCCGATGCCTATGGGGTCGACCAACTCCGCTATTTTTTTCTGCGCGAGGTGCCGTTCGGCCAGGACGGCAACTACAGCCACGAGGCGATCGTCGGGCGCATCAACGCGGATCTCGCCAACGACCTCGGCAACCTTGCCCAGCGTTCGCTTTCGATGATCGCGCGCAATTGCGAGGGCGTCCTGCCGAGGCCGGGCGCGTTCTCGGAGAACGATCAGGCGATCCTGGAGTCCGCCGACGGCATGATTGCAACGGCGCGCGCCGCCATGGCCACCCAGCAGCTCCACCACGTACTTAGCGCCGCCTGGGCCGTGGTGGCCGAGGCCAACCGCTACTTCGCCGGGGAGGCGCCCTGGGCGCTTGCCAAGAGCGACCCCGCGCGCATGGCGACGGTTCTCTATGTCACTGCCGAAGTGACGCGGCAGATCGCGATCCTGGCGCAGCCGTTCATGCCGGCCTCATGCGCCAAGCTGCTTGACCTGCTGGGCGTGCCGGCGAACGAGCGCGACTTCGCGGTCGTCGGCGGCAAGCATCGCATCGCGGCCGGGACGAAGCTGCCGGCGCCGACACCGGTGTTTCCCCGCTACGTCGAGCCCGAAGCGGGCCGCGCCAGCTAGGTCACGCGCCAGATATATAAGCAACCTCATGCTCGTCGACAGCCATTGTCATCTCGATTTTCCAGACTTCGGCACCGAGCTCGATGCCATCGTGGCGCGCGCGGCCGCGAAGGGCGTCGGATTCATGGTCACCATTTCGACGCGCGTGCGCGGGCACGCACAGGTCATGGCGATTGCGGAACGTTTTCCCAACGTGTGCTGCTCGGTCGGAACGCATCCGCATCACGCTCACGAGGAGCTGGATATTTCAGCCGCCGAGCTCATCGATCGCGCGCGGCATCCCAAGGTGATCGCGATCGGCGAGGCGGGGCTCGACTATCATTATGATTTCAGCCCGCGCGACGCCCAGGAAGCCGGGCTGCGCACGCATGTCGCGGCCGCGCGCGCGACCGGCCTGCCGCTGGTCATTCATTGCCGCGAGGCCGATGCCGACATGGCGCGCATCCTGGCCGAGGAAGCCGGCAAGGGCGCATATGCGGCGGTGCTGCATTGCTTCACCGGCACGCGCGATCTCGCGCTCGCCGGCGTCGCGCTCGGCTTCTACGTATCCTTCTCGGGCATTCTCACGTTCAAAAAATCCGACGACCTGCGGGCGATCGCAGCGGAGCTTCCGGCCGAACGCATCCTGGTGGAGACCGATGCGCCGTACCTCGCGCCCGGCCCGTGGCGGGGCAAGCGCAACGAGCCGGCCTATGTGGCGGAAACCGCCCGGGTGCTGGCGCAAACGCGCGGGGTCAGTGTCGAGGAGATCGCGCAGCAGACCACGGAGAATTTCTTCCGCCTGTTTACCAAAGCGCCGCGCGCCGCCATGAAGGCCGCATGACGCTCACCGCCACGATCCTCGGCTGCGGTTCGTCGACGGGGGTGCCGCGCGTGGCGCTCGGCTGGGGCGACGCCGATCCCAATAATCCCAGGAATCGCCGCCGGCGCTGCTCGCTGCTGGTCGAGCGCCGCAACGCGACCGGGCGCACCTGCGTGCTGGTCGACACGTCGCCGGATCTGCGCGAGCAGCTGCTCGGTGCCGAGGTCGAGTGGCTCGACGCGGTGCTCTATACCCACGAGCACGCCGACCATACCCACGGCATCGACGACCTGCGGACGTTGACGCTCAAGCGCCGCCGGCGCGTCGACGTCTATACGGACGAACGGACCTCGCAGGCGCTTAACGCGCGCTTCGGCTATTGCTTCGCCACGCCCGCCGGCAGCGACTATCCGCCGATCGTCACCGAGCATCGGCTCGAGGCCGGCCGGCCGGTCACGGTTGCGGGCGACGGCGGGCCCATCGTCGCGTTGCCATTCCTGCAGGTGCATGGCGACATGGGCTCGCTCGGCTTCCGCTTCGGCAACCTGGCTTACTCCGTCGACGTGAGCGCCGTCGCGCCGCAGAGCCTGCCGCTGCTCGAGGGCCTCGACGTGTGGATACTGGACGCGCTACGCTACCGGCCGCATCCGAGCCATTTTGCGCTGGCCGATGCGCTGCGCTGGATCGACGAGGTCAAGCCCAAGCGCGCGATCCTCACCAACATGCATTCCGATCTCGACTACGACAAACTGCGCCGCGAGCTGCCGCCGCACGTCGAGCCGGGCCACGACGGCCTCGTGGTCGCGGTTTCGGAAACGGCCGGCTGATAGCCCTAATTTTTGGCGCATGATCTTTTCCGACCTGCCTTTGCCCGCCGAAGCGTCAAGCCAAACGACGATCGGTGACACGGGCTTCGCGCAGGCGGGAAACCGGTACCCACCCCGCATCAAGTGCGGGGCAGGCTTTTTCGGGATCATGCTCTTGGACGGTTCGATTAAAATCGTCGGGAATTCGGAAAGCCGCATGGTTCCTGGGCTCAAGGGAAATGTTCCATAATATGTCTTATGCGAATCCCGTTGATGCGGCCGCCCGGGTTCGGTGGAGCCGGCCATGAAATCTTCGCGCGACATTGCCGCCCTGCTCGGCATCATGACCGCGTTGCGCACGCCCGGCAGCGGATGCCCGTGGGACCTCGAACAGACGTTCGCGAGCATCGCGCCTTACACCATCGAGGAGGCCCACGAGGTCGCGGACGCGATCGCGCGCGGCGATCTCGATGACTTGCGCGACGAACTCGGGGACCTGTTGCTGCAGGTCGTCTTCCACGCGCGCATGGGGCAAGAGCAAGGCGCCTTCGATTTCGGCGACGTGGTGCAGGCGATCACGGAGAAGCTGCTGCGCCGGCACCCGCACGTGTTCGGCGACGCCGGCGGGCTTGGGGTCGACGGCGTGAACGCGCTGTGGGAGCGCATCAAGGCGCAGGAGAAAGCCGCGGATGCCGCGCGCGGCAGGCGGCCGGCGGAAGCGGGCGCGCTCGCCGGGGTGCCGGTCGCCCTGCCCGCCCTCACCCGTGCGCTCAAGCTGCAGGACAAGGCCGGCAAGGTCGGCTTCGATTGGAACGACCCGCGCGCGGTGCTGGACAAAATCCGCGAGGAAGCCGACGAGATCGAGGCCGCGCTCGACACGAACGACCGCGACACGATCGGGCGCGAAGTCGGCGACCTGTTGTTCGCCGTCGTCAATCTTGCCCGCCACGTGAAGGCGGATCCGGAGGCGGTGCTGCGCGGGACGAACAGCAAATTCGAGCGGCGCTTCGCCTCGATCGAGCGCGCGCTCGAAGCGCAGGGCAAATCTCCGCGCGAGGCGACGCTTGCCGAGATGGATGCGCTGTGGGACGCCGCCAAGGCGGCCGAGACGGACGGTGCAAAATAGCGTCGGCCGCCGCGCGTCCTGCGAAGCGGCCGACGGATCAGGTCAGGCGCGAGCGCTCAGTACCTTGCGACCACCGGTCCGCCGAAATCGAACCGATAGTTGAGCTTGAACAGAACCTCTTGGGTCTCGGCACCCTTGTGTCCCGTAGCGATCGTGTCGGCGCAGATCACGGGCGCGGGCGCAAGGGTTGCGAGGCCTCGCGCGCAAAACGCCGTCACGGGCCCCAGATTGAAATCGGACTGGGCGTAGAACGTGTAGCGATACTCGGCCCCCAGTTCCCAATTCCTGGTCAGCATGTAGGCGGTGCCCAAGCCGACGGTGCCGCCGACCAAGGTTCTCGAATCGGCGCCGCTGGCGCCCGGGAACGGAACACCGTTGACGACGACCGGGAGGAAATTCGCGTCC
>Ga0153928_1000111_pt1 | contig 42063 bp, 43 predicted proteins | sample TSNJ012MetaG_FD_106656 | JGI IMG/M metagenome (GOLD analysis project Ga0153928, IMG submission 106656) | Attine ant fungus gardens microbial communities from New Jersey, USA - TSNJ012 MetaG | ecosystem: Host-associated > Fungi > Mycelium > Unclassified | place: USA: New Jersey, Wharton State...
CGAACGCCATCTCCGCGTGGGTCACGTGATCGCGCCCATGTGCGTCGGAGACAAACGCCTCGCCGCGCTCGGCGACCCATTTTACCGGCCGGCCGACGCGCCGCGCCGCCCACAGCGCCACCACCTCCTCGGGGTAGATAAAGATTTTCGAGCCGAAACCGCCGCCCACGTCGGGCGCGATGACGCGTAGCTGGTGCTCGGGCGCCATGCCGACGAAGGCCGCGATGACGAGCCGCGCCACGTGCGGATTCTGGGTCGTGTTCCAGAGGGTGAAATGGCCGGTGCCGGAATCGTATTCGGCGATCGCCGCGCGCGGTTCGATCGCGTTCGGCACCAGGCGGTTGTTGACGATGTCGAGCCGGGTGACGTGCTTGGCCGACCCGAACGCCGCCTCGATCGCTTTCGCGTCGCCCAGCGACCATTGATAGATGGTGTTGTTGGGCGCGACCTCGTGGATCTGCGGCGCGCCGGCCGCCTGCGCCTTGGCCGGATCGGCAACCGCGGGCAGCACGTCGTAGTCGACCGCCACCTTCTCGGCGGCATCCTTCGCCTGCGCCAGGGTCTCGGCGATTACCACCGCGACCGGATCGCCGACGTGACAAGCCTTGCCGTTGGCGAGCGCCGGATGCGCCGCCATCTTCATGGCCGAGCCGTCCTTGGAATGAATCATCCAGCCGCAGATCAGGTTGCCGATCTTGTCGGCGGCGAGTTCGGCGCCGGTGAGCACCGCGAGAACGCCCGGCATGCTGGCGGCGGCCGCCGTGTCGATCCCCTTGAAACGGGCGTGCGCGTGCGGCGAGCGCACGAAATAAGCGTGGGTCTGGCCCGCGCGGCTGATGTCGTCGGTGTAATGGCCCTTGCCGGTGATGAAACGCTGGTCCTCCTTGCGGCGCACGGGGGCGCCGATCCCGGTCGCGCTCATTGGCCTCTGCCTCCCTGGGATTTTGGACGAATTATTATCGCGTGATTTTTCCGAACCTGCGCCGGCCCGGATCGCGTCGCGGGCAGGCGCCCCTCGTTAAGCGCTAGGCGCCGCCGCCCATGGCGCGGGCACCCGCGGCAATCGATTTGACGATGTTGTGGTAGCCGGTGCAGCGACAGATGTTGCCTTCGAGCTCTTCGCGGATCGTCCGCTCCTCGAGGTTGTTGCCCTTGCGCCGGACCAGATCGACCGCGGCCATGATCATGCCGGGCGTGCAGAAGCCGCACTGCAGGCCGTGGTTCTCGCGGAAGGCTTCCTGCATCGGGTGCAGCTTGCCGTCGGTCGCCAGCCCCTCGATGGTCAGCACGTTGGCGCCGTCCGCCGAGAGCGCGAACATGGTGCAGGACTTCACCGCCTTGCCGTCGACATGGACGACGCAGGCTCCGCATTGGGATGTGTCGCACCCCACGTGGGTGCCGGTCAGCCGGAGGTTCTCGCGCAGAAACTGCACCAGCAGGGTACGGGTATCGACGTCGGCGGTGACGGACTTGCCGTTCACCGTCATGGAGACGGCGGGCATGATTGCTCCTCCTCCTCAAAATTGCGGGCCAAAGGCCCCTTTTTCTATGCGAACGGGTGTGGCCGCAATGGCCAAGGGCAAAATCGCATCGTTTTCGCCCGGATGTGCATTGGGATGGGGGTCAATTTGAACCGCGGCCCCGGGCGCGGTCAAGGGAATTGGTTGCGGCGGGGCGCGGGTTGCAAGGCGCCACTTGCCGCATCTCCGTAGGGTCTGCGCCTAAGCGCCGGTGTGGTAAGATCGGCCCATGCGCCGCGAGCCGGTCATCGAGAAGCTCCGCACCAATGCCGACGCTATCCGCGGTTACGGCGTGACGGCCCTCTATCTTTATGGCTCCGCCGCACGGGATGACGCGGGGGACAGTTCGGACGTCGATTTGTTCGCCGATGTAGACTATCAGCGTTTTGGTTTTATCCCTTTCATGGACCTGCGGGATTACCTGGCCAAGCTGCTCGGCTGCAAGGTCGATTTCACGACTCGCAACGCGCTTCATCGCGACCTGCGAGACAGGATCATGGGCTCGGCCATCAAGGTCTTTGGCGATGCAGCAGTCAGTCCTGTTGCGGCTGAATGACATTCTCCGCGCTATAGACGGAGCTACGGAGACAATCTCGGGGGCCGACTTCGATACTTTCCGATCGATCTACCATATGGGACGAACGGTCGAGCGGTGTATTGAGATCGTTTCCGAAGCGACACGCCATTTGCCCGACGAAATCAAATCCCGTTATCCGGAAATCCCGTGGCACCAAATCGCTTGAATCGGAAATGTGCTCCGGCACGATTACGACATCGTCGACGATTATGTGATCTGGGACGTTGCGACGGTCCACTTTCCCCGGCTGCGGGCAGTCATCAGTGAAGTGCGGTCTCAGTGGCGAGAGAATTGATTGGCGAGCTAACTCGCCTTCGTTCCGTCACCTTCGCTCGTCGGTCCAAACTGCGCGGCGAATTTCGCGAAGAACTGATCGGCGAGCTTCTTGGCCGCGCCGTTGACGAGGCGCTGGCCGAGTTGCGCGAGCTTGCCGCCGATCTGGGCCTCGACGTTGTAGGTGAGCAAGGTGCCGCCGTCCTTGTCGCTGAGCGCGACCGTGGCGCCCCCCTTGGCAAAGCCGGCAACCCCGCCATCCCCCTCGCCCGAGATGCGGTAGCCGTTGGGCGGGTCGAGGTCGGAGAGCCGTACCTTGCCTTTGAACCGCGCTTTGACCGGGCCGACCTTGTTGGTCGCGACCGCCTGGAACTCGGTGTCGGAGAGCTTCTCCAAGGTCTCGCACCCGGGGATGCTCGCCTTGAGCGCGTCGGTGTCGTTGAGCTTGGCCCACACCAGTTCGCGCGGCGCGGCAAGCTGGACTTCACCGTTCATGACCATGGCCATTGCGCTGTCTCCTTACTTGCGACCGGCGGAATTGATCGGGACGCCCGGGGTTGGCGCGGACGTAGCAGCAAGTCTACTCTCGCCGGCCGTATCCTGCCATGACCGATCCCGCCTCTCCCTTCGGCCTCTACGGCCCGCTGTTTGCGAGCGGCGCCATGCGCGCGATCCTCGCCGATGGCGCGCGGGTGCAGCGCATGCTCGACGTGGAAGCCGCGCTGGCCCGCGCGGAAGCGGCGGCGGGCGTCATTCCGGAAAGCGCGGTCGCGCCGATCGTTGCGGCGTGCCGGGCAGAGCGGTTCGATTTGGCGGCGCTCGCGGACGCCATGGTGCCGGCCGGCAATCTCGCGATCCCGCTGGTCAAGGCGCTCACCGCGGAGGTCAAGAAGTCCGACCCCGAGGCCGCTCGCTACGTGCATTGGGGCGCCACCAGCCAGGACATCATCGACACCGCGCAGGTGCTGGAACTTAGCGCGGTGATCGATGCGCTGTTGCCCGATGTCGACCGCGCGGTCGCGGGCTTTGCCGCGCAGACGCAGCGCCATCGTGAAACCCCGGTTGCCGGCCGCACCTGGCTGCAGCACGCGCTGCCGATCCCGTTCGGCCTCAAGCTCGCCGGCTACGGCGCCGCGCTCGCGCGCTCGCGCGCGCGGCTTGCCCGGCTCAAGTCCGAGAATCTGGTGCTGCAGTTCGGCGGCGCCGCCGGCACGCTCGCCGCGCTCGGCACCGCCGGGCTCGCGGTTGCCGAGAAGCTCGCGGTTGAACTCAAGCTGCCGCTGCCGGATGCGCCGTGGCACGGCCACCGCGACCGGCTGGCCGAGATCGCCGCGGCGCTCGCGATCCTTTGCGGCAGCTGCGGCAAGCTCGCCCGCGACGTGACCTTGCTGATGCAGACCGACGTGGCCGAGGCGTTCGAGCCGGCGGCGCCCGGCCGCGGCGGCTCCTCCACCATGCCGCAGAAGCGCAACCCGGTGGCGGCGCCGATCGCGCTCGCTGCCGCGGCCATGGCACCCAACCTCGCGGCCACCATCCTTGCCGCGCAGGTGGGCGAGCACGAGCGTTCGGCCGGCGCCTGGCACGCCGAGTGGCCGACGTTCCCGGCACTTGCGCTCGTGACCTCCGGCGCGTTGCGGGCCGCCGTGGAGATCGCCGAGGGGCTTGAAATCGACGCGACGCGCATGCGCGCCAACCTCGAAGCGACCGGCGGGGCGATCATGGCCGAGGCGGTGATGATGGCGCTCGGCGCGAAGCTCGGCCGCCTCGAAGCGCACCACGTGGTGGAAGAAGCAACACGCAAGGCGTCCGCCGAGCATCGGCATCTGGAAGAGGTCTTAAGCGAAGACCAGCGCGTCACCGCGCACTTGCAGCCCGATGAGATCGAACGGCTGTTCGATCCCCTCGCCTACCAGGGCGTCGCACAGGCCTTCATCGACCGTCAGATCGCGGCAATGAAATCGTGATCCAAATAAACAAAAACGAGGAGATGCCATGCCCATGATCCAATCGAACGGCGCCAAGCTCAACGCGCAGATCGAAGGGCCCGAGCGCGCGCCGGTGCTCATGCTGTGCAACTCGCTCGCCACCGACCTCCACATGTGGGACGACCAGGTCAAGGCGGTCACTCAGCATTTCCGCCTGGTGCGCTACGACCGCCGCGGTCACGGCAAATCCGAAGCGCCCAAAGGCCCCTACAACATGGAAATGCTCGGGCGTGACGCGCTCGCCGTGATGGACGGCATGGGCGTTACCAAGGTCAACTGGTGCGGGCTGTCGATGGGCGGCATGGTCGGCATGTGGCTCGGCGCCAATGCGCCGGAGCGCATCGACCGGCTCGTGCTCTCGAACACCGCCTCCTACATGGCCGACAAACAAATCTGGAACGGGCGGTTCAAGACCGTGCGCGAAGGCGGCATGGCGGCGATCGCCGACGGCACGATCGAGCGCTGGTTGACCAAAGGCTTTCGCGAGCGCGCCCCGCAGACGGTCGCGCGCTTGAAGGAGATGGTGCTCGCCACCCCGGTCGAAGGCTACATCGGCTGCGGCGAAGCGGTGCGCGACATGGATCACCGCGAGATCATCCGCAACATCACGGCGCCGACCATGATCATCGCCGGCCGGCACGATCCCGGCACCACGGTCGAGGCAGCCGAGTTCCTGCGCGACCGCATTCCCGGCGCGAAGCTTGTCGTGCTGGAGGCCGCGCATATTTCCAACGTCGAGCAGGCACAGGCGTACACCGACGCCCTGCTCGGCTTCCTCGGCGTGAAGTAAGCCGCGGAGCGAACAAATGGACGACAAGGACCGCTACGAACGCGGCATGGCCATGCGGCGCAAGACCATGGGCGCCGCCCACGTCGATCGCGCCAACGCCAACAAGACGCCGTTCAACGCCGAGTTCCAGGATCTGCTCACCCATTACCTCTGGGGCATCTGGACCCGGCCGCATTTTGACGTGCGCACACGGCGCGTCCTCGTGATCGGTACCTTGATGGCGCTCGGCCATTGGGAGGAGTTCCGCACGCACGTGCGCGCCGCCATGGTCGAAGGCTCCTTCTCGGCCGACGACATAAAGGAAATAATTCTTCAGCAGACAATCTACTGCGGCGCGCCCGCCGGCAACCGCGCGTTCAAGGAAGCCGGCGAAGTGCTGGCGGAGCTGGATAAGAAATAGTCACCCGCCGCGGCGCGCGCGAAAGCCTTGCGGCGTCATGGCGGTGTTCTTGCGGAAGAACCGCGCGAAGTGCGAGGGATCGGAGAAGCCGAGGTCGTAGGAAATCTCGGTGATCGCCTGGTTGGTGAACACGAGCTGACGCTTTGATTCGGTGAGCATGCGCTGGCGGATGAGGTGGCCGGCGGTGACTCCGATCGCGCGCTTGACGTGATCGTTGAGCCGGTCAGGCGTCATGGCGAGCCGCTCGGCATAAAAGGCGATGTAGCGCTCGCGCCGGAAGTGGTCCTCGACCAGGCGGCGCAGTGCTTCGACGGTCGCGTCAGTCGGCGCAAGCGTCACCGCGCCAGTGCGCGCGCGGCTCGCGGCAAGCCGCGCCACCTCGACCGCGATGAGCGCCAGAAGCCCGCGCGTCGCAAGCCGATGACCCTGCCGCGCCAGCGACGCCTCTTCGAAGAGGTCGGCGCACAGGCGCGTAAGGCGCGCGCTTTCCGTCGGATCCGTGAGCGGCACGATCGGCTCTGCCGCCAGCGCCTTGAGCCGCGCCGCGCCCTCGCCTGAGCGCGCACCGAGCGCGTCCGCGACGTCCTCGGTGAAGCTCACGACCCAGCCGTCGGTCGCGCGCGGCGTGAAGCGGAAGCCGTGCGCGACGGTCGGCGACACCACGATCACGGTCGGCGCCGTAAACGGCGCGATCGAGGCCTCGTAGGTCATCTCGCCGCCCCCGCGCTCGATCAGCAGGATCTGGAACAGGTTGCGGTGACGGTGCGCCCGGATGGTCCAGTCGTGCACCGAGGAGCGCGAGGCGATGGTCTCGATGTGAATGAAGTCGAAGGCCTGGTCGTCCGGCGGATCGCCGTAGAGATGAAACAACGGAAGGGTCGCGGTCGACGGCATGGCGCCACAATAGGCGCGCGAGCCCGCGAGGCAAGGCGAGTCAGGCCGTTTGCACAGGGATTACGCGGGTGGACTATACGCGCTTATACGCGCGGTCGTGGTAGACGAGCGCGGGGCCGGCATCGCCGAGCCTGACCGCGTCGATGGCGGCAATGAACACGTTGTGGGTCGCGACCGACTTGACCTCGACGATGCGGCAGTCGAACGCCACCACCGCCGAGGCGAGCACCGGGCTGCCGGTCGCAAGCGTCATCCACTCGCCCACGGTGAAGCGCTCCCCCGCCGTGTCGGCGGTGCGGCGCGCGAAGGCATTGGCGATATCTTCCTCACCCGCGCGCAACGTGTTGACGCAAAAGACGCCGTTGGCGTGGAACGGTCCGGTCGAGCGGCTGCGCCGGTTGAGGCAGACGAGCAGCATGGCCGGGGCGTCGGAAAGTGCGCACACCGCGGTGGCGGTAAAGCCGCCCTTCCCGCCCGGCCCGTCGGTCGTGACCACGTGAACCGCGGCGCCGAGCCGGCTCATGGCCTCGCGGAAAGTCGCCGGATCGACGCTGTCGGTGTTCGCCGCGACCATGGCCTCGAAGGCCCCCGCCGCGTCGTCCGGCCGTTGGTCGATCCAGCTCATGGAATCTCTATAAAGGCAGCACGGACGGAAGGATACCCCGCGAGGCCCGTGGGCGAAGCAATCACCTCATGACGTTAACGCATCGCGCGATCGCCGCCGCGGCTGGTCCGCGCCGCCGCCGCGAAACGGCTGCGTGAGCAGCCGATCGAGGCGCAGTTCGGCGGGTTCGCGGAACGTGGGCAGGCCGACGGTCATGCCGTCGTGCCCGGCCTCCGGCTTGGCTCGATAAGTGCCGAACAGGCGGTCCCACCAGGGCAGATTGAAGCCGAAATTGCTGTCCGTCTCGCGCGCCACGACCGAGTGATGCACCCGATGCATGTCGGGCGTCACCACGATCAGGCGCAGCGCCCGGTCGAGCCAGGACGGCATCGACACGTTGCCGTGGTTGAACATCGACGTGGCGTTGAGCACCACCTCGAACACGAACACCGCGACCGGCGGGATGCCCAGCGCGAGCACCACGGCGATCTTGATCAGCATGGAAATGAGGATTTCGAACGGGTGGAAGCGCACGCCGGTGGTCACGTCGATGTCGACGTCGGCATGGTGCATGCGATGGAGGCGCCAGAGCAGCTGTATTTTATGGAAGGCGACGTGCTGCGCGTAGATGGCGAGGTCGAGGGCGAGGAAACCGAGGAGCGAAGCGAGCGAGAGGCGCAGGTGGAGGAGAGGCAGCAGGCCCCAACCGTTGCCGGCAGCGATGAGCGCCGCGCCGACCGCCGCCGTCGGGATGAGGATGCGCACGGCGAGCGCGTCGATGACGAGGATGCCGAGATTGTTCGGCCAGCGCGAGCGCCGGCCGACCGACCACGGACGCCGCGGCGCCAGCAGTTCCCACAATGCGATGAGCGCGAACACCACCGCGGCGGCGCAGAGGCGGGCGAGAAGCTCGAGCGATTGGATCATGGCGTCTGACCGTGGGGCATTATTTATATCGCCGCCGCCCCTAATACAGCCGCGCACCCGCGACAGCCGATCACGTGTGCGTGCCGTTGCCGCCCCTCCGGTGCCCTGTTAAGACTTCGGGCGAGGCCAGAGCCGAGGGGTGCGGCGGCGCATGGAATATTTCTGCCAGCAGCTCATCAACGGCTTGGCGCTGGGCTCGATCTACGGCCTGATCGCCATCGGCTATACGATGGTCTACGGCATCATCGGCATGATCAATTTCGCCCACGGCGATATTTTCATGGTCGGGGCGTTCACTGCGCTGATTGCCTTCCTGGCGTTGGTCGCGATCGGCGTTACCGCGATCCCGCTCGCGCTGTTTCTGGTGCTGCTGATCGCCATGGCGCTGAGCGCCCTCTACGGCCAAGTGGTCGAGCGCATCGCCTATCGCCCATTACGCCACTCGTTCCGACTGGCGCCGCTCATCTCGGCGATCGGCATGTCGATCATCCTGCAGAACTACGTGCAGGTCGCCCAGGGGGCCCGGGTCAAGCCGTTGCCGCCGCTGATCCAGGGCGGCTACACCTTGCTGCAAAGCGAAACCTTCCCGGTCCAGGTTTCCAACATCCAGATCATCATCATGGTCACCACCGTCGTGCTGATGGCGGTGTTTTCCTGGCTCGTGGCCAACACGCGGCTCGGCCGCGACATGCGCGCGTGCGAGCAGGACCTCAAGATGGCGGCGCTGGTCGGGGTCGACACCGACCGCACTATTTCGCTCACCTTCGTTGTGGGGGCCGCGCTCGCCGCCGTCGCCGGGCTCATGTATTTGCTCTATTACGGCGTGATCGACTTTTTCATCGGCTTCGTTGCCGGCGTGAAGGCGTTCACGGCGGCGGTGCTCGGCGGCATCGGCTCGCTGCCCGGCGCCATGCTCGGCGGCCTGCTGATCGGCCTGATCGAGACCTTCTGGTCTGCCTACTTCTCGATCGAATACAAGGACGTGGCGGCGTTCTCGATTCTCGTCATCGTGCTGATCTTTTTGCCGACCGGCATTCTCGGCCGTCCGGAAATCGAGAAAGTGTGAGCGCCCCGGGTGTCGAACGCGGCCGATATTCCCGCCCGACCCGCGTTCGACCTTCTCGGCGCGCTCAAGAGCGCGGCGGTGACCGCCGTCGTCGCGTTCGGGCTGTTCTCGCTGCTGATCGGCGTGCGCACCGATCAGGGGCCGACGGGCGCCCTCGAATTGACGCCGCGGCTCGGCGCGCTCGGCGTGATCGTCGCCATCGCTTTCATCGGCGGGTTCGTGCGCGCGCTGTTCGCGGGCGAGCCCATCGATTTTGCCGGCCGCGTGCCCAACGGACTCAAAGCCGCCACCGCCCTGGTTGGCCGCTATTTCGGCTTCGCGTTGCTCGCCTTCGCCGTGGCCGAGCCCGTCCTGTTTTATCACAACCGTTATTTCCTCGATCTCGGCATCCAGGTGCTCACCTACGTGATGCTCGGCTGGGGGCTGAACATCGTGGTCGGGCTCGCCGGCTTGCTCGACCTCGGCTACGTCGCCTTCTACGCGGTCGGCGCCTATTCCTACGCGCTGCTGGCGCAGAATTTCGGCTGGTCGTTTTGGATTTGCCTGCCGCTCGCCGGCTTCCTCGCCGCCTGCTGGGGCGTGATGCTCGGTTTCCCGGTGCTGCGCCTGCGCGGCGATTACCTCGCCATCGTGACGCTTGCGTTCGGCGAGATCATCCGGCTCATTCTCATCAACTGGCAAAGCTTGACGGGCGGGCCGAACGGAATTTCCGGCATTCCCCGCCCGTCGTTCTTCGGGATTCCCTTCGTGGACGAGGAGAACGGGTTTGCGGCGACCTTCGGGCTCGAGTATTCGCCAAGCCAACGGACCGTTTTCCTGTATTATTTGATTCTCGTCTTGGCGCTGCTCACCAACTGGGTGACGCTGCGGCTGCGCCGGCTGCCGATCGGGCGCGCCTGGGAGGCGCTGCGCGAGGATGAGATCGCGTGCCGCTCGCTCGGCATCAACACCACCACGACCAAGCTCACGGCCTTCGCCATGGGGGCCATGTTCGGCGGCATCGCCGGCTCGTTCTTCGCCACGCGCCAGGGCTTCATCAGCCCGGAGTCGTTCACCTTCTCCGAATCGGCGCTGGTGCTCGCGATCGTCGTGCTCGGCGGCATGGGCTCGCAGCTCGGCGTCGCGGTCGCGGCCTCGGTGATGCTGGTCGCCTTCGAATTGTTCCGCGAGTTCTCGCAATACCGCATGCTGGTGTTCGGCCTCGCCATGGTGCTGATCATGATCTGGCGCCCGCGCGGGCTGGTGGCGACGCGCACGCCCTCGGTCTTCCTCGGCAGACCCAAGGAGGTGCCGGCCGAGATCGTCGCGGAGGCGCGGCAATGAGCGCGCCGGCCGACCCGATCCTCGCGGTCGAGCACCTGAGCATGCGCTTCGGCGGCCTCGTGGCTGTCGACGACCTGAGTTTTGCGGCGGAGCGCGGCCACATCACGGCCCTGATCGGCCCGAACGGCGCCGGCAAGACCACGGTCTTCAACTGCATCACCGGCTTTTATCACGCGAGCGTCGGGATGATCCGGCTCGCCCACACGGACGGCACCACCTATCTGCTCGAACGCCTGCTCGACTTCCGCATCGCCAAGCTCGCGCGCGTCGCCCGCACCTTCCAGAACATCCGCCTGTTTGCCGGCATGACCGTGCTGGAGAATTTGCTCATCGCTCAGCACAATCCACTGATGAAGGCGTCGGGCTTCACGATGCTTGGCCTGCTCGGCCTTCCGATTTACCGGACCGCCGAAGCCGCGGCGGTCGACAAGGCGAAATACTGGCTCGACCGCGTCGGCCTGATGCGGCGCGCCGACGATCCCGCCGGCGACCTGCCTTACGGCGAGCAGCGGCGCATCGAGATCGCGCGCGCGATGTGCACCGATCCGGTGCTGCTGTGCCTCGACGAGCCCGCCGCCGGGCTCAACCCGCGCGAAAGCGCCGAGCTCAACGAACTCCTTCTCGGCATGCGCGCGGAGCACAACACCTCGATCCTGCTGATCGAGCACGACATGTCGGTCGTCATGGGGATTTCCGACCGTGTCGTCGTGCTCGACTATGGGGTCAAGATTTTCGACGGCACGCCAACGGACGTGCGCAACGACCCGAAGGTGATCGCCGCCTATCTGGGCGTCGAAGACGAAGAAGTCGAGCAGGCGGAAGCGGAGGTCGGGCTGTGACCGGGGCCGCGGCAGAGGGCGGCGCGCCGGCTTCCCGCGAACCGTTGCTGACGGTGCGCGGGGTCAAGACCTACTACGGCAAGATCATCGCGTTGCGCGGGGTCGACGTCGACGTCAACGACGGCGAGATCGTCACGTTGATCGGTGCCAACGGCGCCGGCAAGTCGACCCTGATGATGACGATCTTCGGCAACCCGCGCGCACGCGAAGGCCGCATCCTGTTCGAAGGCCGCGACATCACCCGGCTGCCCACCCACGACATTGCCCGGCTGCGCATCGCCCAGGCGCCGGAAGGGCGGCGCATTTTCGCGCGCATGACCGTGCTGGAAAACCTGCAGATGGGCGCGGCGGTCGCCGAGACGGATCATTTCGCCCAGGACCTCGAGCGGGTGTTCGCGCTCTTTCCCAGGCTCAAGGAACGGCTGCGCCAGCGCGGGGGCACGCTCTCGGGCGGCGAGCAGCAGATGCTGGCGATCGCGCGTGCGCTCATGGGCCGTCCGCGGCTCCTCCTGCTCGACGAGCCCTCGCTCGGCCTTGCGCCGCTCCTGGTCAAACAGATTTTCGCCGCCATCCGCGACCTCAACCGCAACGACAAGCTCACGGTGTTCCTGGTCGAGCAGAACGCGTTCCACGCCCTCAAGCTCGCCGACCGCGGCTACGTCATGGTCAACGGGCTGATCACGCTCACCGGCACCGGCCGCGAACTGTTGCAGCGCCCCGAGGTCCGCTCGGCCTATCTGGAAGGCGGAGCGCATTAAATGGAACTCTACGAATCCGAGTCGCTGCTCCAGGTCGTGCTGATAACCGGGCTCATCGGCGGGGGCGCCGCGTGGCTCGCCGGCCGCGCCATCGCCCACACGTGGCGGCCGTTCTGGCACGTGATCGGCTATATGGCGCTGCTCGGATGCGCGGTTCGCTTCGTGCACTTCGCCCTGTTCGACGCCGACCTCGTTGCCCCCCTCTCCTACGCGGCCGATACGGCGTTCCTGCTGTGCGTCGGCTCCCTCGGCTGGCGCGTCACCCGCACCACTCAGATGGTCACCCAGTACAGTTGGCTCTACGAGCGCACGAGCCCCGTGACTTGGCAGGAACGGGCGGGTATTGACGAGGCGCCCGGGAAGCGGTGAACGACCCGCGTGACTTTCCCGGAAATGGCGCCACAATGGCGCTAGGGTAGTGCCGCGAATCCGAAGTTCGCTTTGCATTGCCGGCAGGTACGGTTGTGAACTTCGGGTTCAAGAGCGGCACTACAATGTAAACTTGCCAGTGCCCTTCGATTTCGAAGTTCGCATCAGACGTGCTGCAAGGTTTGGCGAACTTCGGAATCGGGACACTGGATTTTCGCCTCCGTCGTGGCGATACGGTCGACGGCGGAACCATCCTCTCAAGGGAGAAACAGCATGAAAAACCTGCGGCTAGCCGCACTCGCGCTCAGCGCCGGACTGGCGCTCGCCGGCACGGCGTCCGCCCAGGACGTCACCATCGGGGTCGCCGGTCCGATGACCGGCCAATACGCCTCCTTCGGCCAGCAGCTCAAGAACGGCGCCGACCAGGCCGTGGCCGACATCAACGCGGCCGGCGGGGTGCTCGGCAAAAAGCTCGCGATCGAAGTCGGCGACGACGCCTGCGATCCCAAACAGGCGCGCGCGGTCGGCGAAAAATTCGCCAGCGAGAAAGTGCCGTTCGTGGCCGGGCATTATTGCTCGTCGTCCTCGATCCCGGCCTCCGAAGCGTATGCGGAGGGCAACGTCCTGCAGATCACGCCGGCCTCGACCAATCCGACGTTTACCGAGCGCGGCCTGTGGAACACGTTCCGCGTCTGCGGCCGTGACGACCAGCAGGGCGCGGTCGCCGGGGCCTATCTCGCCAAGCACTACAAGGGCAAGAACATCGCCATCCTGCAGGACAAGTCGACCTATGGGAAAGGCCTCGCCGACGAGACCAAGAAGGCGCTCAACAAGGCGGGCGTCAAAGAGAAGCTCTACGAGGCCTACACCCAGGGCGACAAGGACTTCAACGCGCTGGTGTCGAAGCTCAAGGCGGCGGCGATCGACGTCGTTTACGTCGGCGGCTATCACACCGAGGCGGGCCTGATCCTGCGCCAGATGCGCGACCAGGGCCTCAAAGCCCAGATGATCTCCGGTGACGCGCTCGCGACCAACGAGTTCTGGTCGATCACCGGACCGGCGGGCGAAGGCATGCTGTTCACCTTCGGTCCCGATCCGCGCAAGAAGCCAACCGCCGCCGCGGTGGTGAAGAAGTTCAAGGACAAGGGCATCGATCCCGAGGGCTATACCCTCTACACCTACGCGGCTTTGCAAATCTGGGCGCAGGCGGCCAAGAAGGCCGGCACCACCGACGCCAAGAAGGTCGCCGCCACCCTGCATACCGGCAAGTGGGACACGGTGCTCGGCCCGATCGCCTACGACAAGAAGGGCGACATCACCGCGATCGACTACGTGTTCTACGTCTGGAAGAACGGCTCCTACGCGGAGGTCGGCTCCGGGTCGTAGGCACGACGCGGCGTTCACCCATCGGCCCGCCCCCTCCGGGGGCGGGCTTTTTTTGTTTGTGGATTGTAGCCCGCATGAGCGAAGCGACATGCGGGAATCTGCTCCCGGATTTCGCTTCGCTCATCCGGGCTACTGGCTAACCGATCTGGCTGAGCACCGGGAACGCTTCCAGCAGCCAGTAGCTCGCCTGCGAGATGAAGCCGGTGAGAAAGGCGATGCCGGTGAGCACCAGGAGCCCGCCCATGACGCGCTCGACCGTGGCGAGGTGCGCGCGGAAACGGACGAGGAACGCCGCAAACGGCTCGACGGCAAAAGCGGCGATCACGAATGGAATGCCGAGGCCGAGCGAATAGACGGCGAGCAGGCCGGCGCCCTTGGCGATGGTCGCCTCGCTTGCCGCCACCGCCAGGATCGCGGCGAGGATCGGCCCGATGCAGGGCGTCCAGCCGAACGCGAAGGCCAATCCCATGGCGTAGGCGCCCCACAGCCCGACCGGCCGCACCATCGCGGCGCGCTTCTCCCGCATCAAGAGATCGATGCGCGTGAGCCCCAGGAAGTGCAGCCCCATCACGATGATGGCGATGCCGGCGACGGTTGCGAGCACATTCGAATAGGCGCGCAGCACCGCGCCAATCACGCTCGCGCCGGCGCCGAGCGCGACGAACACGGTCGAGAAGCCGGCCACGAACAGGAGCGAGGCCATGATGGTGTCGCGTTTGACGGCGGCCGTGGGCTCCGCATCGGCGAGGCGCTCGAGCGACGTGCCGGCGAGGTAAACGAGATAAGGCGGCACCAGCGGCAGCACGCAGGGCGAAAGAAAACTCAGCGTTCCGGCCGCGACCGCCGCGGCGATGGTGACATCCGAAGCCATGGGATCGCAGTCATGCGACGGTGCGCGCCGCCGGGCAAGCGGCGACGGGTCGCGTTCGCTCAAAGGTGAACAGGGGTGAACTTTCTAGCCGCGCGCCACGGTGCGGAGCCGGCTGCCGGGCGGCGCGATATCGGGAACCTGCCGGGTGGCATCGGCGGCGACCACCCGATTGCGTCCGCCGGTTTTGGCGGCATAGAGCGCAACATCGGCGCGCTTGAGCAACAGATCGACGCTCTCGCCCGCTTCCCGGGAGCTCACCCCGAAGCTGCAGGTGAGCGCGAGCAGACCGCGGCTGGTGTCGAATTGCAGCGCCGCTATTTTCTGCCGCAGCCGTTCGGCGAGGGCGAGCGCGTCATCGAGTCGCTGCCCCGCGAGCACCATGGCAAATTCCTCGCCACCCAGCCGTCCTACCAGCGTGGTTTCGGCCACAGCCTGTTGCGCCACCGCGGCGATGGCACGATCTCCCACGTCGTGTCCGTAGAGGTCATTGACCCGCTTGAAATGGTCGATGTCGAAGAGGACGGCCGAGAGCGCCGCCCCCGTGCCGGCGCGTGCGCAAGCCTCCTGCGCGCGCTCGAAGAACGCGCGGCGATTGAGCACGCCGGTCAGCGAATCCGTGGTCGCCAGCCGCACCAATTCCTGCTGCATCGACGCGACGCGCTCGGCCGCGCGCAGCCGGGCATAAAGCTCCTCGGCGACCGGCGGCTTGCCGATGTAGTCGTCGGCACCGCTGTCGAGCGCCTCGATCAGATTGCGGCGATCGTGGCTCGACGACATCAGGATCACGTAGATCTGCCGGTCGCAGGTGGCGAGCAACCGGGTCTCCCAGCACAGCTCCATGCCCGACATGGACGTGAGTTCGGCGCTGGTGACGAGCGCGCCGACCTTGGGATCGGACCTGATGTAATCGAGCGCCGCCTCGCCGTCCGTGAACGCGCGCACCTCGTGCTCGCGCGCCTCAAGCAGGCGTCCGACGAACTTGAGCACCGTGCGGCTGGGATCGACCAAGACCACGCGCATGACTGAAGCCCCGTTTCGGCCCCGCATCCTGCGAGATCGGCGTCGGTTCCGGACGCCAGCAGCCTGGACTAGCAAATCGGGATTAATCACTCCTGATCGGGAGGAACGACCATCCCATTACAGTTAAAAGAGCACGAGCGGCGCCACGGCGTCGCCCGGGTGGCGTGACTGTCCGGGTTAATTGAAGCGCTGCGGTCCGAACGGCGCCGGATCGGTGAACGGCGTCGCGCCCGTGATCATGTCGGCGAGCAGCCGTCCGGTGATCGGGCCCAAGGTGAGGCCATAATGGCCGTGGCCGTAGTCGAGCCACAGGCCGGGCTGGCCAGGCGCACGTCCGACCACCGGCAGCGAATCCGCAAAGCACGGCCGCTTGCCGAGCCACGGTTGCGGCTCCGCCGGCTCGCCGAGGGGAAACAGGGTTTTGACGTGCGGCAGCACCCGGTCGAGCTGGACCGGCGTGGGCGGCGCATCGCGTGGGGCGAACTCGGCCCCGGTCGTGATGCGGATTCCCTGGTCCATCGGCGCTACCGCATAACCGTTCTCCGCGTCGACCAGGGGCCGGGTGAGACCGGCGTTGCCCTGCGGCCGGAAGTGGCGGTGGTAGCCGCGCTTGATGGCGAGCGGCAGCCTGATGCCGAGCGGATCGAGCACATCGGGTGCCCAGGGCCCGAGCGCCACGACCACGTTCTCGGCATCCACGTGTCCCTCGTCCGCGTCCACGCGCCAGCGGCCGTTGACCCGATGAAGCGAGCGCGCGTCGCCCTGCAGCAGGAGCCCGCCGAGCGCGGCGAACCGCGCCGCATACGCGCGAGTCACCGCCAGCGGGTTCGAGACGGTGCGGATGTCAGGCCAATGCACCGCCCGGGCGAACGTGGGATGAAGGCCCGGTTCCAGCGCCAGCGTGCCCGCAGTATCGAGCACGTGTGCGGGGATTCCCAACTCGGCGCTGATTTCGAGGTTCGGCTTGATGCCGTCGAAGCCCCGCTCGGTGCGGAACAGGGTCAGCCAGCCGTCCTTGCGCAGATAGCGCTCGGCGCCCGACTCCTGCATCAGCAGTTCGTGCTCGGCACCCGCGCGCGACATGAGCGGATGGCGGCGGCGCGCGGTCTCGATCAGCTTCTGCGGCCGGGTGGCGGCGCGGAACGCAAGCAGCCACGGCGCCACCTTGGGCAGGAAGCTCAGGTAGTAATTCGCCTCGGGCGCGCGCTTGAACGCGATGCGGATGAGATCCGAGAGCCGGTCCGGGAAAGCGACCGGAAACGCCCCCGAGCCGCCGAGGATGCCGGTGTTGCCGTAGGAGGTCTCCTCGCCCGGCCCGCGCTTGTCGACGAGCGCAACCGAAACCCCGCGTTTGGCGAGTTGCAGCGATGCCGAGGTGCCGATGATGCCGGCGCCGAGCACGATCACGTCCGTACGGGCCATGGTCGCCTGCCGATGGGGGCTGCGCCGCGCGCGTAAGACTTTGGCGCGGAAGCAATGAAGGTGAGTTTCGCGGCGCTATATGACGGGAAAGCGGCAGGATCACAACATGGATCGCTGCGTGCCGTTGCGTTGCCGCCAGCGGGCGGCTAACTGGAAAGCCTGATGCGCCGCCCGCTGCTCATCGCACCATCGATCCTCTCGGCCGATTTCGCGCGGCTCGGCGAGGAGGTGCAGGCGGTCGAGGCGGCCGGGGCCGACTGGATCCACGTCGACGTGATGGACGGGCATTTCGTGCCCAACATCACCATGGGGCCGGATGTGGTGAAGGCGCTGCGCCGGCGCGCCAAGAAGCCGCTCGACGTGCATCTGATGATCGCGCCGGCCGATCCCTATCTCGAGGCGTTCGCGGCCGCGGGCGCCGACCACATCATCGTGCACGTGGAAGCCGGGCCGCACATCCACCGCTCGCTTCAGGCGGTCCGCGCGCTCGGCAAGAAGGCCGGCGTGGTGCTCAATCCCGGGACATCGGAAACCGCGGTCGAACACGTGATCGACTTGGTCGACCTCATCCTCGTCATGTCGGTCAATCCGGGGTTCGGCGGGCAGAAGTTCATCCCCGACGCCGCCGAGAAAATCCGCCGCCTGCGCGCCATGGCCGGCGCGCGCCCGATCGACATCGAGGTCGACGGCGGGATCACCCCGGAAACTGCGCCGGCGGTGGTTGCAGCCGGCGCTAACGTGCTGGTGGCGGGCACCGCCGTATTCCGCGACGGCACGCCGGAGGCCTATCGGGCGAACATTGCGGCGCTGCGCAACGCGGCCGCCATGGCGCGCGGCGAGGCAGCGTGATGGTCCCGCGCTACACCCGACCGGTGATGGCCGACATCTGGTCGCCGCAGACGCGCTTTCGCATCTGGTTCGAGATCGAGGCGCACGCCGCCGACGCCATGGCGGAGTTCGGGCTCATCCCCAAGAGCGCCGCCAAGACGATCTGGGCCAAGGGCAAGAAGGCGACGTTCGACATCGCGCGCATCGAGGAGATCGAGCGCGAGGTCAAGCACGACGTGATCGCGTTCCTCACCCACCTGGCGGAGATCGTCGGGCCGGATGCGCGCTTCGTGCACCAGGGGCTCACCTCCTCCGACGTTCTCGACACTTGTTTCAACGTGCAGCTCGTGCGCGCCGCCGATCTGTTGATCGCCGACGTCGATGAATTGCTCGCGGCACTCAAGCGCCGCGCGTTCGAGCACAAGCTCACGCCGACCATCGGCCGCTCGCACGGCATCCACGCCGAACCCACCACCTTCGGCCTCAAGCTCGCCTACGCCTATGCCGAGTTCGATCGCGCGCACGACCGGCTCGTCGCCGCGCGCAAGGAGGTCGCCACCTGCGCGATCTCCGGCGCGGTCGGCACCTTCGCGCAGATCGATCCGCGTATCGAGGCGCATGTCGCGAAGGCGATGGGATTAGCGGTCGAGCCGGTCTCGACCCAGGTGATCCCGCGCGACCGCCACGCCATGTATTTCGCGACGCTCGCGGTCGTTGCCTCCTCGATTGAGCGGCTCGCGACCGAAATCCGCCACCTGCAGCGCACCGAGGTGCTGGAAGCCGAGGAGTTCTTCTCGCAAGGGCAGAAGGGCTCCTCCGCCATGCCGCACAAGCGCAATCCGGTCTTGAGCGAAAATCTCACCGGCCTTGCACGGCTCGTGCGCGGCTACGCGGTCCCGGCGCTGGAGAATGTCGCGCTCTGGCACGAGCGCGATATCTCCCACTCCTCGGTCGAGCGGGTGATCGGCCCGGACGCCACCATCGCGCTCGACTTCGCGCTCGCGCGCATGGCGAACGTGATCGACAAGCTCGTGGTCTATCCCGACAACATGCGGCGCAACCTCGACCGGCTCGGCGGGGTCATCGACTCCCAGCGCGTGCTCCTGGCGCTCACCCAGAAGGGCATGGCGCGCGAAGAGGCCTATCGGGTGGTGCAGCGCAACGCCATGAAGGCCTGGCACGAGGATGAGGACTTCGCCGCCCTGCTCAAGGTGGACCCCGACGTGCGCGGCAGGCTCACCGACAAGGAGATCGCGGCGAGCTTTGACCTGAAGTATCACTTGAAGCACGTCGACACGATCTTCCGCCGGGTGTTCGGAAAATCCGGTTGAGTTAGTCCGCTTTGACCTCCCCATTGCCCGCTGCGTCGTTGCCGGACGTGTCTCGCGACGAATGGCTGCTCGATCCGGACGTCGCTTTTCTCAACCATGGCTCGTTCGGAGCGGCGCCGCGCGCGGTGCTCGCCGAGCAGGAGCGCTGGCGTGCGGCGATGGAGCGCCGTCCCACCCACTTCATGGGCGACGAGTTGCCGCCGGCGCTGCGCGCCGCGGCGGCGCGGCTTGCCGCCTTCGTCGGCGCTCGCGCGGAAGACCTCGTCTTTGTCGAGAACGCCACGGGCGGCTGCAACACGGTGCTGCGATCGTTGCGGTTTGCTGCGGGCGACGAAATCCTGGTGACCGACCACGGTTATCCGGCGGTGCGCAAGGCGGCGGAATACGTGGCGGGACGTGCAGGCGCGCGCGTGGTCGAGGCCGCGGTGCCGTTTCCCACGGAGGACAGCGCCCAGGTCGTCGCCGCCGTCTCGGCCCGGCTCGGGCCGCGCACGCGGCTCGCGATCTTCGATCACATCACCTCGCCGACGGCGGTCATTTTCCCCGTGCGCGAGCTCACCGCGCTGTGCCACGCCGCGGGCGCGCTCGTGCTCATCGACGGCGCGCACGTGCCCGGCATGCTCTCGCTCGACGTGCCCGCGATCGGCCCCGATTGGTACACGGGCAATTGCCACAAGTGGCTGATGGCCCCGAAGGGCAGCGCGTTTCTCTGGGCCGCGCCGGAGCGGCAGGCGGAGACGCATCCGCTCGTGATCTCGCACGGTTTTGGAGGGGGCTTCACCGCGGAGTTCGACTGGGTCGGCACGCGTGACCCGAGCGCTTGGCTTTCGGTCCCGGCGGCGATCGATTTTCATGGGCGGCTCGGCGGCGCGCGCTTGCGCGAACGCAACGTCGCATTGGCGCGCAAGCAGGCAACGCTGCTGGCAGATGCTTGGCGCACCGAGCGTGGCGCGCCCAACGCGCTCACCGGCTCCATGGCGGCGGTGCGGCTGCCGCTCTGCGAACCGACGACGACCGAGCGCGCCCTCGACCTGCGCCGCAAACTGTTTGACGACCACCGCATCGAGGCCCCGGTGAACGCCTTCGCGGGCGCGCTATGGGCACGCATCTCGGCCCATGCCTATAACCGCGCGGAGGATTACGCGCGGCTGGCGGCTGCCTTTCGTCCATGACTTTATGCTGGAGCATGATCTTCTCCGAAAACCGGTATCCACTTTCGGGATCATGCTCTGGTTGCCATTGGTTAACCTCGCTTCGCCACAATTCGGGCGGAGCGGCAGAGGAAAACCATGGTTCAACGCGCTGCGCTCGACCCGGAGCGGGATTATGGGCACCTGCCCTTCGTCGCCGGACCACGCTTGATGCCCGGCCCGGTACTGCGGCGGCGCAACAACGACTCCCTTCTCGGTCCCCGCATGACCCCGCGCGCCCTCGATAACCCGACCATCCTGGTGTTCGACTCCGGCCTCGGCGGCCTCACGGTGTACCGCGAGATCGCGCGAACGCGGCCCGACGCCCGCTACGTCTATGCCGCCGACGATGCGCTCTTTCCCTATGGGGCCGTTGCCGAGGAGCGGCTGGTCGCGCGCGCGCTCGACCTGATGGAACGGCTGGTCGCGGACCATCGACCGGACCTTGTGGTGATCGCGTGCAACACCGCGTCCACCATCGTGCTGCCGAGCCTGCGCGCGCGCCTTTCGGTGCCATTCGTCGGCACGGTCCCGGCGATCAAGCCCGCCTGCTCTGCGTCAAAAACGAAGCGGGTGTCGGTGCTTGGCACCGAGGCGACGGTCAAACGCGAGTACACCCGCGCGCTGATCCGTGAGTTCGCGGCCGATTGCCAGGTGACGCTCGTCGGCTCGGCAAAACTCGCGGCCCTCGCCGAGGCGGCACTCGCCGGCGACACTATCGACGACGCGGCAATCACGGCGGAGATCGCGCCCTGCTTCGTCGACGACGGTGCGCGCACCGACACGGTCGTGCTCGCGTGCACCCACTATCCGCTGCTCGGCGACCGGCTCGCGCGGCTCGCGCCCTGGCCGGTGCGCTTCGTCGATCCGGCACCCGCCATCGCCCGGCGCGTCGTCGAGCTGATCGGGCCCGCGCGTAACGGCCATACACCGGCCGCGCCGGAAATCGTCTTCACCTCCGGGCGCACGCCGCCGCGCGCGTTGTGGACGTGGCTCGACGGCATCGGGCATGCGGCCACTTCACCAAGCCGCCCAAACGAGGCTCACCCGCCGAGATAAGCGCGGCGCACGTGCGGGTTTTCCAAGAGGTCGCGGCCGGCGCCGGCGAGCACCATTTGGCCGGTTTCCAGCAGATAGGCGCGGTCGCACATTTCGAGTGCCGCGAGCGCGTTCTGCTCGACCATCAGCACGGTCGTGCCCTCGCGCCGGATCTCGGCGATGATCTCGAATACCTGCTCGACCAGGTTGGGCGCCAAGCCCAACGAGGGCTCGTCGAACAGCATCAGGCGCGGCCGCGACATCAGTGCGCGGGCAATCGCCAGCATTTGCTGCTCGCCGCCCGAGAGCGTGCCGGCGACCTGGCCGACGCGTTCCTTAAGACGCGGTAGCTTGGTAAAGACGCGTTCCAAATCGCGGGCGACACCCTCCTGGTCGCGACGCAGATAGGCGCCCATGGCGAGGTTCTCGCGCACGGTCAGCTCGGGAAACACGCGGCGCCCCTCCGGACAATGGGCGATGCCGCGCGCGAGCACGTCGCGCGGCCGCGCGTTGTCGATCGCCGCGCCCTCGAACACGATGCTGCCGCTCGTGAGCCGCAACAGCCCGCTGATTGCCTTGAGCGTCGTGGTCTTGCCGGCGCCGTTGGCGCCAATGAGGGTGACAAGTTCGCCTGCGCGCACTTCGAGCGACACGTCGCGCAGCGCCGGCACCTTGCCGTAGCAGACCGTGATCGCGTCAAGCCGCAGCACGCTTGCCGCTCCCCAGATAGGCGCGGATCACCTCGGGATCGCGCTGCACCGCCGCCGGCGGGCCGGCCGCGATCATGCGGCCCTGATTGAGCACCAGCACCTCGTCGGAAATGCTCATCACCATTTGCATGTCGTGCTCGACCAGCAGCACGGTCGTGCCGCGCTCGCGCACGCGGCGTATGAGTTGTTTGAAGCTCTCCGTCTCCGACGGATTGAGGCCGGCCGCCGGCTCGTCGAGCAGCAGCAGGGTCGGCTGCGCGGCGAGCGCGATGGCAAGTCCGAGCAGCCGCTGCTCGCCGTAGGCGAGGTTCCGGGCGGTCTCCTCGGCGCGCCCGGTCAGCCCGACGAAATCGAGGATGTCGCGCGCCTCGCTTTGCAGCGTCGCCTCCTCCCGCAGCATGGACGGCAGCCGCAGCAGCGCGCCAAGCACGCCCGCGCGGCCGCGCAGGTGGAGCGCCGTGAGCACGTTCTCGAACACCGTGCAGGCGGTGAACAGGCTGGTGCGTTGAAACGTGCGCACCAGCCCGAGCGCGGCGATGCGCTCGGGTGAAAGCCGCGCCAGCTCGCTCCCGCGGAAGAAGACCTGCCCGTCGGTGGCCTTCATGAAGCCGGTGATGACGTTGAACGCCGTGGTCTTGCCGGCTCCGTTCGGGCCGATCAGGCTGACGATCGCACCCAATGGGACCTGGAAGCTGATCCCGGCGAGCGCGACGAGCCCGCCGATGTGCACGGCCAAATCGCGCACCTCGAGTGCAACGCCGTCGGTCTTGGCGGGCGCGCTCACGGCGCGACCTTGGCCGGACGCCGGAGCGCCTGCGGCACGCGCAGGCGGGCGAGATCGGCAAACGCCGGCACGATCCCGCGCGGCAAGAAGAATACGATCAGGATGATGCCGATCCCATAGATGATCCACTGCACTTCGGGGGGCGCGGTGCCGCGCAGGGCTTGCGGCATAAGACCGAAGATGAGGCCGCCCACCACCGGACCGGCGAGCGTGCCTTTGCCGCCGCTCACCACCATGATGACCATGGTGACGGTGTAGATGAACAGGAACACGTCCGGGTCGACGATGCGTACGCAGTGGGCGTAGAGCGCACCGGCGGCGCCGGCGATCGCCGCGGACACGACCGTCGCCACGACCAGATAATGGGTGACGCGCACGCCGACGGAGCGCGCCAGCGGCTCGTTCTCCCGCAACGCGACGAGCGCGCGGCCGATGCGCGAGCGCACCATGTGCGCGACCAGGAAATAACACACGACGCCGACCGCGAGGACGAGCCAATAGGCCTGCGGCTTGGTGACGAGCGCGATCAACCCGGAGCCGGGCCACCAGATCGAGAGCGGGGGAATGTTGTTGAGCGCCATGGGCCCCTCGGTGAGGTCGACCCAGTTGAGCGCCACCATCCGCATCACTTCGGCAAAGGCGATGGTGACGATCACGAAGTAGGCGCCGCGCACCCGGAACGCGAGCTTGCCGATGAGAAAACCGAACAGGCCGCTCACCGCGACGGCGCCGAAGAAGGCGACCCACACCGGCTTGGGGTCGACGACCACGGGACTAGGCAGGCCGATGTCGACGTCGAAGCCAAGCGAGAGCAGCGCGCTGGTATAGGCGCCGATGCCGAAGAAGGCAGCGTGGCCGAGGCTGAGCTGCCCGGTGAAGCCGAGCAGCAGGTTGAGGCTGATCGCCGCGATGATGAAGATGCCGGTCGAACTGAGGATGGCGAGGAGATAAGGATCGCGCATCCACAGCGGCAGGCTCGCCGCGAGGGCAACAAACAGCAGGTTGAAAACGCGCGCGCTCATCCGACCCGGCCTTTGAGCGCGAAGAAACCCTGCGGCCGCAGCGCCAGCACTGCGATGATCACCACAAACCCGAAGGCGTCGCGGTACTCGCTCGACAGATACCCGGCGCCGAACTCCTCCACCAGCGCCAGCACGAAGCCCCCAATGGTGGCGCCGGTTATGTTGCCGAGCCCTCCGAGAATGACGATGGCAAAAGCTTTGAGCCCGACCAGGTTGCCCATCGTCGGATTGACCAGGAAGATCGGCCCGAGCAAAGCGCCGGCTATTGCCGCGAGCGAGGAGCCGAGCGCGAAGGTGAGTGTGTAGATGCCTTTGACGTCGACGCCCATGAGCGCGGCGGTGTCGCGGTCCTGGAAGGTTGCGCGCATGGCCATGCCGAGCCTGGTGCGGTCGATGAGCAGATAAAAGGCGACCAGCAGCACGAGCGTCACCGCGAGGACGAACAGGCGCAGCGGCAGCACCGACACCGGCCCGAACACCAGCGGCTCCTGAGCGAATGGCGACGGCACCAGCTTGGCGACGCCGCCCCAGACGAACTGCTCGCCGTTCTGCAGCGCGATCCAGGCGCCGATCATGACGAGCATCACGGTATCGATGTCGTCGGTGCGCAGGGGACGCAGCAGCACGAGTTCGATCACCGCGCCGAGCGCGAAGCCGGCGAGCGCGGCGAGCGCGATCGAGAGGAAAAAATCGAGGTGCAGCAGCGCGACGAACAGATAGGCGAGATAGGCGCCGAAGGCATAAAGCTCGCCGTGGGTGAAGTTGACCACCCGCATGATGCCGAAGACCAGCGTCAGCCCGATGCCGAGCAGCGCGTACGTGCCCCCCAGCACGACGCCGTTGAGCCCATGCTGCAGGATTTGATCCACGGTTGTCAGGGATCAGGAAATCGGGGATCAGGGATCAGGATGAGAGCGTCGGGGATCAATTCTATAGCTTTCCCCTGACACCTGATCCCTGATGCCTGTTATGGCTGCGTGACCTTACCCTCCTTGAGCATGACGATGTAGACGTTGGGCACGCTCTGCCCGCTCTCCTTGCCTTCCGGGCCCTGTTTGATGAATGCGATGTCGCCGTTCACCCCGTGCAGCTTGGTCTTCCACAGCGCCTGGCGGATCGCATCGGGCTCGGCCTTGCCGGCGATCTTGATCGCCTCGACCGCGGTCATCACCGCGTCGTAGCCGCGAAAGCCTTCGGTGAGGCCGGCGAACTCCCACTTCTTCTTGTTCCACTCGTCGACGTAAACCTTGGCGACGTCCGGATACTTGGCCTTGTCGGCGGACCAGGGCGAGAAGAAGAGGATGTGATAGCTCGCCATGCCGGCCGGACCGGCGTTGGCGATCATCTGGTCCGGGAAGGCGCCGCCGGTTGTGATGATGCGTTGGGTGAGCCGCTGTTCGGCCGCCTGTTTGATGACCAGCGTGACCTGCTCGACGCCGGTGGTCACGAACAAAGCGTCGCCGTCGGATTTTTTGATCGCGGCGAGCTGGGCGGAGAGATCGGTCGCCTCCGGCGTCATGGTCTCGGTCACGCCGATCTTGACGCCCTTGCTGGCGAGCGCCTTCGCGAACTCGGCCGCGGCGCCGCGCCCGAAATCGTTGTTGACCGAGAGGAAGTCGGCCTTCTTGATCGGCGGATTGAACGAGCTGAGCTTCTCGAGGAAGGCGACCGCTTCCATCTCCGAGGTCGGGCTGATGCGGAACACCCACGGGTTGCCCGACACGGTGATCTTGCCCGACGACGAAGTCTCGACGATCAGTGGCACGCCGTATTCGATCAGCTTGGGCATCACGGCCAGCGTGAAGGTCGAGCTCCACGCCCCGATCATCACCGGCACCTTGTCGCGCAGAATCAATTTTTCGGCGGCATCGACCGCCTCCTTCGGGTTCGATTTGTTGTCCTCGATGACGAGCTCGATCTTCTTTCCGAGCACCCCGCCGCGGCTGTTGACCACCTCGGCGCCGATGCGGGCGCCGTTGGTCACATAGGTGCCGGACGCGGCGACCGCGCCGGTGAGCGGCTCGTTGACGCCGATCTTGATCGTCTCCTGGGCTTGCGCCGTCGCGGCGGCGAACAGGGCCGCAAGGACCGCCATCCACATGTGTTTGATCAAGGTTCCCTCCCGCTTGTCGGATGCTCGATTCGCTCGCCTGCGGCATGCAAACGAAATGCCAGCAGGTGCGGCCGTGCCGAAGCTCGATCGGCCGGACCATGACATTGCCCTGGCGCGCTTCTATCCGGACCATACTGGCGGGTGCTCAGGCGATGGGCAAGATGCGTGTTTTTCACGCGGGTCGGACGACATGGGCTGGATCGAGGTCGCAAGCCGCGCCGACGATCCGGAGCGTGTGTTGGTCGAGGTCTAGCGGCGCATGAGGCCGCGCAGCCAGTGCCACAGCGCGCGCACCATCAGGGCGCCCGCGCGCAAACGCGGCGCCTGCGGCATCGCCTCGCCGCGCAGCCGAGCGTCCAGGTTGCGCCCGACGGCGGCGGCGATCTCGGCTGCGAACACGCGCACCACCGGCCCGCGCCCGAACTGCGCCAGAGGCCCGCGCAGGGCATAGGCAATATCGAGGGTGATTATGCTTGCCTGCCCGTCTTCTGCGACCCGAAAGGTCGCGCTGGCGGAAATCCGCGTGCCGCTCGCCGGATCGCGGCCTTCGGCGTTTATCTTTCCGCCGTGTGCGGCGGCGTCGTAGACCACGTTTGCCTCACCCGCGAAGCGTGCCTCGATCGGCCCGAGTGAAGCGGTGAGATCGCCGGCGATGCGGCCGCCGTCGATCGAGGCCACGTGCGCGCCCGGCACGCAAGAGGCGATCAGCGCCGGGTCGCAGACCGCGCGCCACACGGTCTCGCGCGGCAACGCAATGCGGACCATCTGAGTGAGCGTGTTGCCGGGCGTGGACGTTGGCGCGACAGCGACAACGTTTGCTGGCGCCGCGGGTTCGCGCGGCTCGGCGAATTGTCCGCGCGCGAGCGGCGGCTTGGCCGGTTCCACGATCTGCGGCCGATCCGCCAGCACGCGGTGGATCGCGCGCACGATGCCGTTGTAGCCGGTGCAGCGGCACAGGTTGCCGGCAAGCTCCAAACGGATGCGATCTTCGTCGGCGTCGGGCAGGCGGCGCACGATGTCGCGCGCGGTCACCAGCATGCCGGGCGTGCAATAGCCGCATTGGAGCGCGTGCTCGGCCGTGAAGGCCGCGCGCAACGCCGCCGCGGTCGGGTCGTCGGCAAGGCCTTCGATGGTGCGCACGTCGCGGCCGCCGCAGGTCGCGGCATAGACGATGCAGGCGCGCGCCGGTTCGCCGTCGAGAAGGATGGTGCAGGCGCCGCACACGCCGTGCTCGCAGCCGATGTGCGTGCCGGTGAGCAGCAGCTCTTCGCGCAGGAAATCGGCCAAATGCGTGCGCGGCTCGACCGCCGCGCTGACTTCGCGGCCGTTGACCGTGAGCGTGACGTCCGTCATGCGGTCGCCTCGGCGAGCGCGCGCTTGAGCGCGACCGCCTGCATGCGCCGCGCGACCTGGTCGAGCCCCGCCTCGCGCAGCGCGTCTTCCGCCGCCGCGGGCGTCCCGCGTTCCCCTTCCAGCACCACGGGCGGGCCGCCCGCGGCGCCGATCACGGCGCGCCGGACGCCGCGGGGCGGATCGTCGAGCACCGCCGCCATGGCATGGGCGAACTCGCCCGGCTTGCGGCAGGCCTTATAATAGCCCCAGCGCGCCTCACGCGAGGGCCGCAGCACCCGCACGGCCTGCACGATCTCGCCCGGCGCGAGCGCGGTGCGAAACGCGCCGGTGACGAATTGCGCGAGCGCGATGGCGCGCCCGCCCGCCTCGCTCCAGGTGATGACGCTCGCGCCGAGCGCGGTGAGCGTGGTGAGCCAATCCGCCGCCGGGTCGGCATGGCACAGGCTGCCGCCGATAGTGCCGAGGTTGCGCACCGCCCGATAGGCAATGCCCTGGGCGATGCGCGCGAGGATACCGCCGCCGATGTCGGGCGTGCGGCCGTCGGCGATGGCGGAATGGGTGACCGCGGCCCCGATCGTCACCGCATCCGCGTCTTCGGCAACGGCGCCCAGCTCGGGCAGATGCGCGATCGCCACCAGCATCGCCGGCCGCACGAGCCGCAGATTGAGCATGGGGCCGAGCGACTGTCCACCGGCAAGCAATCGCGCGCCGCCGTCGTGCCGCGCCAGGGCCGCGGCCGCTTCGGCAAGGTTTGCCGGACGGGCGAGCTCGAACGGCGCCGGCTTCATGCGGCTTGTTTGCTTCTGGCGGCGAGCACCGGTTCGAGCACGCGGTGCGGCGTGATCGGCAGCTCGCTTATCTCGACGCCGAGCGGGCGCAGTGCGTCGTTGACCGCATTGGCGATCGCGGCCGGCGGGCCGATGGCGCCACCCTCCCCGATGCCCTTCTGGCCGAACTCGGTGTAGGGCGAGGGCGTCTCCATGTGATCGATGCGCAGCATCGGCACTTCGCTCGCGCCGGGCAGCAAATAGTCCGCGAGCGTCGTCGCCAGCGGCTGGCCGTTGGCGTCGAACGGCATTTCCTCATAAAGCGCGGTGCCGATGCCCTGCGCGACGCCGCCGACCACCTGCCCGTCCACGATCATCGGATTGATCAGCACGCCGCCGTCCTCGCAGACGGCGTAGTCGAGGATGCGCACGTCGCCCATCTCGGTATCCACCTCGACCACCGCCGCGTGCGCCGCGTAGCTGAAGGTGCCGGTGTCGCGCCGCGCCTTGTAGCCGCCGGTGACCTCAAGGCCGCCGGGCGCCGCGTCGGACGGCAGTTCCTGCGGCCGCAGGTACCAGGTGCGCGCCACCTCGGCGATGTCGACGCTGGCCGAGCCCGCACGCACGGCGCCGCCAGCGACGCTCGCCTGCTCGGCCGGCACTTGCAGCAAATGCGCGCCGATGCGCGCGACGCGCTGCGCCAACTCGCGGCACGCGCTCGCCACGGCGCCGCCCGCCATGACCATGCAGCGCGAGCCCCAGGTGCCGGTCGAATAGGGCGTGAGCGCGGTGTCGCCGTGCACCACCCGGATGCGCTCGATCGCAATGCCGAGCACCTCATGGGCCACCTGCGCCAGCGTCGTTTCGAGCCCCTGCCCGTGCGACTGGATGCCGACCCGCAGCTCGAGCCCGCCGTCGGGCGTCAGCCGCGCCACCGCCTGCTCGAACCCCGGCACCATGGGAATGCCCCAGCCGTAGTAGACCGAGGTGCCGTGCGCCGCCTGCTCGCAGTAGATCGCGAAGCCGACGCCCACGCGTACGGCAGCGTCGCTGGTCTCCGCCTGCCGCCGGCGCACCGCCGGCACGTCGATCGCCTTAACGACCCGGCGCAGGCATTCGGGATAATCGCCGCTGTCGAAGTGTTTGTTGGTGATGTTGTCGAACGGCATCGCCTCGGGCGGCACCAGGTTCGTGAGCCGCACCTCGTAGGGCTCGCGGCCGACCGCATGCGCCACCGCGTCGACGATCGTCTCCATCGCGTAGCAGACGCCCGCGCGCGCGACGCCGCGATAGGGAACGATGCCCGGCTTGTTGGTGGCGGACGACCAGGTGACGCAGCGGTAGGCGTCCATTTTGTATGGACCCGGCAGGATGCTCGCGACCTGCGCGGCTTCGAGGCAGGAGGAAAACGGATAGATCGAATAGGCGCCGGCATCGACGGTCGCCTCCGCATCGAGCGCGATCAGGCGCCCGTCGCGATCGGCATAGGCGGTGATGTCGTAGGAATGCTCGCGGCAATTGGCATTGCCGGCGAGCTGCTCGCGCCGGTCCTCGATCCAGCGCACCGGATGACCGAGGCGGCGCGCGAGATAAGCGGCGCACACTTCTTCCGGCAGCAGGATGCCCTTGTAACCAAAGCCCCCGCCCACGTCGGGCGCCACGACGCGCACCTGCTCCTCCGAAACCCCGAGGCAACCCGCGAGCCCGGTGCGCACGATGTGCGGCATCTGGGTCGAGGTGGTGAGCACGAGCTGCTCGAGCCGCCGGTCCCACACGGCGACCACCCCGCGCCCTTCGATGGGCGACATGCACTGCCGCGCGGTGCGTAACGTGCGGCGCACGACGACCGGTGCACTCGCGCGTATGGCAGCGAGATCGGCATCGACCCGGCTTTCCAGGACGACGTTGTCGCCCCAGGTGTCGTGAACGAGCGGCGAGCCGGGCTGGCGCGCCGCCAGCATGTCGACGACGGCGGGCAATTCCGCAAACTCCACCTGCACGTCGGCCGCGATGTCCTCGGCTTCTGCGCGCGTAGCGGCGACGCAAACGGCGATCGCCTCGCCCACATGGCGCACCTTGTCGGCGGCGAGTACCGGCTGCGCGGAGACCTTGAACCCGGGCACCCGCGAGGCAGCGAGGATCGGCTTGACCCCATCGAGATCTGCGGCGGTGAAGACGTGCTGCTCGCGTCCATCGGGTTTTTGGATCGCGACGATGCGGCCGTGCGCGATCGGGCTGCGCACGAAGGCGAGGTCGCGCGTGCCGGCAAGGCGAATGTCGCCGACGAACTCGCCCATGCCGCGCAAATGGCGGTCGTCTTCCTTGCGCGGGACCGAGCGCCCTACGCCGCTTCCCGTCGGCTCGTGCGCCGCCATTGTTGCTCCTTTGCTGCGCCGGCATTGGACATGCGCGCCATGCACGGCGCAAGGGCGTGGTTTGACAGGGCGGCGCGCGATCCCTAAAAGGCCGGCGTTTCGCGGTGCTTAGAACGCCGTTTTAATCCCGCAGAACGTTTCGCGACCCGCGGCGGCACCTTGCGCTTTCGAGGCACCGCCTGTCAGTGCCGCGGAGCATGATCCCGAAAAGTGGGTACCGGTTTTCGGAAAAGATCATGCTCCAGCAAAAACGGCACAGAGGAGGGCGCGATCCTCACCCTTTGAGCAAGAGGACGCGATGACCAAGCGCAGTGAATCGAAATACAAGCTCGACCGCCGCATGGGGCAGAACATCTGGGGCCGCCCCAAGAGCCCGGTGAACCGGCGCGAATACGGCCCCGGCCAGCACGGGCAGCGCCGCAAAGGCAAGCTCTCCGACTACGGCGTGCAGCTGCGCGCCAAGCAGAAGCTGCGCGGCTACTACGGCAACATTTCCGAGCGCCAGTTCCGCGGCATCTACGAAGAGGCGATCCGGATGCGCGGCGACTCCGGTGCGCATCTGATCGGGCTGTTGGAGCGCCGGCTCGACGCCGCCGTCTACCGGTCGAAGTTCGTGCCCACGGTCTTTGCCGCGCGCCAGTTCGTCAACCACGGTCACGTGAAGGTCAACGGCCGGCGCGTCACCATCCCGAGCTACCGGCTCAAGGTGGGCGACACGATCGAGGTCAAGGACGCTTCGAAGCAGCTGCCGATGGTGATCGAGGCGACCGCGCTCGCCGAGCGCGACGTGCCGGACTATCTCGAGGTCAACCACAATACGATGACCGCGAAGCTCGTGCGCATCCCGCTGCTCGGCGAAGTGCCCTATGCGGTGATGATGGAGCCGCACCTCGTCGTCGAATACTACTCGCGCTGAGTTTCAACAAATAATCGGCGTCATCCTGAGAGGCCGCTCGCCTCGGCGAGCGGCCGTCTCGAAGGACGGCCACTGAGCACCAAGTCTGCGTCCATCCTTCGAGACGCTCGACGCTTCGCGCCGAGCTCCTCAGGATGACGGTTATATTTGTTGAATCGCCGCTGGGATTACGCTGTGGCGGCGGCGTCCTTGACGGCGAGGCCCTTGGCCTTGAGCAGGCTCTGCAGCTCGCCCGCCTGGAACATCTCGCGGATGATGTCGCAGCCGCCGACGAACTCGCCCTTCACGTAGAGCTGTGGGATGGTCGGCCACTGCGCATAGGCCTTGATGCCCTGGCGCAGATCGTCGGATTCGAGCACGTTGATGCCCTTATAGGGCACCCCGATGTAATCGAGGATTTGCACGACCTGCCCCGAAAAACCGCACATGGGGAACTGAGGCGTGCCCTTCATGAACACCACCACGTCGTTGCTTTTCACTTCATTGTCGATGAACTGCTCGATGCCCATGGCTCATGTCCTCTCTGCGCCTCGCTCGCACGGATTCGGGCGCCGCGTTGCGTTCTATCTAGCCGATTGGCGGCGAAAGCCCAAGGCCCACGCACGCGTTCGTGTCCGACGGCGCATGCGCTCTATATAGGGTCGGATCAGGCGTCCGGCACCCCGGTCTGAAGCGCGAGCGCGTGGAGCGCGCCGCCCATCTGCCCGCGCAGCGCCTCGTAGACGAGCTGATGCTGCTGCACCCGCGACTTGCCGCGGAACGTTTCGGAAATCACGGTTGCGGCATAATGGTCGCCGTCGCCGGCGAGATCCCGGATGGTCACCGCCGCGTCCGGAATGCGCGCCTTGATCAGCCGCTCGATTTCGTTCGCCGCCATCGCCATGGCAACCGTCTCCGTATCGCCCGGCGCCAAGTTACCCCTGGAGCATGATCTTTTCCGAAAACCGGTACCCGCTTTTCGGGATCATGCTCAAGATATTCCGCCCGCCATATAGGCCGGAAGCCAGCCTTCGAAGCGGTCGCTCAAGTGCTTTACCAGAATCGGCGCTTCGCCCGGAAGCGTCAATGCGTTTCCGGCGGTCGAGCCGATGCGCCGCACCGGCACGCCGGCCGCCTTGGCGCGGGCGATCGTGGACTCGGCATCGGCCGGACGCACCGTGACCACGTAGCGGGCCTGGTCCTCGCCGAACCAGAAGGCATGCTCCTGGATCATGATCGGCGCCGCGTAAAGGCGCGCGCCGATGCCCGAGGCCATCGCCATCTCGGCAAGCGCCACCATCAGGCCGCCGTCGGAGACGTCGTGGGTCGCCGTCGCGATCCCTTCCGCAATGAGCGCACGCACCAAGTCGCCGTTGCGCCGCTCGGCCGCGAGATCGACCGGCGGCGGCGCCCCCTCCTCGCGCCCGCATACGTCGCGCAGATAGAGCGACTGGCCGAGCCAGCCCTGGGTCTCGCCGATCAACAGGATGATCTCCTCCGGCGCCTTGAAGGCGAGGCTCGCCGACTTGGCGAAGTCATCGAGCACGCCGACGCCGCCGATGGTGGGCGTGGGCAGGATCGCGCGGCCGTTGGTCTCGTTGTAGAGGCTCACGTTGCCGGAGACGACCGGGAAGTCGAGCGCCTTGCACGCCTGCGCGATGCCCCGGACGCACCCGACGAACTGGCCCATGATCTCGGGCCGTTCCGGGCTGCCGAAGTTGAGGTTGTCCGTGACCGCGAGCGGTCGCGCGCCCACGGCGGTGAGGTTGCGCCAGGCTTCCGCCACCGCCTGCTTGCCGCCCTCGAAGGGGTCCGCCTCGCAGTAGCGCGGCGTCGCGTCGGTCGTGAGCGCGAGGCCCTTGGGACCCTCGTTGACGCGCAGCACCGCAGCGTCGCCGCCCGGGCGCTGGAACGTGTTGCCGAGAATGACGTGGTCGTATTGCTCCCACACCCAGCGCTTCGCGCACAGGTCGGGCGAGGCGATCAGCTGTTCGAGCGCCTCGGAGACCTTGAGCGGGTGCTTGATGTCCTTGGAATTGACGAGCGGCGGCTTCGGCGTCTGCACGAACGGCCGCTGATAAACCGGTGCCTCGTCGCCCAATTCCTTGATCGGCAGGTCGGCGACGTTCTCGCCCTGCGAGCGCACGACGAAGCGCTTGGTCTCGGTGGTCTCTCCCACGACCGCGAAGTCGAGCCCCCACTTGCGGAAGATCGCCTCGGCCTCGGCCTCCTTCTCGGGATGGAGCACCATGAGCATGCGCTCCTGGCTTTCCGAGAGCATCATCTCGTAGGCGGTCATGCCGGTCTCGCGGCACGGCACCTTGTCGAGGTCGAGGGTGACGCCAAGGTCGCCCTTGGCGCCCATTTCGACCGCGGAGCAGGTGAGCCCCGCCGCGCCCATGTCCTGGATGGCGATGACGCAGCCGGCCGCCATGATTTCGAGGCACGCCTCAAGCAAGAGCTTCTCGGAAAACGGATCGCCGACCTGCACGGTCGGACGCTTTTCCTCGGTCCCCTCCCCGAACTCGGCCGACGCCATGGTGGCGCCGTGGATGCCGTCGCGGCCGGTCTTCGAGCCGAGATAGACGATCGGGTGCCCGACGCCCGTCGCCTTGGCGTAGAAAATCTTGTCGGCCTCGGCGAGGCCGACCGCCATGGCATTGACCAGGCAGTTGCCGTCGTAGCGGGTGTGGAAACCGACGGAGCCGCCGACCGTCGGCACGCCGAAGCTGTTGCCGTAGCCGCCGATGCCGGCCACGACCCCGGCGACGAGGTGGCGGGTCTTCGGGTGCGCCGGATCGCCAAAGCGCAGGGAGTTGAGGCAGGCGATCGGCCGCGCCCCCATGGTGAAGACGTCGCGCAGGATGCCGCCGACCCCGGTCGCCGCGCCCTGGTAGGGCTCGATGTAGCTCGGATGGTTGTGGCTCTCCATCTTGAACACGACCGCAAGCCCGTCGCCGATCGCGATGACGCCGGCGTTCTCGCCCGGCCCCTGGATCACCCAGGGCGCCTCGGTCGGCAGCGTGCGCAAATGAATTTTCGAGGATTTGTACGAGCAGTGCTCGTTCCACATGGCCGAGAAAATGCCGAGTTCGGTGATGCTCGGCTCGCGGCCGATCAGCGCGAGGATGCGCGCGTACTCGTCGGGCGTGAGGCCATGCTCGGCGACGAGTGCCGGGCTGATTTTCGGTTCGTTGGGGATCATCGGGCTGCCGGTAACATAAGGGCCGGCAGCCTTCAAAGCATGCGTCATGCCGCTTGCGCGAGGTGATCGACGAGGCCGGCGAAAAGGCCGCGGCCGTCGGTCGAGCCCATCACCGCCTCGACGTGGTTCTCCGGGTGCGGCATGAGCCCGAGCACATTGTGCTTTTCCGAGAGTACGCCGGCGATGGCATTGGCGGCGCCGTTCACGTTGGCGTTCTCGGCGACATTGCCTTGCGGGTCGGTGTAGCGGAAGAGGACGCGGCCCTCCGCCTCGAGCCGCGCCAGCGTTTCCGGGCTCGCGAAATAGTTCCCCTCGCCGTGGGCGGTCGGCACGCGGATCACCTGGCCGGCGTTGTAGCCGCGGGTGAACGGCGTGTCGGAGCGCTCGATGCGCATGTGGACGTCGCGGCAGATGAACTTGAGGGCGGCGTTGCGCAGCAGCGCGCCCGGCAGCAGCCCCGCCTCGCACAGGATCTGGAAGCCGTTGCACACGCCGAGCACGAGGCCGCCCTTGCGCGCGTGGTCGCGCACCGCCTCCATGATCGGCGCGCGCGCCGCAATCGCCCCGCAGCGCAGATAGTCGCCGTAGGAGAAGCCGCCCGGCAGCACCACGAGGTCGGTGCCCGCGGGCAGTTCGGTCTCGGCGTGCCACACCATGACGGGCGCGTGGCCTGACACGAGCGTGAGCGTGCGCGCCATGTCGCGCTCGCGGTTGATGCCGGGGAAGACGACGACGGCGGCCTTCATGGCGCGCGCCTCATCGCAGCACCTCGACCTGATAGTTCTCGATGATCACGTTGGCGAGCAGCTTGTCGGCCGCCTCCTTGAGTGCCGCCTCGGCGCGGGCGGCATCGACGCTCTCGAGCTCGATGTCGAACACCTTGCCCTGGCGCACGCTGGCGACACCGGCGACGCCAAGCGACTTGAGCGCGCCTTCAATCGCCTTGCCCTGGGGGTCGAGCACGCCGGGCTTGAGGGTGACGGTGACGCGGGCTTTCATCGCGGCGACGGTATCCTTGCTTATACCTCCCCTGAAAGGGGAGGTCGGTCGGCGAAGCCGACCGGGTGGGGTGATCACTCAAACTGACGAAAAGGGGCGCGCCCCCCACCCGGCGCCGCTGCGCGGCGACCCTCCCCCTGCGGGGGGAGGGATTAGCCGTCAGCCCTTCACGAGCACCGGGCCGGTGCCCTGCGGACGCTCGTTCTCGCTCATGATACCGAGGCGCCGGGCGACCTCGGTATAGGCTTCAAGCAGGCCGCCGAGATCGCGGCGGAAGCGGTCCATGTCGAGCTTGTCGTTCGTCTTCATGTCCCACAACCGGCACGAATCCGGGGAAATCTCATCGGCGACGACGATGCGCATCAGGTCGTTTTCCCACAGCCGGCCGCACTCCATCTTGAAGTCGACAAGGCGGATGCCGACGCCGAGGAAGAGGCCCGAGAGGAAGTCGTTGACGCGGATGGCGAGCGCCATGATGTCGTCGATCTCCTGGGGCGTCGCCCAGCCGAACGCGGTGATGTGCTCCTCCGAGACCATCGGATCGCCCAGCCCGTCATTCTTGTAGTAGAACTCGATGATCGAGCGCGGCAGCTGGGTGCCCTCCTCCATGCCGAGACGCTGCGAGAGCGAGCCTGCCGCAACGTTGCGCACCTCCACCACAAGCGGGATAATCTCGACCTCGCGGATAAGCTGCTCGCGCATGTTCAAGCGACGGATGAAGTGCGTCGGCACGCCGATATTGTTGAGGTGCTGGAATACGTATTCGGAAATACGGTTGTTGAGCACGCCCTTGCCTTCGATCACCTGGTGCTTTTTCGCGTTGAAGGCGGTGGCGTCGTCCTTGAAGTGCTGAATCAAGGTACCCGGCTCCGGGCCCTCGTAAAGGACCTTCGCCTTGCCTTCATAGATACGGCGGCGACGGCTCATCGGCGTGTACCGTGGCTTGAGGAAATCCATGCTGTGCCGTGGCTCCTTTAGGATACGCGGTCCGCGGCGGCGGGGGCGGCACGACTCGCGTTGGAAGGTGCAGTCCGACCGCTTCGGAAACCTAGCCGATCGGGGTGGGGAGCACAATGACGCCGCCCGCAGCAGGTGCCGCCGCAATCGCCGGCACGCGGCGGCCGCCTCGTGCCGCGTACCCGAAGTTCGCACCCCAATTGTCGGGACACTGGCGTTGATTTGGCCATTTTCCCCCGATATGCAAGGCCCGTTCCCACCGCCCGACGCAAGACCCGCGAGGCCCCGATGACCAGCTTCGACAAGCGCGAGGAAGGCTTCGAGAAGAGGTTCGCGCACGACGAGGAGCTCAAGTTCAAGGCGACCGCCCGGCGCAACCGCATGCTCGGCGCCTGGGCGGCGGAAAAGCTCGGGCTCAAGGACGCCGAGGCCGAGGCCTATGCGCGCGAAGTGGTGCTCGCCGACGTCGAGGGCACCGGCGTGTTCGCCAAGCTGCGCAAGGATTTCGACGCCAAGGGCGTGGCCCAGTCGGACCACCAGATCCAGCGCCACATGGACGAGTTCCTGGCGAAGGCGGTCGCGCAGATTAGGGCGGGCTAAAGCCCGGCGTAGCCCGGATGGAGCGCCGCAGCTGCTCCCGCATTCCGCTTCGCTCCATGCGGGCTACAGCGCCGCTATTTGCTCATCAAGTCCGTCGAGCACCTTGCCGACATCGGCATCGACTTCTTCCACCGCGACGGCGATCACGCGATAGCCGCGCTCGGCGAGCCAGGCGCGGCGCTCGGCGCGCGCCCTCCCCGCCTCGTCGCTTTCGTGCGGCGGCACGAGGTCGATGACGACGCGCAGGGGAAACGACACGAAGTCGGTGATGTGCGGGCCGACCGGCACCTGACGCTTGAAGCCGCGGCCGGCAAAGCGCCGGTCGTTGACGAGCGCATTCCACAGCGCGCGCTCCGCATCGGTCGGGTTGCGCCGGAGCAGGCGCGAGAGGCCGCGCACCGGCGCGCGCTCGGAGGGCACCCGCGCCGCGCCGTGCTCGGCGAGCAGCGCGCGCAGCAGCGCCGCCTCTTCGCCGTCGAGGATGCCGCCGCGCGCCGGCCCCTTGCGGCCCTCGGCGATCGCGCGCAGCACTCCGTGCAGGGTCTGGATGTCTTGCTGCGTCGGCGCCATGCGGAGAAAAATGTTGCGCAGGTTGATCTGCATGGTCTCGCGCTTCTCCGCGGGCCGGAAGAACTCGACCCGCTCGAGCTCGCGTTCGAGGTCGGTGAAGAACGCGAGGAGCTGCTCGCGCGGCGCCGGCGCCGATTTCTGCGGCATGGCGAAGGGAAGCGCGCCGCCGCCCGCGAGCTTGAACCATTCGTAGGCGACGATCACGACCGCCTGCGCCAGGTTGAGCGAGGCGAACGCCGGATTGACCGGCAGGGTGACGATGCGGTCGGCAAGCCCGACCTCGTCGTTCTCGAGCCCGTTGCGCTCGCGCCCGAACACGACGGCGACGTTGCCGCCGCACATGAGATGCGGCTGCATCAGCCGCGCGGCCTCCCGGGCATCGATCACCGGCTTTGCCTGATCGTGGGCGCGCGCCGTGGTCGCGAGCACGAGCTCACAGTCGCCGATTGCCGCTTCCAGCGTGTCGAAGAGGCGCGCTTCGTCGAGAATGGCATCGGCGCCCGAGGCCGCTGCATGCGCGCGCGGGTTGGGCCATTGATCGCGCGGCTTGACCAGGCGCAGGCGCGCGAGGCCGAAGTTCGCCATGGCGCGCGCGGTGGTGCCGATGTTCTCGCCGAGCTGCGGCTCGACCAAAACGACGATCGGGCCGGCGAGCGCAGGCGCGGCTTTCGTGCGGTCGGTTCCGGCGCCGGGCATTGCGTGATGATTCCTCAAGCCGATGCGTGGCCCATCTAGCTAGCCGGTTATCGCGCGGCTGCCCATCGAGGATGCCTTCGTGCTTTCTCCCCTACCCGCGCGGTGCTATAGCGGCGCCGCCCATGCGGAGGCCGGCGCCAGCGAGCGCACGCCGCAGCCGTCCCGCCGGGTCCCCGCAGCGGCCGACCGCGCTCAAAGGCGTTCTGCTCCATGGCGAAAATCAAAGTTGCAAACCCGGTGGTCGAGCTCGACGGCGACGAGATGACACGGATCATCTGGCAGCTGATCAAGGACAAGCTGATCCATCCCTATCTCGACCTCGACCTCGTTTATTTCGATCTCGGCATGGAGCACCGCGACGCGACCGACGACAAGGTCACGGTGGACGCGGCGGAGGCGATCAGGCGGGTGGGCGTGGGCGTCAAATGCGCCACCATCACGGCCGACGAGGCGCGGGTGAAGGAGTTCAACCTCAAGAAAATGTATCCCTCGCCCAACGGCACCATCCGCAACATCCTGGGCGGGACCATCTTCCGCGAGCCGATCATCTGCAAGAACGTGCCGCGCCTGGTGCCGGGCTGGACCAAGCCGATCATCATCGGCCGCCACGCCTACGCCGACCAGTACCGCGCCACCGATTTCATCTTCCCCGGCAAGGGCACGATCACGCTCACCTTCACCGGCGAGGACGGCAAGAAGATCGAGCGGCAGGTGTTCCAGGCGCCGGGCGGCGGCGTCACCATGGCGATGTACAATCTCGACGATTCGATCCGCGACTTCGCGCGCGCCTCGTTCAACTACGGGCTTGCGCGCGAATATCCGGTTTATCTCTCCACCAAAAACACCATCCTCAAGGTCTACGACGGCCGCTTCAAGGACATTTTCCAAGACGTGTTCGACAAGGAGTTCAAGGGCGAGTTCGAAAAGAAGAAGCTCACGTACGAGCACCGCCTGATCGACGACATGGTGGCGGCGGCGCTCAAATGGTCGGGCGGCTACGTGTGGGCGTGCAAGAACTACGACGGCGACGTGCAGTCCGACACGGTGGCGCAGGGCTACGGCTCGCTCGGGCTGATGACCTCGGTGCTGCTCACGCCCGACGGCAAGACCTGCGAGGCGGAAGCCGCGCATGGCACGGTGACGCGCCACTACCGCCAGCATCAGAAGGGGCAGGAGACCTCGACCAACTCGATCGCTTCGATCTTCGCCTGGACGCGCGGGCTTTCACACCGCGCCAAGCTCGACAACAACCCGCCGCTCGCCAAATTCGCGTCGACCCTCGAAAAGGTGTGCGTCGACACGGTCGAGGCGGGCTCCATGACCAAGGATCTCGCGCTGCTCGTCGGCGCCGACCAGGCGTGGCTCTCCACCACCGGCTTCCTCGACAAGGTCGACGCCAATTTGCAGAAGGCGATGGGATAATCAGGTATCAGGAGTCAGGCGTCAGGAATTAGAGGAGTCAGGAGTCAGGTGTCAGGCATCAGACGAAACCCGATACTCATTCTGATACCTGATACCTGATACATGATTCCTGATTACCGACACCTGATTACTGACTCCCGAACCTCATATCCGATCCGGGAAGCGGATGATGAAGTTGTCGCGGTTGGGCATCTTCACCCTGGGCAGGCTGTGCGCGTCGATCGCGTCGTTCTCGCCGATGATCTTGTTGGCGGCGAGGAGATAGGCGGTCACGGCGTAGACCTCGTCGTTCGTCAAGGTGCGCGGCTCGTTGTACGGCATGGCGCGGCGGATGAAGTCGAACACGGTGGTCGCGTAGCCGTAGAAATTGCCGATCGTCTTGACCGCCTCGATACGGTCGATCTTGCCGCCCACCAGCGGGCCGGCGCCGGGCGCCACCGACTTGGTTCCGTCGTCGCCGTGGCAGGCGGCGCATTTCCGGGCATAGACGGCCTTGCCTTCCGCGGGGGTGCCGCGGCCCGCCGGCAGGCCGGTGCCGTCCGGCATGATGCTGATGTCCCAGGCGGCGATGTCGGCTTCGCTCGCCGGCGTGCCAAGCCCGGGCGGCTCGGCGCGCGCGGCGCCCGCCGCAAGGACGAGCGCAACGACGAAAACGCTACGCGTAAACATGTTTGATCCCCCCGCTCGCGTCGATCGCCCAGCTGGTGAGCGCGTTGTAGTGCTGGTTGGGGAAGCCGAGCACCGGCGGCGGCGACTTGGTCTCGCCGCGCAGCGCCACGAACTCGGCGCGGGTCGGCTGCACGTTGCCGCCTTCGTCCCAGGCGCGGCTTTGCAGCACCGCCGGGGAGCCGTCCCAGCGCCACGGCATACGGAAACGCGTGAACGCCTTGGGCAGCACCGGCGCCTGCAGCGCCGCCTCGGCGAAGCTCTTGCCGCCGTCCGCCGACACCATCACCTTGGCGATGCGGCCGGCGCCGGAATAGGCGAGCCCGGAAATCTCGTAGAAGCCCGGGCCCTTAAGGCTCGCGCCGAACGAGGGATGGGTGATGAAGGATTTCACCTCCTGGAGGAAATAGAAGCGATACGCCCTGCCGTCCGGGAGGAGCTGCGAATAGGTGCGGCTCTCGTACATGCTCATCGCGGGCGCGTCGACGAGCTTGATGCGGCGCAGGAACTTGACGTTCATGTTGCCTTCGTAACCGGGCAGCAGCAAGCGCATGGGGTAGCCGTTGCCCGGCATGAGCCGCTCGCCGTTCTGATAAAGCGCGATCATCGCGTCATCGAACCCCTTCTTGAGCGGCACGCTGCGCGAGAGCGCGTGGGAATCCGCGCCCTCGGCGATGAACCACTTCGCCTTCGGGTCGACGCCGGTCTCTTCCAGCAGGGTCGAGAGCTTCACCCCGGTCCATTCGGCGCAGGAGACGAGCCCGTGCAGCGCCTGCACGCTCGCCTGGATCGGCTCGTTCGAGAACATCGGCGCGCTGTTGCCGCCGCATTCGAGGAAGGCCATGCGCGAGACCATCGGGCAACGCGCGAGCGCTTCGACGGTGTAGATCAGCGGCTGTTTGACGAGCCCATGGATCGCGAGGCGGTGCTGCGCGGGATCGATGTCCGGCAGGCCGGAATGGTTGATCGAGAAGTGCAGGCTGTTGGGCGTCACGGTGCCGGTGAGCAGATGATGCGGCGTGCGCGCGTGCGAATTGCGGAACTCGTTGTCGGGATTGGAGAGCGTGCGCACCACGTGTTTCTCGAAGCGCGACGGCGTCTGCAGCGCCGGCGTCACCGCGCCCGTTTCGAGGCTCCACGGCGCGTCCTTGAGCGGCTCGGCCGAGGCGCCGGTCGCGCCGACGCCGGTCATGGCGCCCGCAAAGGCGATGCCGCGGCCGATGAGCGCGCGGCGATCGATCAGCCCATTGCCGGCGACCGGCTCGAGCGATCGCCCACGCAGGCGTTTTTTTGCGGACATGGACGTCTCCCTTAAGGATCGCGCTTTGCACGCTGCTTTGTTTGTTTGAGCAATCTCGCACGAAACGAGGTCGGCGGATACGGCCACTTATCCCTCCCCGCGAAGCGCAGGGCTGTCCGGGGAATGATTCACAATGTCGCAGGGCATGCCCGATCCAACCGGCGCGAACCGGGTACTTTCTGGTTGTCACGACTCAGAAAGGGACCGGGCATGCGACA
>Ga0153928_1000112_pt1 | contig 42011 bp, 32 predicted proteins | sample TSNJ012MetaG_FD_106656 | JGI IMG/M metagenome (GOLD analysis project Ga0153928, IMG submission 106656) | Attine ant fungus gardens microbial communities from New Jersey, USA - TSNJ012 MetaG | ecosystem: Host-associated > Fungi > Mycelium > Unclassified | place: USA: New Jersey, Wharton State...
TCTGTAGTATACCAGCAGCCTACAAGAGGAGAATAACACAAAAAGAACGAAAGGACGATGGGATTGAGCGTTTCATAACCCCATCGGTGCCTTTCGCAGAAAGGCGGATTATAAAAATGAATTATCAGGCAGTTATCAAAGAAATCCCGGCATTTACGGTGTATTCGGCAAGGTATACGATTCCCAACTATGCCGCATTGAACGAAATTATGCCGGCGCTTGGCGAAAAAGTAGGTAAAGCAAATCCGGGCATCAAGTGTGTTGAACCGGGTTATTGCTTCAATGTGTATCTCGATGGCGAATATCGAGATACGGACATCCATGTGGAAATCTGTGAGGCAGTAGTAAGCCGCGGGAAAGATGGTGATGGTATAGTTTTCAAAGACATTCCCGCTATCACTGCCGTGTCCGTTTTACATCGCGGCGCGTATGAAAAAATTGGCGCGGCATATGCGTATGCCGTCCAGTGGGCCGAACAAAATGGATACAGAATTGTTGACAATGTACGGGAGAGCTATATTGACGGAATCTGGAACAAGGATCATGTTGACGACTGGCTGACCGAAATACAGGTTCCGGTGGAAAGGAAGTAGCAGTCCAGAGTCCTATCCTAACCGGGCAGCTGCGCCGTGGCGAAAAAAAGTTTTCGGGCATTGAGGAATTTACTTCCACAATGCCCGGATTTTTGATGCTCTATTCGCCCTCTTCAATGAAGTTTTCACTTACCGAACTGTTGTATGATTTTATTTTTTGTAAATTTTGCCTGGTGGTTTTTGTAACGGCTTTGGCTAAAACTAGTTGATAAATTTTAACGCCCAATGCCGGATTTCTATCCACAATTTTCTGGATATTCTCTTCCTTAATTCCAATCAGTTCGGTGAATTGCTCCGCCCGCCCATTGAGCATGAATGTCTTATGCATCAGGCAGCTTTCGCCAAGAACATCTCCCGCGCTGAGCCGGGCTACCTCCTGCTCTTCCCGTTGGCCAGAAACATCTCCGGCGGCAAACAGGACGATTTCGCCTTTGAGAACAATAAATAAAGTATCGTTATAATCACCGGCCCGAAAAACCATTTCATTCTCAAAAAAAGTTTTTACGAAGAATAAGTTTTTAATCGTCTCTAATTCATCGTGGCCGATATCAAGGGAAAATGCCTTCTGCCAATTTTCGGCAATCTCTTTTTTACTGATCTGGCGTTTTTGATGAGAATCCCTGAGAATGGGTTGTTTGAATAAGTTATGCTCCTCCATGACCTTACGCAGGTCATAGCGCCGCTTGGCGGTGATTCCGGAAAGCTGTTCCCATACTTTCTGGTTCGCCCGATATCGGGAAAAGGGGTCGAAGGAGGGCTTTGCCTCTTTCCTGCTGATCGCAATATTGTTCAGTGCCTCGCGGCATCCCGCGGCATCCCCGTTCTGCATATATTGGATTGCAAGCATCGTATTGGAGCGGAATATCTTTTCCTCAAGGTCTTCCTTTAGAAAAGTTCCTGGATAGGGATCTAAATCTTCCGCGGTGACCATAACCATGTTACTTGTTTTATACTGTGAATTAAGCTTTGACTTTTGATATACAAACCGGTAGATATCCTCCCGGATCCGCTTCCATTCGGGATGCTTTTTCGCTACGGGCAGATGCTTGATTGACAGCGTGTTATCGAGGAAAAAGCTGAATCCGTACATCATGCTGTTAATCAGATAGTCGACATCCTCGCCCCTTGTAATATGCGGGTCGAACGGTATGCACTGGAAAAGATCGCGATGCAGAACCATCGCGCCGCCAAAAGCGAACGGGGTGCGCTTTATCCTCGGCGGGCAGCCGATAATCTCATCGAAGGCTTTGGCTTTTACGCTGAACCGATCCCAGTAAGTCATCCAGGATTCGGACTTCACATCGTCATAATACTGGTCGTTTTTGTTGAGATAATAACCCGCCATGCCGTACACGGTGTCGCCGTATACCCGTTTTCCGATGAACTCCGCCGCTCGTTCCATAAAGTCGCTCTTTTCAAAGACCTCGTCATCGTCGATCAGTATGGCGACATCTGCGGCAAGGATATCGGCGGCCAGCAGGCACATATTCCTGACATTTGCATAGCCGCTCATGGTCAGAAGCGTGAGTGCGCTGGGCGGTGCTTTATACTTCTTGTAAATTTCGGTCATCCTGCGGAGATCCGATGGCGTAAATAGATAGGTCTCGGCAACAAGGCCCACCCTATTAACAATTTCAATCACCTTTGCCTCGGCCTGCACCTCAATCTCAGGTGTTGTCGGACAAACGAGCAGTACCAGCTTGAAATCCTTATTGACCAGAATTCTCATGCTCTCCAGCGTGCGCTGCAGGGTACCCTCCTCGTCAATCGGGGTCGGATGGTCGTAAACAGCATCATTCTCCTGCCAGTTGGCAGCCTTTTCTCTTGACCAGTAAGTGGGAATCAAAACAACTTTTCTCATGAAAGCTCCGTGATCCGCGCCAAATGACGTTACTGAATTAACCAATTTTAGGCACATAGCGCGGCTACCGCTTTTATGGCTGCGGTACACCATATTTTATACTACGTTATATTAGCATTTTGTAAATATCGATCAGAAAATCGATCAACGATTCCTGCGAAAAGTTTTGCACTGCATACTCTGCCGCACGGAGGCCCTTTTCCGCCCTGTCCGCACGGAATATCTCAGCTTGTATCGCGGCAGCCAGTGAGAAGGGGTCATCCACATCCACCAGGGTGCCAACCTTGTCGTTGACAATGTCCGGCAGGCCGCCCTGATTGGTGGCAACCACGGGGCAGCCGCAGGCAAGTGCCTCCACCGCCACCAGCCCAAACGGCTCTCGCCGTGAGGGGACAACGGTAACGTCTGCGATGCCGTAAAGCTTGCGGAGCTCAAAGATCGGTACAAAACCCAGAAAATGCACGTGCCGCAGCTTGTAATCCTCCGACTGTTTGCGTAATTGCAGAGAAAGGTCGCCGTCTCCTGCGATCAATGTGACGATCTGCCTGGGATGCTCGTCCTCATAAAGCTTTGCCGATTCGAGCAGGATATCGACGCCTTTAAAATACGTCAGCTTTCCGGTAAAAAGCACAATATGCGGCATCGGCGCTATATCATACCCGGCAAAAACCTCCTCCCGGGAAACATCGCCCGGAAAAAAGCGTAGCGGATCGTAACCATTTTTTATCAGAACGGTCTTCTCGGCACAATCGGGAAAAGTCTCTCTTACCAGCATATTGCTGTCTTTGGAGATCGTGACGATGCGCTTTGCGCCCGCGGCGGCAGAGTGTGCATAAGGGCGGAATCGCTCCGTTCTTTGGTAGCCCATCAGGTCGGTCCCGTGTGCCGTAATAATGTAGGGTATGTTGGTTTTCCGTGCAATCCAGGACAGCAGCCAGATATGCTGCACGTGTATGATATCGGGTTGAAATTCACGAATCGCCCGCTCAGTTGCGTCTTCAAAGGCTGAAATATATGCCTCGAGCTGCTGCTCGGTGAGATCGTAAAAGGTCTGTAAGCTGCGCGGATGGCTGGTAAAGCAGGGAAAGTTAAACGGGAGCGCGCCTTCTATAAATTCATTGTTCTCATCATCGGTGAAAAAGACAGGATAGACGCCGACGCCGTCCGGCGTTATGAAGTGTGCCGTGTTTTCTGGCATAATTACGCATACTTCGTGCCCTTTCACGGCCAGATGCGTCGCGATATTGCGCGTGTACGTCCCGCTTCCCGATCCGGCAAGCGGAAAATGACTCAAAATTAGTATTTTCATTTTGCACTCCATTTCTCTGCGGATACAGTCTCATAGCTGTTCCGGGACTTCTCATTAGTGAATACAGGTTCTTAAGCTTGACGGAACACTTTTGCGGCAAATTCAGACCACGCATCCATCAGCCCGTTGTACTCACGGATATAACGCTCTAAATTGTTCCAGCTGATCTCGAGCTTATCCGAAAGCGTGAGGTAACGGGGATTTGAAGTATACTCCGCCAGTGCGGAGGCACCGGAGGCGAGATGCTTCCGCTGGAGTTCCCTGACCTCCTGCGGGTCGCCGCCCAAAAGGTAGTTATAAAAAGGGTTCCTCCCGATCCATCCGGTGCAGGCATAATAGAACCGCTCCTGCGTTGACGCGTCATGGATCAAATCCGGCCGTTTCGGATAGTTTTTATAGGTATCATGAAATATCATCGCTTGAATATTGGTACAGGTTATCCCGTTTGGCTTTAGCGCCAGACTGAGAACCGTATCCTCGCCACGCGCAAGATAATATCCGTCATCCGCCGTGTAGTATGGTGAATAAAACGGCGGCAAAACGGAAAACACTTCAAGCCGGAAGCCGGCATTACCGCCGAGCACTTTCGTGCATGGCTCCATGGAGCCTGACTGCGTCTGCGTCATGATACAATGATGCGTATCGCTTTGCTCCCAATAAGAAAGCAGGTCGTCCTTTTGCAGCCCAATCAGCAGATCTTCCATTGCGTCAAAGCGTGCAGGTGGTAAAATATTGTAGCCGCTGTACTCACTTGTCGTGATTTGAGCGCTGCCCATAAGAGATGCCAGATGCTCGCCGACAAAATCGATTTCCTCCAGAACCAATTCGCCGTTCGACAGAGTCAGGACGGATGGAATTACATCCGAATCAACGAAAATGAGAATATCAATGTTTTTGAGAATTGCCTCCATCAATACTTGATTACGATTAAATCCGTAAGGTACCCTTCCGTTCGGTCCGTGAGCAGAGACCGTAAGAAGTGTCTGCGCGGCCTGACTGGATATTCCGCGCTGTCTAAGCTGTTCCTCCAGGTATTGCGGCCGATTCAGATCGATGATGCTCAGCGACACTTTTTCACGGATCGCGCGGATGGTACGCTCGTCTGCACCCGTTGAGCAGGTCATAATCACTCTGTCGATCGTATGCCCGAATTTTTCGGCGTTTTCAAGAAATTTTAGGATTGGATTTGATGACTGCAGTTTGTTCGTGATCATTCCGATCGATATTTTCATACGTCACCTTCTTTCCTTCTTTAGTTGTAACGACGAGTGAGCAAACTTTTTGGAATCTCTATATTTGGGTAATTATACCATATAATTTATAAAATATAAATATTTTCCAACAAGTTAAATGATATTTTTTTATATATTTGAGAATAGACAGTTAAAATACCTTTAGATTGACGAAAAAGCAGGAATGTGCTACGATTAATTTCATGAAAAATATTATATTAATTGGAATGCCTGGCTGCGGGAAAAGCACCATCGGCGTTGTACTGGCAAAACATATGGGATATCATTTTATTGATGCAGATCTGCTGATTCAGGAGCGGGAGGGCCGGATTCTCAGTGAGATTATTGATCAGGATGGGCTGGAGGCCTTTAACCGGATCGAAGAAGAGGTCAATGCTTCCATTCAGGCCAATAAAGCAGTGATTGCCACCGGCGGAAGTGTGATCTACGGTAAAAGGGCGATGGAGCATCTGCGCTCGATTGGGACGGTCGTCTATATCCGGCTGCCCTATGCAGAGATCGAATCCAGATTGGGGGATTTGACAGAGAGGGGGGTATCCGTCCAGGATAACCAGTCCCTTCGGGATCTTTATGAAGAACGGACGCCTCTGTATGAGAAATATGCTCATGTGACGGTGGACACCGAGGGACTGGAGCTGCGGGAATCGGTGGTTGCGGTTAAGGAGGCTGTTCTTAAGAGATAAAACCCAAGGAGAGTGCGGGAAATATTGCACTCTCCTTGGGTTTTAGGATGGTGTATAAAGTGAAATTTAGTTCGGGAATTTTTACCGGTCCTCCCGGAAATAATTTGTACCGCAGCTCTTTGGCTGGCTGTGCTCTTTACTCTGGCGGATGCTGGTTATAATGAGTACCAGAATGGTTGCCAGGTAAGGAAGCATCGCGTAGAGCTGAGTAGCTAGTCCTGTAATTGGTATGTACATGCGCAGGATGGTCAGGCCGCCGAAGATCAGGCCGCAGAGCAGGGCTCTGGCAGGGCTCCAGGTGGAGAAAATAACCAGTGCGACGGCCAGCCATCCGTAACCGCTGACACAGTTGTGTACCCATACACCGGAGCAGGTAACCATCGACATATACATGCCTCCGATGCCGCAGATACCGCCGCCGACAACGGTGGCAATGTATTTATAGCGGGTTACATTAATCCCTGCGGCATCTGCGGTAGCGGGACTTTCCCCGACTGCGCGCAGATTCAGGCCTACCCGGGTCCGGTTCAGGAACCAGGCCAATACAATCGCCAGGATGATTCCAAAATAGACGATCCAGTTATATTGGAAGAATAGCTTTCCAATTACCGGGATATCGGACAGAAAACCAAAATGAATGTTATTAAAGGCCACCTTCGTTTCATTGGTTACGGTCACAAAGCCGCCGGCCTTCTTGCCCAGAAGTTCTCCAAAGAAATTGCCGAAGCCGGTTCCAAAAATGGTGAGGGTCAGTCCGGTCACGTTCTGATTGGCCCGAAGAGTGATGGTTAAGAAGGCATAAATCAGCGCGCCGAAGGCTCCCGCGAGGAAGGATACCAGCAGGCAGGCGATCACCGCCAGGAAACCGCCGCCGGAGAACCACTGCTCGGCAAACCAGCCGCCGGCCAATCCGGAGACAGCGCCCATAAACATCATACCTTCTACGCCCAAATTCAAGTTACCGGCTTTTTCGGTAAGGATTTCGCCAAGGGTACCCAGGAGAAGCGGTGTACCTGCCAGAACAGCAGCATTGATTAAATTAATGATGTTATCCATTTGCGTTCTCCTTTCCACGCTTTCTGAAAATCAATTGATAGTTAATGAAAAATTCACATCCCAGCATGAAGAACAGGATCAGTCCGGTCAGGAGCGAAGCAGCAGAGGCCGGGATTCCGTGACTGGTCTGGATACTGCTGGAGCCTCTCTGCAAAACAGCAATAAAGAGAGACACGAGGATCATGGCAAAGGGATTCATCTTGGCCAGCCAGGCTACGGTAATGGCGGTAAAGCCAACGCCGCCGGCGGTACTTTCCGTCAGGGTACCGTCGGCACCCGCCACCTGCAGGAAACCTACGATACCAGCCAGAGCAGCGGATAGGAACATGGTCCGGATGATAATTTTTTTTACATTCATGCCGGCATAGCGGGCCGTGTTAGTGGATTCCCCAACTACGGAAATCTCATAACCCTGTTTGGTGCGGGTAAGGTAAATATAAGCGGCAGCCACGATTACCAGCGCGATAATCCAGCCGATATGTACGCCAAATACCTTAGGAAGGCGGGAAGCCGCATCAAAGGTACGAATCTTGGGGAAGGTGGTTCCTTCTGCCTGCCAGCCGGGCTGATAGGCTAAGAACATAATAAACTGAATGGCGATATAATTCAGCATCAGCGTAAAGAGTGTCTCGTTGGTATTCCATTTGGCTTTGAAAAAGGCGGGAATCATACCGTATAAGCCACCGGCCAGAATAGCCGCCAGGGCCATCAGAATCAGGCGGGGCACCTGGGGGATGGATTCCCCATATACCACAACGGCAGTTGCGGCTGTGGCGCCCACCAGAATCTGTCCTTCTGCTCCGATATTCCAGAACCGCATTTTAAAGGCCAGGGCAATGCCGATGCCGGTGACCAGAAGAGGGATCGTTACCTTAACCGTTTCCTGGATCGAAATTTTCTTGCCGAAAGCGCCGTTTACCATGCTGGCGTATACTTCCAGTGGATTGTGGCCCAGTAGCAGAATCAGCAAAGCACCGGTAAGCAATGCTCCCAAAAGGGCAATTCCACGGATCAGCCATGCCTTCTTCTTATCGATGGCCGGCCGTTTTACCATGTGTACCCATGGCTCATGGTGTTCCTTAACTGCCGCTTTACTCATTAGGGATTTCCTCCTTTCCGCTCTCCTTTACCTGTACCATCAGCAGACCGATCTCCTCCTTGGTAGTAACCCGGGGATCTACGATTCCGCTGACCTTTCCACCGCACAGAACCATAATACGGTCGGAAATCTCCATCAGTACATCTAAATCCTCACCGATAAAGAGGATCGCGACCCCTTTCTGCTTTTGTTCATTTAGCAGGTCATAAATGGTGTGGGAGGAGTTGATATCCAGTCCGCGCACCGGATAGGCCACGATCAGGAGCGCGGGATTACAGTCGATTTCCCTGCCTAAGAGCACCTTTTGCACATTGCCGCCGGACAGCAGGCGGATCGGCGTGTACACGTCGGGGGTCACGATCTGCAGCTGCCGGATCAGGCGCTCGGATACTTCCTTTGGTGTTCTGCGGTCTACGAAAGGACTGCGGGACTTCTTATAATTCTTCAGCATGACGTTGTCGATCATATTCATGGATGCCACCAGTCCCATGCCCAAACGGTCTTCCGGGACAAATGCCATAGAAATTCCTCTGCGGATAATTTCATCGGGCGTTTTACCGACCAGATTCTCCACCACTGCAACACCGTCTATCTCATTGTGATAGAGGATGGCCCCTTCCTTGACCGGATATAGGCCGGTCAGTGCCTCGCACAATTCCTTCTGGCCGCTGCCGGCGATTCCGGCTACTCCCAGGATCTCTCCGCCGAATGCTTCGAAGGAAACATTGTCCAGGGCTTTGATTCCTTCGGAATTCAGGCAGGTCAGGGAGGTGACCCGCAGACATTCATGCTTATGTTCGGATTCCGGCCGGGCAATCGCCAGACTAACGCTTCGTCCCACCATCATTTCGGTCAGAGACTGGCGGTCTGCTTCGGCCGTCTCTACCGTGGCAATATATTCACCTTTTCGGAGAATGGCGACCCGGTCGGATACGGATAATACTTCATGCAGCTTATGGGTAATAATAATGATTGCTTTGCCATCTTTTTTCATGGCCTTTAATATGCGGAAGAGCTTCTCCGTCTCCTGCGGGGTGAGAACGGCTGTGGGCTCATCCAGGATCAGAATATCGGCTCCCCGGTACAATACTTTGACAATCTCCACGGTCTGCTTCTCGGAGACAGACATGTTGTAAATCTTCTTGTCCGGATCAATCGTAAAGCCGTATTTGGAAGAGATATCCCGGATACGTTCCGCTAAAGCCTTTCGGTTAACCTGCGTTCCTCCGGGCAGTCCCAGTACGATATTTTCAGCGGCGGTCAGTACATCCACCAGTTTGAAATGCTGGTGAATCATGCCAATCCCCAGGTCAAAGGCATCCTTAGGGGCCCGAATGGATACTTCCCGTCCGTGTACATAAATCTCTCCGTTATCGGGATAATAGATTCCAGAGAGCATGTTCATTAAGGTGGTTTTACCGCTGCCATTTTCACCCAGAATAGCCAGGATTTCTCCTTCGCGAAGCTCGAGGTGTACCTGGTGGTTGGCCACTACGGAACCAAATGTCTTCGTGACGTTCCGCATTTCTACGGCATTTCGTATCGTATTCTCCAAACGTTTATCCTCCTTCATTCATTATAAAATAAGGACAAGGCTGAACCGCTTCAGCCTTTTCCTTATTTCATAATAGATCCGTTTTATAGCACAGGATCAGGCGGGGCAAAGCCCGGCCTGATCCTGTATTTGCAGCTTACTCAACTACGGTAATCCCTTTTAGAATAAAATCAAAACTAGGTGCGGAAGCGGGCTCTTTGAAGGTCTCGCCCTCTGCAACCACAACGGCACCGGTGTTGTCTTCCAGAGGACCGGTAAATACATCCCAGGTACCGCTGATAATCAGGGCACGTGCTTCTTCGATCTTTTCTGCGGTTCCCTCCGCCACAATGGCCTCATTCAGAGGGGAAATATCACAGACGCCATCTGCCAGGCCCTTGCTCCAGTCAACGACAATTGCTTCGTTATTCATAACAGACTCAACTGCATAGACCAGATACTGGGACCAATCCCATATAGCGGAAGTCAGAGAAGCATTAGGAGCGGCTCCTGACATATCGGAATTATAACCGACATGGAATACGCCGTTTTGCTCAGCGGTAGTAGCCGGAGCCGTGGAGTCACAGTGCTGGCCGATTACATCACAGCCCTGGTCGATCAGAGCTTTGGCTACCTGTGCTTCCTTCGTAGGGTCATTCCAGGAGTTCGTGTACATTACCAGCATCTCCACATCCGGATTTACGCTCAGAGCACCCAGATAGAATGCGTCATAGCCACTGATTACTTCTGCAAAAGGCTGTGCGGCCACATAACCGATCTTATTCGTGGTGGTCTTCAGGCCGGCAGCAATACCGGACAGGTAACGTGCCTGGTAAATCTCACCGAAATAGTTATGAGCATTGGACAGTCCGCTGCCGGCAGCCTTATAGCCGGTTGCGTGGCAGAACTGAATGTCAGGATAATCTGCCGCAACTTCCAGCACGTAGTCTTCGAAACCGAAACTGGTAGCGAAAATAATCTGGCAGCCTTCTTCTGCCAGCTCACGCAGTGCGGTGGCACATTCTGCGCTTTCCGGGACATTGAACTTGTTAATGATTTGGCTGCTGTTCAGACCAAGTTGGGCGGCCATATCATTGGTTCCACGGTCGTGATTAAAGGTGTATCCCCTATCACCGGTATCCGATACATGTACAAATCCAACCTTCAGGTCAGCCAGTGCAACTCCCTCACCGGTCGCTGCTGCCGTAGTGCCTTCCGAAGCGCTTTCGGGAGCCGCGGTCGTCTCGCCGCTTGCTGCTGTGGTGGCTGCCGTAGTGTCCTTCGCATCACTGCCGCAGGCTGTCATGGACAGAATCAGCATCAGGCTCAGCATCACAGATACAATTTTTTTCATATTCTTTTCCTCCTCTTTAATGCGCAAAACTTATAAAATATTGCTTTTGCTATGCCAAAAGCTTAACATACGAGACCGCTTCTGTCAATGTAGGGGGAAAGGGTTTTTTGTGAAGAATTGCAAGAAAAAGCAAGGAAATAAATGATTGTTATCTTGCAAATCGTTAGGAGGTATGATATAATTTTGACGGGTGTTGACGAGTAAATCAAGAAAGTCCGACAGTCTTTGGGTGATGATCCGTTGGATACAAATTTAGGTAGGAGGACATTGATTTATGTCGAACGCAAAATCTTCATTATTTAAGGGCTCAATCTTTGAATTGGATGGAGTCCCTCCGTTGCAGCAGTCGATTCCGTTGGCCATTCAGCATGTGGTCGCCATGATTGTAGGGTGTGTAACACCGGCCATTCTGGTAGCTAATGCAGCGAACCTCGCGGTAGCAGACCGGATTATCTTGATACAGGCGGCATTGGTGATTGCCGGCATATCGACCTTTATTCAGCTGTTTCCGCTCTTTGGCGTAGTGGGAGCAAAGCTTCCGGTTATTATGGGAGTAAGCTTCGCTTATGTACCGAGTCTTGTGGCAATTGCAGGGGATTATAGTGTGGGAACGATCTTTGGAGCACAAATCGTGGGTGGCGTGGTTGCTCTCCTGGTCGGACTGTTTGTGAAGAAGCTTCGCAGATTTTTCCCGCCTCTGATTACAGGAACGGTAGTGTTTACGATCGGATTGTCCCTATATCCGACAGCAGTCAACTATATGGCAGGCGGTGCCGCTAATACGGATGTTACAAAGCTTGCTACCCCTGCGCTTTTGTACGGATCCTGGCAGAACTGGATGATCGCTGCTCTGACACTGGCCGTTGTTACGATTCTGAACCACTATGCGAAGGGAATGCTGAAGCTGGCCTCCATTCTGGTGGGTATGGCTTTTGGATACATAGTGGCAGCCTGCATGGGAATGGTAAATTTTTCTGCGATCGGCAGTGCCGGTGCATTCCAGTTACCGCAGATTATGCACTTTGGCATAGAATTTGATATTTCAGCCTGTACAGCGATTGGTATTTTGTTTGCGATTAACTCCGTCCAGGCAATTGGAGACTATACGGCGACCACCATTGGCGGCCTGAACCGTGAGCCGACGGATGGAGAACTGCAGAGAGGAATCGTGGCCTATGGCGCTACGAATATCCTGGGTGCCTTCGTAGGCGGTCTTCCTACGGCTACTTATAGCCAGAATGTGGGAATTGTTTCTACCACCAAGGTAGTAAACCGCAGCGTATTGGGAATTTCCGCCGGTATTATTCTGGCGGCCGGACTGATTCCGAAGTTCTCCGGATTGCTGACGACGATTCCCCAGTGTGTACTGGGAGGCGCTACGATTTCCGTATTTGCTTCGATTACGATGACCGGTATCAAGCTGGTAACTTCCGAGAAGATGAATTATCGGAACACCTCCATCGTAGGGCTGGCAGCTGCCCTGGGTATGGGTGTATCGCAGGCATCGGCGTCTCTGGCGCAGTTCCCGCAGTGGGCAACCACGATCTTTGGCAAGTCTCCGGTAGTGGTAGCAACGATTATAGCAATTGTTTTGAATATGATTCTGCCCAAGGAAGAGGAGGCAAAATCTAAACCCTAAGAAGTATGGCGGTTCACCCGGAAGGGTACGTGAAGTCATCGGATAACGGATAAAAGAGAACCCCTGTGAGCAAGTATTTGGTCTCACAGGGGTTTCGTGGTTTTAATCAGCGGGGACGTGGTCTTCGGATCTCCATCAGATCGTTAGGACGACTGGTGCGCCGAAAGCCGCATTTCTCATAAAAATCATGGGCATAAGTGGTGACCAGCATCCACTGGTACACATCCGAAAGCTCCGGGTGGTCGAGGATATATTCCACCATCTTCTCGCCGATGCCCTGATCCCGCATTTCCGAATCAATAATAACATCCATTAAATAGGCAAAGCGAATTTTGTCCGACAGGACTCTGGCATATCCAATCTGCGTATCTTCCTGAAAAACGCCAATTACCAGCGCAGAATTCCTGGCTCCCTTCTCTACCTCTTCACGGGTAATATCCGGACTCCAGTGCGTGGCAGCCAGCATCCCGGTAACTCTATTCCAATCCATGGAATGAAGCCCTTCTTCTATCCGATAGGTAAGTTCCATAGCCTGCTCCTTTCAGCAGTCCCATTCTACCATAAATGATAGGAAAAGCAAAGGGGAAGTTATGGGAGGATGCTTATTAAAAGGATGATTATTTATGAATGCGTGTACCGGTCTTGCCCTGGATCCCTTCTCTGGATTTCTCCAGCAGGGTGATCAGAGCGGTGCGGCCGGGTGCGGACTCTGCGAAGCTGATGGCAGCCTGTACCTTGGGGAGCATAGAACCAGGAGCAAAGTGTCCTTCGGATACATACTGCTTTGCCTGATCGGTATTGATATCGGCCAGCCATTCTTCATTCTCTTGGCCAAAGTTAATGGCAACCTTTTCTACGGCTGTTAAAATAATCAGACAGTCTGCATTTAATTCCTGTGCTAACAGGCAGCTGGCAAAATCCTTATCGATTACGGCGCTTGCGCCCTTTAAGTGGTTGGACTGCAGAACCACCGGAATTCCGCCCCCGCCACATGCGATTACCAGCTGGCCCGCATCTACGAGAGAGCGAATCGCGCCAATTTCAATGATTTCCATCGGCTTAGGAGAAGCAACCACACGGCGATAGCCGCGGCCGGCATCTTCTTTCATAATATATCCATATTTCTGTTCTGCCAGATCTGCCTGCTCCCTCGTCATGAAATGTCCGATCGGCTTGCTGGGATTCTGAAAAGCGGGATCGTTCTCATCTACCCGGATCTGGGTTACCATGGTTGCTACCGGGATACCACCCATGTTGCGGTTCAGCAGTTCTTCACGCAGAGCATTCTGCAGATCATAACCGATATAGGCCTGGCTCATAGCCACGCAGACGGAGAGAGGCGTGTTAGGCTGCTTTGCATCCTCGCGGCTCAGCGCTGCCATGGCATTATTAATCATACCTACCTGAGGACCGTTGCCGTGAACGATGACTACTTCACAGTCTTCTTCCAGCAAATCTACGATGGCACGGGCAGTAATCTTAACCGCTTCCATCTGCTCCGGAAGGGTATTACCCAGTGCATTTCCGCCCAGGGCGATGACGATTCTTTTCTTTTTGCTCATATTTCGCCTCCTAATGAATCAAGATTACTCAAAAATTCTGGAAGCGGATCTCTCTTCCAGCTTCTTAAGGATAGCAGCCGGATCTTCGAATTTGCTCAGCATAATCATAGCAGCAATAATATAAGGCTTGTAGCTGGCTTCCTTGTACAGCGGTGTGCGGTAACGGTCAAATACGCTGGCGTCTACTTCGCCGGTCTCACAGCTTACGCCGGTGATATCAGCAGGCAGGCAGTGCAGATACAGAGCCTTACCTTCGTTTGTGGCAGCCATCAGCTCTTCGGTGCATGCCCAATCCTTGTGATTGGCATTCTGTGCCAGCAGTTCCTGCTCCAAAGCCTTAATGCCGTCGAAGTCACCTTCGCCGTACAGGTTGGTTCTCTTTTCCATAGCCGCGAAAGGAGCCCAGCTCTTAGGATATACAATGTCTGCATCCTTGAAAGCGTCAGCCATGCTGTTCGTTCTGCGGAAGGAGCCGCCGGAAGCGACTGCGTTCTTCTTCGCAACTTCCTCTACCTCGGGCATTACTTCATAACCTTCGGGATGAGCCAGAACCACTTCCATACCCATACGGGTCATCAGTCCGATGATCCCCTGGGGAACGGAGAGGGGCTTGCCGTAGGAAGGAGAGTAGGCCCATGTCATAGCCAGCTTCTTACCCTTCAGATTCTCAATACCGCCGAACTCATGAATGATGTGCAGCATATCTGCCATACTCTGGGTCGGGTGGTCAATATCGCACTGTAGGTTTACAAGTGTGGGGCGCTGCTCCAGAATGCCGTCGATGTTACCCTGCTTTACAGCGTCGGAAAACTCGTGCATATAAGCGTTACCCTTGCCGATATACATATCGTCGCGGATACCGATTATGTCAGCCATGAAGGAGATCATGTTCGCTGTTTCGCGAACGGTCTCGCCGTGTGCGATCTGGGATTTGCTTTCATCCAGATCCTGCACTTCCAGACCTAGCAGGTTACATGCGGAAGCGAAAGAGAAGCGGGTACGGGTAGAATTGTCACGGAACAGGGAGATGCCCAGTCCGCTCTCGAATACCTTCGTGGAGATGTTGTTCTCGCGCATGTAGCGGAGGGCGTCAGCAACGGTAAATACTGCTTCCAGCTCCTGATCCGTCTTTTCCCAGGTCAGGAAAAAGTCGTTGTTATACATTTCCTTAAAGTTCAGTGCGTTTAACTTGTCGATATACATCTGCAGATTCTTCATGAATATTCTCCTTATTATATGAATTTTATTTATTTTTTGAGGAGGCAGGTGCGGTGGGTAAGGGGTAAGGTAACCGCACCCGCAATTTATGGACAATTATTTACAGTAAACAGTGGGTAATGCGGCGTAAACGGCAGCGCATACTACCAGATCCGGTTTCCAGGTCTTCTCGTTAGGTGCATGAGCCTGTGCTTCTGCGCCGGGGCCAAAACCGATACAAGGAATACCGTTCCGTCCCATGATGGATACGCCGTTCGTGGAGAAGGTCCACTTATCCGTAAGAGGACGGGCCGTTCTCATTACGAGAGTTTCTGCTACGCCGATACGGCTGTTGCCGTACATGTTCTTGTAAGACTCCTCCAGGGCTTTGGTAACCGGATGGTCTTCCGGAATAACCCAGGTGGGGAAGTAGCATTCAATCGGATATACAAGTCCTTTGTAAGAAGGACGATCATACTGATACATAGAAACCTTTACATCCTCACCATATTTCTTGACGTTCGGCAGGCTGCGGATTTCCTCTAAGCAGCTTTCCCATGTCTCACCGGCCGTCATACGGCGATCCAGGGATACTGCGCAGGAGTCCGCGACCGCACAGCGGCTGGGAGAGGTGAAGAAGATTTCGGAAGTGGTAACTGTGCCGCGTCCCAGGAAACGAGCTTCTTTCCACGCGGGATTGTATTTCTCATCCAGCATCTTTACCAGACCCTTGATCTCGGTGCCATCTGCGGCATCGTTCTCATTCAGGGAGCGGATATCCTGCAGGATGTCTGCCATTTTGTAGATTGCATTGTCTCCACGCTCCGGAGCAGAACCGTGACAGGAAATGCCCTTTACATCCACGCGGATTTCCATACGGCCACGCTGGCCTCTGTAGATACCGCTGTCGGTAGGCTCTGTCGATACTACGAATTCAGGCCGAACCTTATCTTCATTAATAATGTACTGCCAGCAAAGACCATCACAGTCTTCTTCCTGAACCGTTCCGGTTACCAGTACCGTGTATTTGTCATTTAACAGTCCCAGATCCTTCATAATTTTAGCACCGTAAACAGCGGATACGATGCCGCCCATCTGATCGGAAGTACCGCGTCCGCCAATCTCTGTGTCGGACTCAAAACCTTCATATGGATCAAATTTCCAGTTATTGATATTACCGATACCAACCGTATCGATATGGGCATCATAAGCGATCAATGTTTCGCCCGCGCCCATGTAGCCCAGTACGTTACCCTGAGGGTCAATCTCTACCTTATCAAAGCCGACCGTTCTCATTTCTTCTGCGATACGATTAATGTGTCCTGCTTCCTCACAGCTCTCACCGGGAATGCGGACCAGATCGCGTAAAAATTTGGTCATATCCTTTTCGTAGCCTTCTGCAGCAGCTTTAATTTTACTAAAATCCATTTTGAAATCCTCCTTCTAACTTGTATAATCTTTCTGAATCTTTAAGCCTTATCCTATAATGAATTGGAAAATTGATTACTCCCTGGTCTGGTTAATGCCGTACAGTCCATCCCATACCACTTCACGGAAGCGGAGCGGATCGGTGTTGCCCTCGGTCGAGATCAGTAATACCTGGGAATTCTCGTCCAGCTTCAGGGCTTTCTTGACCTCTGCGTAGCGGGGGTATGCCATGATGGAGGCCAGTGCTCCCATCGTAACGGATCCGGATTCACCGGAGATGACCGTGGGATCGCCGGACAGCGGAACCCCATACATCCGGGTACCCTTTGCACTCATCCAGTCGGGGCATGAGAGGAAGGCGGATGTATGATTGCGCAGGATCGTCCAGGCAATGGTGTTTACCTCGCCGCAGGCCAGGCCTGCCATGATCGTATTCAGATCGCCGCTTACATTTACGATTTCGCCGGTAGCCTTCTCGGCAGAGCGGTAGATGCAGTCCGCGGCGCCGGCTTCTACCACCACCATGATCGGTGGATTGTCCGGATAGCGGTTAGCAAAGTAACCAATTACGGAACCGGCCAGGGAGCCTACGCCAGCCTGTACGAATATATGAGTGGGGCGGTCACAGCCTTCTGCCAGCAGCTGCCGGTCGGCCTCTAAAGATAAAGTACCGTATCCCTGCATGATCCAGCTGGGAATTTCTTCGTAGCCGTCCCAGGCAGTATCCTGTATCATGATGCCGTTAGGCGTTTGTTCTGCTTCGGCATTTGCCATGCGGACACATTCGTCATAGTTGCATTCTTCAATGGTAACTTCGGCATTTTCCTTGCGGATGTTCTCCATGCGGGTGACGGTGGTGCCTTTCGGCATCCGCACGACGGCCTTCTGCCGCAGATGGTTTGCTGCCCATGCCACGCCGCGGCCGTGATTGCCGTCGGTGGCGGTGAAGAAGGTGGCCTGGCCGAAGCTCTTATGGAGCTCATCGGAGGTCAGGACACTGTAAGGTACTGCCGCGATCTCACGGCCGGTCTGCTGCGCAATATACTTCGCCATTGCGAAAGAACCACCCAGTACCTTAAAAGCGTTCAGGCCGAACCGGTAGGACTCATCCTTCGTGTACAAGCCTTTCAGACCAAGGTACTTTGCCATCTCCGGCAGTTTAGCCAGAGGGGTCACACGGTACTGTGGAAAACTGCGGTGAAAATTAATTACTTTCAAACTGTTTTCCTGTGACATAATGTTCAGATACGGATCGCTTGACTTGGGGATCTTATTTAATACCCATTTCAACTCCTGCTGCATTTTACGCCTCCTGAATTGCTGATTAATCTCTGCTGATTCCATCATAGCACAAAAAATACAAAAAGCAATAGGGAGTCTAAATTTTTTTTAGGAAAGCTAATTTATTTTTAGAATCGGTCTGTAATTCGTAGGTAAATCCAAGGAATTTAGGATTTATTTTGAGAATCATTAAAGTGTTGAGAGTTTATTGATGGAATTGTATCGCAAAAAACAGACAATGATTCTGCGCCCTCAAGGGATTTGGGAGAGTACTGGTTTTATTTGGACAGTCCAAAAAGAATAAACCTAAAAAAATTTTTGAAGCCTAAATAAATTTTAGCTTTTTTCGGAAAACGAATTGATTTTTTTGTTTTTAATGTTACAATAAAACTATCGAGTTTTGAAACGATAGGAAATGATTTTATAAAAAGGAGATAACCGCATGATTGATTTGAGAAAAAATGAGCAGGCTTTGGAAAGCAACATTCAGAAAGCGCGGGAGAACAACATTATCATTCCCACGATTGCCCAGATGAAGAATCCGGATCTGATTCCGGAGAAGGTAAAAGAGAAGTTAAAGACCGTTGGTCTTTGGGATGTGAATCCGCTGAATCTTTTCCGTATTTCATGGAAGAACGAGCGGAAAGAGGTCGGCGGTCTCTTCGGCGGCAGCAATTACATTGTCCTGCCTCCTGAACTGACCGGCGTGAAGGCGAAGATCATCTGCATGGTCGGGAAGTGGTTCCCTACCGGCTGCCATAAGGTAGGCGCTTCCTTTGGCTGTCTGGCACCGCGACTGATCACCGGACAGTTTGACGCAGCTTATCATAAGGCTGTTTGGCCCTCCACAGGCAATTACTGCCGCGGCGGTGCTTTTAACTCAAAGCTCCTGGCTTGCGATTCCATTGCGATCCTGCCGGCTGAGATGAGTCGCGAGCGTTTCGAGTGGCTGTCCCAGATTGCCGGAGAAGTAATTGCGACTCCGGGCTGTGAGAGCAACGTAAAAGAAATCTTTGATAAGACCTGGGAGCTGCGTACCACGAGAGAAGATGTCCTGATCTTTAACCAGTTTGAAGAGATGGGGAATTACCTGTGGCATTATAATGTAACCGGCGGTGCGATTGCAGATGCCTTCGAGGAGATGAAGGCAGAGGGCGACCGGTTTGCCGGTGCGGTATTTACTTCCGGTTCTGCGGGAACCATGGCTTCCGGCGATTACCTGAAGGAAAAATATCCTGCGGCGAAGCTTGGCGTAGGCGAAGCCCTGCAGTGCCCGACGCTGTTAAATAACGGGTTTGGCGGACACCGGATCGAGGGTATTGGCGACAAACACGTACCCTGGATTCATAATGTGAAGAGCACAGACTTGGTATTTGCCATTGACGATGAGGACAGCCAGCGCCTGATCCGCTTCTTTAACGAACCTCTGGGACAGGAGTACCTGGTGAAGGAAGCAGGTGTGGCGCCGGAATTCATTGACCTTCTGAGCTACTTTGGTATTTCCGGTATTGCAAACATGCTGTGTGCCATTAAGATGGCAAAATACTATGAAATGACGGAGAAGGATGTCATTGCTACGGTTATGACCGACTCTGCCGCTATGTACGGTTCCCGCATTCAGGAGCTGGTGGACGAGACCGGCGTTTACACCGCCACTATGGCTGCTCTGGATTATCATACCCATATCCGTTCCATTAAGACGGATAACATGGAAGAGTTGACTTATCAGAGCCGCAAGCGTATCCATAACCTGAAGTACTATACCTGGGTAGAGCAGCAGGGACGCAGCGTGGAAGAGCTGGATGCCCTCTGGTATGACACCGAACATACCTGGGAAGCTGTTCGCAAGCAGGCGCCGGAGGTAGACCGCCTAATTGACGAGTTTAATGAGAGAGCCGGTGTTCTGGATTCCTTATAAGAGACGAGAAGAGGGGATGAGAGATATGAAGAATGTAATATCCGCCGTTTGTATCCGCTGCGGCGAAGAGCATGAGGCGCTTCCCGGAATTACCACTTGCCGCAAATGCGGCGGGATGCTGGATATCCAATATGATTATCATTATATTAAGGCGAATGTATCCCATGCGATTATGTCTGGCCGCGGAGAGGGAACCATGTGGCGTTACCGGGAGTTTCTCCCGGTAACGCCGGAGAGCTCATGCCGGAAGTTAAGGGTAGGAGGCTCTCCCTTTTATGAAGTCCCCCATCTGGCAGAGCAAATGGGGATTGCTAAGCTTTATATTAAGGATGACGGGATTAACCCTACCGCAAGCTTAAAGGACCGGGCTTCTGCAATGGCGGTCGTAAAGGCGCAGGAAGCAGGAGCCGATACAATTGCCTGTTCCTCTACGGGTAATGCTGCCTCTTCCCTGGCGGGAAATGCGGCGGCGGCCGGACTGAAGACGTATATCTTTGTGCCGGAGCGCGCCCCAAAGGGAAAGGTATCCCAGCTGATGATTTTCGGCGCAAATGTTATCAGCGTCAAAGGCTCCTACGAGGAGACCTTCCGTCTGTCCGCAGAGGCGATTGACCGCTGGGGCTGGTATAACCGGAACGCTGCCATCAATCCCTACCTAATGGAAGGGAAAAAGACGGTGGCGCTGGAAATTGCAGAGCAGCTGCGCTGGAAAATGACGGATTATATAGCCATTTCCGTAGGAGACGGCTGTACAATAGCCGGTGTATGGAAGGGTTTTAAAGACCTATATGCCGCTGGAATGATTGACCGGCTGCCCCGCCTGATCAGTGTACAGGCAGAAGGCTGCTGCCCGCTGAACCGGGCAATCGAGACAGGTAAGGCTTGGGAGGCGATGGCGGAAAATACCCTGGCCGACAGTATTGCAGTAGGCGTACCCCGAAATGCGGATAAAGCACTGCATGCAATCCGCGAATCAAATGGTGTGGTTGTGAATGTTTCGGACGAGGAGATACTGGCGGCTATGCGTTTACTGGGTACCGGCTGCGGTGTGTTTGCGGAGCCCGCGGGGGCCGCGGGAACAGCTGGTCTGAAGAAAGCGGCGGAATTGAAACTGATTCCGACCGATGCTACAGTCGTGAGTGTAGTGACCGGAAGCGGTCTGAAGGACGTAGCCAATGCCATGAAGGCAGCAGGTGAACCGCTGACAATTGAACCGGAAATGAACCAGCTGCTGGAAGCTTTCCGGAAGTCTGGCGGACCGAGATAACCGATGGCCATTCGGCCAATAATAAGGAGCACCCTTCGGGTATAACCGATGGCCATTCGGCTAATAATAAGGAGGATGAGATTTTTATGGCAGTGATGAGACCTTTTTCCGCAGTACGGCCGGCTACAGAGCTGGTCGGGAAAGTGGCGGCGCTTCCCTATGATGTAATGAACAGTGAGGAAGCCAGAGAAATGGTTAAGGAAAATCCTTATTCCTTTTTACATGTGGATAAGGCAGAGATTGATCTGGACCCTTCCATGAATATTTATGACGAGCAGGTCTATGAGAAGGCAGCTTCTAATCTTAAGAAGATGCAGGAGAATGGGACCTATCTCCAGGATGTGAAGCCGTGCTTCTATATCTACCGCCAGATCATGGACGGGAGAGCCCAGGCCGGTCTGGTAGGCTGTCCGTCGATTGATGATTATCTGAATAACCGGATTAAGAAGCATGAGCTGACCCGTGCGGATAAGGAAGCAGACCGGATTCACCACGTGGATATCTGCGACGCGAATACGGGGCCGATCTTCCTGACGTATCGGGCCCAGCCGGGAATTACTGCCAGAATGGAAGTCTGGATGGAGGAGCATGCTCCGCTGTATGACTTTGTATCGGAAGACGGCATTGGTCATACGGTCTGGATTATTGACTGTGAAGAAACGATCCAGGCATTCCAGGATGCATTTGCGGCCATTCCGAACCTCTACATTGCAGACGGACATCACCGTGCGGCATCTGCCGTAAAGGTGGGAATCCGCCGCAGAGAGCAGAATCCGGGTTATACAGGGGAGGAGGAGTTTAACTTCTTCCTGTCCGTACTGTTTCCGGATGATCAGTTAAGCATCTGGGATTATAACCGGGTAGTGAAGGATCTGAGCGGAAATTCTGCTGAGGAATTTATGGATAAAATTTCTGCGTTTTTTGAAATAACGCCTTCAAATGGCCGGTGCAAGCCACGGGAGAAGCATACGGTCGGCATGTACCTGGGCGGAAAATGGTATGCGCTGAAGGCGAAGCCGGGAACCTTCTCGGAAGAGGATCCGGTAGGGCGTCTGGATGTCTCCATTTTGCAGGAGAATGTCTTGAGCGGAATTTTGGACATTCATGATCCGCGTACGGATAAGAGAGTCGACTTTATCGGAGGGATTCGAGGTCTGGAGGAACTGGAACGTTTGGTAGACGGGGGAATGGCAGCGGCTTTTGCCATGTATCCCACCACGACGGCCGACCTGATGAGTATTGCGGATTCCGGCAGCATTATGCCGCCGAAGTCTACCTGGTTTGAGCCAAAGCTTCGCAGCGGCATTTTTATTCACAAATTGAAATGAAACCAGGGTCAAAAGGTCATGCGTTTCATGCTTGCATGAAAAAGCATGACTTTGGGACCCGCAAAACATGAGAAAGTAGCCCGGATAGGGCGGATTTCGAATGTTTTTAGGATTGCGGGAGCACAAAGTGCGTAGCAATCCGTGGTATCAGAGGTCAAAAGGCCATCATAAAAGGAAAAGACCGGCGGCCGCCGGTCTTTTCCTTTTATGAATTCCTCATTCTTTGCTTTCGCCAATATAACTGTACAGAGTATATTTGGAGATTCCAAAATACTGGGACACCTTGTCTCCGGATTTGGTGATCAAAAATGCACCGGTGTCATTCAAAAAGCGAATAGCGGCCACCTTGTCATCCTTACTCATCAAGGGGACGGGCTTGCCAACAAGTGCGACCGATTGCTCAATTAAGCTGTCCAGCAAATCGTTCACATTGTGGGTGATTTTGGCAGGCTCTTCGTCCTGATCCGCGGGCTCGGGACTTACCAGAGCCTGTAGGGATGCACTTGCGGCCATCAGGCCGGTAATATCATAATTGATGGAAAGAATGTAATCAATACTGCGGCCGGCGCCCCGTATATACATTGTGCTGGATTTCAGGATTTTCCCTTCGGCTGTTCGGGTGAGATAGCCGAGATGGTCACTAAGCTGATCCGGATTTTTAAGCTTTGTCGCCAGTACCACGGAAGAAGGGCCGGCGCCAATGCTTCGGTTAGTCACGTGGCCATTTTCAATGTAGACGACGGAAGTGTCCAGATCGTTTCGTTTTAAATCGTGAATCACAACCTCACAGTCCCGTCCAAATTGGATCGCAAGACCATGAGCAACCTGCTTAAGTAGTTCCAATGAGTTGTTCATATACCATTCGGATTCCTTTCGCGAAAAATTTTTTTCCTGGGGTGAGGCCGAAATGATGCACCAAATCGGTCGGCATAGATCCGGAGTAGTTAGCTTCGTGGGTGTGACTTGCGGATTTTTGCCGAACAGGAAAAAAATTTGAATCTTTGTTCCTATATCATATCATAATATAAAAAAAGATCAATACCTTTCCAAAAAAAATTTTAGCTTTGCTAAATTTTTTTGTTTTTTAACTTGAAATCTATGGAAAATCGTGATATGCTACTGATAAATAGACAGTTAAAGAAGCCGTAGTGTTAGACAATTCAAGATAATTAGAAAAGGAGATGAGTATATGCTGATTATTGGTCACGGTAGAATGATTACACGAGATGATAAGAATCCTTTCTTGGAGGACGGTGCCGTAGCGATTGACGGAACGGTGATTTGTAGGGTCGGCACAACTTCCGAGATCAAAAGCGCGTACCCTGATGCGGATTTTATTGACGCAAAGGGCGGCGTAATTATGCCTGCATTTATCAATACCCATGAACATATTTACAGTGCAATGGCCAGAGGTCTCTCTATTAAAGGATATAACCCGGACGGTTTTCTTGATATTCTGGACGGCATGTGGTGGACGATTGACCGCCATTTAAATAATGAGAGGACTTATCAGAGTGCGGTCGCCACTTATATTGATTCGATCAAAAATGGTGTCACCACAGTTTTTGATCATCACGCAAGCTTTGGCGAAATTCCGGACTCTCTTTCTGCCATTGAGCAGGCAGCCAGGGAGCTGGGGGTTCGCACCTGCCTTTGCTATGAGGTATCGGACAGAGACGGTCAGGAGAAAGCCAGGGCATCGGTACGGGAGAATGAACGGTTTATCCGCCATGCACTGGCAGACGATACGGACATGATTGCCGGTATGATGGGACTTCATGCGTCTTTTACGATTTCGGACGAGACCATGGCGCTGTGTGCGGAACATAAGCCGGATGAAGTCGGGTATCATATTCATGTTGCCGAGGGTATTGAAGATCTGCACCACTGCCTGAAGACTTATGGCAAGCGGATTGTGGACCGTTTGATGGATTGTAACGTTTTAGGACCTAAGACGATTACAGCCCACTGCATCTATGTAAACCGGCACGAGATGGAGCTTTTGAAAGAAACCGACACCATGGTGGTACATAACCCAGAATCCAATATGGGAAATGCCTGCGGCTGCCCGCCGACCATGGAAATCTTCCATACAGGTGTGCTGACGGGACTTGGAACGGATGGATACACCCATGATATGACGGAGTCCTTTAAGGTGGCAAACATATTGCACAAGCATCATCTTTGCAATGCCAATGCTGCCTGGGGTGAGGTGCCCGAAATGCTGTTTAATGGAAATGCCCGGATTGCAGCCCGGTATTTTAAGAAGCCTCTGGGAGTCTTAAAGGAGGGGGCGGCTGCAGATGTGATTGTAACAGATTATGATCCTCTGACACCAATGCATGCAGGCAATGTAAACGGCCATATTCTGTTTGGCATGACAGGCCGCAGTGTTGTGACGACGGTATGTAACGGTAAGGTTCTGATGAAGGACCGTGAACTGACGGTTATTGATGAAGAGAAGGCGATGGCAGAGTGCCGCCGTTCTTCCGAGCAGCTGTGGGATTCGATTAATTCTTAAACAGGAGGAAATACATATGAGCGACCGCATGACACCTATTCCCTTTTCCCAGCTGGTAACCTGGATTATAAAGGAGCATGACGAACAAGGCACCGTCTTTGGCCTGCAAAGGCCTTATATTGCCAAATCCGAGAATATGCGGATGATTTTTGGACGGTCTCTGGAGACACCAATCGGTCCGGCGGCAGGTCCGCATACCCAGCTGACACAGAATATTGTAGCCGCCTACTATGCAGGAAGCCGTTTCTTCGAGCTGAAGACCGTACAAATGCTGGATGGGGAAGACCTTCCGGTGAGCAAGCCCTGTATCAAGGCGGATGACGAATGCTATAACTGCGAATGGTCTACGGAGCTGCGGGTTCCGGAAGCAATGGATGAATATATTAAGGCTTGGTTCATTCTGCATATAATTGCCAAGGAATACGATCTTGGCAGCGCGGATGGCTTCCAGTTCAATATGAGCGTAGGATACGACCTGGAAGGAATTAAGCAGCCCAAGATGGATCAGTTTATTGAGGGCATGAAGAATGCTTCGGGAACAGCGGTTTTTCAGGAATGCAAGAGCTGGCTGCTGCAGAATACAGGACTCTTCCAAAAGGTTACGGCGGAGGATGTTGAAGCCATTCCGGCAGAAGTCTGCAATTCCGTAACGCTGTCCACTCTTCATGGATGTCCTCCTCAGGAAATTGAGAGAATTGCTACTTACTTAATTGAAGAAAAAGGATTGAATACCTTTATCAAATGTAACCCGACTTTGCTGGGCTATGAATTTGCCCGTAAAACATTGGATGAAATGGGTTATGACTACATCGCTTTTGGTGATTTCCATTTCCTGGACGACCTTCAGTACAGCGACGCTGTGCCGATGCTCCGCCGCTTAATGGCTCTTTGCAGTCAGAAGGGACTGGAATTCGGTGTGAAAATTACGAATACCTTCCCGGTCGATGTGAAGCAGCAGGAGCTGCCTAGCGAAGAGATGTACATGTCCGGTAAGTCGTTGTATCCCCTGTCCATTGCGCTGGCAGCCAGACTGGCACAGGAATTTGACGGAGAGTTACGGATTTCCTATTCCGGCGGTGCCGATGCGTATAATATCGAAGGTATTGTGGCGGCAGGAATCTGGCCGGTAACCGTGGCGACCACTCTGCTGAAGCCAGGCGGATATCAGCGTTGTAAGCAAATTACGGAGCTGGTAGAAACAGTAGGGGAAAAGAATTTCAACGGAGTAAACCCGGCGGCAGTAGCGAAGCTGGCGGAGGAGGCAAAGACGAATCGTTTCCATGTAAAGGATGTAAAGCCGCTTCCCTCTTACAAAGGAGAGGAGAAGGTTCCGCTGCTGGACTGCTTTATGTCCCCTTGTAAGGAAGGATGTCCGATCCACCAGGATGTAACGACCTATCTGCAGCTGGCAGAGGCTGGAAAATATGAAGAGGCAATGAAGGTGATCACAGAGAAGAATCCTCTGCCCTTTATTACCGGCACGATTTGTGCTCATTATTGTCAGGGACAATGTACCCGCAATTTCTATGAAGAGTCCATTGCAATCCGCAGTGTTAAATTGGAATGTGCCTATATGGGCTATGATGCACTGATGAAAAACCGGCAGAAGCCGGAAATAAGTACCGATCATAAAGTGGCCGTTATCGGAGGCGGACCGGCTGGTTTGGCAGCCGCGTATTTTCTGGCCAGAGGCGGCGCGGCCGTAACGATTTTTGAAAAGGCAGCCGAAGCAGGCGGTGTGATCCGTTATGTAATTCCGGAGTTCCGTATCCGCTCGGAAGCCATTGATAAGGATATTGCGCTGGTAAGGGCAATGGGAGTGGAAATCCGTTGTAATACAGAGGTAAAGGATATTGCAGAACTGAAGTCCCAGGGCTATACCCATGTGGTAGTCGCAATCGGTGCTTCGGAGCCGGGCATCTTAAAGCTGGAAGAAGGCGGCAGCATGAATGCGCTGGATTTCCTGGCTGAGTTCAAAAAGACTGGCGGCAAGGTCGCCGCAGGTAAGAATGTAGTGGTAATCGGCGGCGGTAACACCGCTATGGATACGGCCCGGGCAGCGAAGCACAATGCCGGAGTCGAAAATGTTTATCTGGTATACCGCAGAACCAAGAGATATATGCCGGCAGACCAGGAAGAATTGGTAATGGCTTTAGAGGATGGCGTGATCTTCCAGGAACTTTTAGCACCGGTAACCTTAAAGGACAATATTCTGGTTTGCCGGAAGACGGTATTGAGTGATTACGATGCCAGCGGAAGACGCAGTGTGGTGGAGATCCCAGAGACAGTAGAGATTCCCGCAGACCTGGTGATTGCATCTGTGGGAGAAAGGGTAGATACCGATTTCTATAATGCGAATGGAATTGCGGTGGACAGCCGGGGCAAGGCATTGACCGATGCGAAGACCTATGAGACCGGAGTGCCCGGTGTCTATGTGGTAGGCGATGCATGGCAGGGGCCTTCTACCGTAGTGAAGGGAATCCGCGATGCCAGAGCGGCAGCGGAAGCGATTATTGGCCGGGAATTGGCACAGGATTTTGATTCGGTGGCAGGTGAGGAAACGATTTATTCCCGCCGTGGTATTCTGAAGACGGCAGATCCTGTACACGAGGCAAAGCGCTGCCTGACCTGCGGAGAAATCTGCGAGAATTGTAAGGAGGTATGTCCGAACCGCGCCAATCTGGCAATTGCGGTACCGGGATTAGAGAAGCATCAGATCGTGCATGTGGAATATATGTGTAACGAGTGCGGTAACTGCAAGAGCTTCTGCCCTTACAGCAGTTCTCCCTATTTGGATAAATTTACCCTGTTTGCAAACGAAGCAGACTTCCACTATAGTGAGAATCAGGGCTTTACGGTAATCAATCGCGACACGGCCGAGTGTTTGGTACGGTATTTGGGAAATACGCTTACCGTTAAGGCCGGTGAGCCGGACGGAGAGCTTCCGGATGGATTGGGTCAGCTGATGCTGGCAGTGATCCGGGACTATGACTATTTGTTAGCATAAGAAATGCTTGATTCGTTATGGATGCCGCGAGCCGGCTGATATAAAAGAGGTTTACGCCAGGGAGAAAGTAGTACTCGACCCCACATTCTCCTTTTCTCCTTGGCACCATAACTTACTTCAGCCCCCTTCATCAGGGGGCTGTCGGCGTAATGAAAAGGAGAGAAAAACCCATGAAAATCCTGTTTAAAAATGCGTCGGTAGTATCGGGCAGGTCCTGCAAGAATGCCGATATCCTGATAGAGGGAGAAAAAATTCTGAAAGTGGCACCGGAGCTGAATGACCATGCGGAAGCCACAATTGATCTGACGGGAAAACTGGTCTTCCCGGGGTTCATTGATGCCCATACGCATTTTGACCTGGAAGTGGCCGGAACGGTAACCGCAGATGATTTTTATACGGGAACCCAGGCTGCTCTGGCAGGAGGTACTACTACTGTTATTGATTTTGCGACACAGAATAGAGGAGAGACCCTGGAGGAGGCTCTTGTGAACTGGCACAAAAAGGCAGACGATAAGTCCTCCTGTGACTATGCCTTCCATATGGCTATTTCCGATTGGAATGAGCAGACCAGCAGAGATCTGCCTAAAATGCTGGAGGCGGGTATTTCCACCTTTAAGCTGTATATGACCTACGACGCGATGATGCTGAACGACCATGCCTTGTATCAGGCATTGAAGCGGATTCGCGAGGTGGGAGGAATTGCTGGTGTGCATTGCGAGAATAGCGATGTAATTAAGGCACTGGTGGAGGAGAAGCGGGCAGCGAAGGAGAACCGGGTCGCCTGTCATCCGGAGACCCGTCCTGCCTGTCTGGAAGCAGAAGCGGTTTCCCGCTTATTGACGATTGCAAAGCTGGCGGATACACCGGTGATTATAGTACATTTGACGAACCGGCAGGCACTTTGGAATATTAAAGAAGCCAGAGAACAGGGCCAGACAGTCTATGCGGAGACCTGTCCTCAGTATCTTTTGATGGAGGATTCTGTGTATTATCTGCCGGACTTTGAAGGCGCCCGTTATGTGATTGCGCCGCCTTTGCGAAAACCGGAGGATCAGGAGAGCCTCTGGAAGGCGGTGGCCCGTAATGAGATTCAGACGATTGCCACCGATCATTGCAGCTTCACCCTAAAACAGAAGGAACTGGGACTTCAGGATTTTACAAAAATTCCGGGCGGAATGCCGGGGGTAGAAACCAGAGCGATTTTGCTGTATACTTATGGAGTAAAGGAAAATCGGATTACGCTGGAGCAGATGTGCCGGCTTTTGGCAGAGAATCCCGCCAGGCTGTATGGAATGTATCCCAGGAAGGGTGTAATTGCACCGGGAAGCGATGCGGACCTGGTAATTTTAGATCCGCAGTTTGAAGGCCGGATCCGGGCAGAGCAGCAGCTGCAGAATGTGGACTATGCACCCTTTGAGGGTAAGAAAGTTAAGGGGCGGATTGAAACGGTCTACCTGCGGGGAACGAAGGTAATGGAAAATGGGGGGATCGTAAAACCTCTGACCGGAACCTATATTGCCAGAAAGCAGAGTATGTTATAATTATCAGGCCGGCAGCGAGAATAAAGAGAAGTTTTGGGAGGGCCGAATTACAATGTTTCAGGATAAAATGGTGACGGCGATCCTGCTGGCCGGAGGCAGCGGCACCCGCTTTGGCGGCGGGCTGAATAAGGTGTACCGGGAGGCCGGCGGCAAGCCGATGCTGCAGTACAGTCTGGAGGTGCTGGATGCCCATCCTTTGGTCGATGAGCTGGTGTTAGTGGTGAAGCCGGAGGAACGGGAGATGGCGGAAGAGTGGAATGGCAGGAAACCGGTGATCTACACCGCCGGCGGCGCTACGCGTCAGGAATCGGTATACCACGGACTTTTAGCCAGCCACGGGCAGTTTGTACTGATCCATGACAGCGCCCGTCCGCTGATCCGGCCTCTTTATATTACTGCCTGTCTGGAAGCCATGGAGGAATGGCCGGGTGTCTCAATTGCCGTACCCTCGAAGGATACGGTAAAGCTGACCGATGACCGGGGACAGGTAATGAAGACGACCAGGCGTGCAAACACCTGGCTGATCCAGACCCCTCAGTGCTTCCACCGGGATATTCTGCTGGCTGCCCATGAGGCCCACCGGGACAATCCGGAAATTACCGATGACTGTATGCTGCTGGAGGCAGCCGGTCAGCCGGTAAAGCTGCTGGAGGGAGATTATACGAACATAAAAGTAACCACAGCGGAAGATCTGGAGCTAGTCATCCGGTTTTTGGAAAAGGCGGACGAAACCACTTGTTAGCGCCGATTTTTTTTGATAGAATGAAAGGTAATTGAGTTTTACAAAAACTTTTACCGGAGGATTTGCATGAAACAGTTAATGACAGGGGATGAAGCAGTTGCAAGAGGTGCCTATGAGGCAGGAGTCCGTTTTGCGTCTGCATATCCGGGAACGCCCAGTACGGAGATCCTGGAAAATATGTCCACCTATAGAGAAATACGTTCAGAGTGGGCGACCAATGAGAAGGTGGCGCTGGAGGCGGCGATCGGAGCAGCGGTTGCCGGCAGCCGCAGTATCGCCAGCATGAAGCACGTGGGTTTGAATGTCGCGGCGGATCCGCTGCTGACCTGGGTATATATGGGTGTTAACGGCGGTAATGTGATTGTGACGGCGGATGAGCCGGGCATGTTTTCTTCACAGAATGAGCAGGACAACCGCAATTACGCAAAGTTCGCCAAGGTTCCCATGCTGGAGCCGGCAGACAGCCAGGAATGTAAGGATATGATTGTAAAGGCCTACGAGATCAGTGAGGCTTATAATACACCGATTCTTTTTCGGATGACGACCCGCGTCTGTCATTCCAAATCCGTTGTGGAGCTGGGAGAGCGCCGGGAGGTCCCGCTGAAAGACTGGGAGCCTGACAATGGAAAATACGTCTGTGTACCGGCTGTGGCCCGCAGACTCAGAGTAAAGCTGGAGGACCGTATCCGGAAGCTTACGGAATTCTCGGAGAGTACGGAGCTGAACCGGGTGGAGATGCATCCGGGGAAGACCGGTGTTATTGCCTCCGGTATCTGTTACCACTATGCAAAAGAGGTATTTGGCGACAGTGTGTCTTACCTGAAGCTTGGATTTACCTATCCTCTTCCGATGAAGAAAATCCGGTCCTTCTGTGAGCAAATGGATACGATTTACGTGATTGAAGAGACGGACCCTTATCTGGAGGAAGCAGTCCGTGTGCTGGGCTTTGACTGCCTGGGTAATAATTTCTTCCCGCCCTATGGCGAAATGACCCCGGATGTGATCCGGCGTGCGATCCAGGGACAGGGGGAAGAGACGATCGATTATGATACCAGCAAGATCATTTCGCGTCCTCCGACCCTGTGTGCCGGATGTCCTCACAGAGGTTTCTTCTATACCTTAAGTGACCGGAAGAATCTGATGATCAGCGGTGACATCGGCTGCTATACTCTGGCTTCCTCGAAGCCCTATCAGGCGCTGCATTCCGCGCTCTGCATGGGAGCCAGCTTTAGCTTGGGACACGGTGCGCAAACGGTCTTCAATATGGGTGACAGCGGTAAGCGTGTGGTAGCCGTGCTGGGAGATTCGACTTTCTTTCACACGGGAATTAATTCTTTGATTAATACGGTGTACAACCAGAGTAATACCATCAGCGTTATTTTAGATAACCGGATTACCGGTATGACCGGCCATCAGGAGAATCCGGGCACTGGCTTTGACGCCATGGGTGAGCCGACGAATATTATTGATATAGAGACATTAGTGCGCTCTCTGGGAGTAAAGCATATCCGTGTGATTGACCCGAACCAGCTGGACCAGGTCAACGAAGCACTGGATTACTGTCTGGCTCTGAATGAGCCTTCTGTAATCATTACCCGCTATCCCTGTGTGCTGAAGAAGTTCTCGGAGGCCGACAAGCAGGAGTTCGAAGGAATGTTCCAGGGCAAATGCCATGTGGATCCTGATATCTGCATTGGCTGTAAAATCTGCCTGGAGACGGGCTGCCCTGCCCTCAGCGTAGGACGGGATATGCCGCAGGTACGGATTGACCGTACTTCCTGTGTAGGCTGCAGTGTATGTGAGCAGGCCTGTTCGATCGGAGCAATTGAGAGGGAGGAACAGTAAAATGACGAAGAGTATTCTCCTGGTAGGCGTAGGCGGTCAGGGCACGATCCTGGCGAGCAAGATTCTTACCGCCGGCTTAATGGAGGCCGGTTATGATGTGAAGATGAGTGAGATCCACGGGATGTCCCAGCGGGGAGGCAGCGTTTCCTCCCAGGTACGCTATGGAGAAAGCGTGGCGTCCCCCGTTATCAATGAGGGCGGCGCGGATATGCTGGTGGCTTTTGAGAAAATGGAGGCGCTACGGTATATCGGGTTCTTGAAGAAGGATGGTACCGCGGTAGTGAATGATTTCGAAATCCCTTCCATTCCGGTAATTACCGGTGATGAGACTTATGCGCCGGATATTCTGGAAGAGATCCGGAAGCATGTGTCCGCTAAGGTAATAAACGCGGCAGAGCTGGCGAATGGGCTGGGAAATGCGAAGGTGGCCAACATCATTCTTTTAGGAACGATTATTAAAATTATGGAACTGACGAAAATTGACTGGGAGAGCATTGTACGCAGTACAGTGAAACCGCAGTTTGTAGAAATTAATCTGAAGGCACTGCAGAGCGGCATGGATGCAGTCTGATGCAGGCGCAGGAGGCAGGAGTCCCTTTGGAGAGCAGAAAGACACAGGAGGCATTATCGAATGATCTCGGATAAAATGAAACCATTGCTGCAAAATAACTCGGCTATCCGCGCGATGTTTGAAGAGGGCGGCCATTTAAAAGCAATCTACGGAGAGGATAAGGTCTATGATTTCAGCATTGGGAACCCCAATGTGCCGGCACCGCCGGAAGTGAAGCAAGCCATTATCGACATTTTAAATGAAGAAGAATCCACCATGGTACATGGATATATGAGCAATGCCGGGTTTGAGGATGTACGGGCAGTGATCGCCGATTCTTTGAATCGCCGCTTCGGCACGGCTTTTGCGGCAAATAATCTTCTGATGACTGTGGGGGCTGCCAGTGGATTAAATGTGGCTTTGAAGACTATATTGAATCCCGGCGAAGAGGTGATTACCTTTGCGCCTTACTTTGTGGAGTATGGTGCTTATGTGAATAATTACGATGGAAAGCTGGTGGTGATCTCACCCAATACGGAGACCTTCCAGCCGAATCTTAAGGAGTTTGAGGAGAAGATTACGGCGAAGACGCGGGCTGTCATCATTAATTCCCCTCATAACCCCACGGGTGTGATTTATTCGGAGCAGACCATCCGGACCATTGCGGAGATTCTGAACCGCAAGCAGAAGGAATTTGAAACGGTGATTTTCCTGATCTCCGACGAGCCTTACCGGGAGCTGGCGTATGATGGTGCTTTTGTCCCTTATGTGACGAAATATTATAACAATACGATCGTAGCGTATTCTTACAGTAAATCGTTGTCTCTGCCGGGAGAGCGGATTGGTTATCTGGTGATTCCCGACGAACTGGAAGACAGCGAGACGGTAATTACGGCGGCTTCGATTGCGAACCGGATCAGTGGCGCGGTGAATGCGCCCTCGCTGATCCAGAGAGTGATTGGCCGGTGTATGGATGCCCAGACGGATGTATCTTATTATGAGCGGAACCGGAATACTTTGTATGAGGGGCTGGTGAAGGCTGGGTTTTCGTGTATTAAGCCGGAGGGTGCGTTTTACCTGTTTGTGAAGTCTCCTACGGAGGATGAGAAGGAGTTCTGTAAAAGGGCGAAGGAGTACAATATCCTGATCGTACCCGGCAGTTCCTTTGCCTGCCCGGGGTATGTGCGCCTTGCGTATTGTGTTTCTTATGAGACGATCGTGAATTCGCTGCCGTTTTTTGAGAAGCTGGGAGAAGAGTATTTTTCGGCTTGATGGTTGTGAGAGTTGGTAAAATGTCCATTTTGGGATCATCTTGAGTGATGCCGGAATGGACATTTTTGGTATGCGGGCGGATTGTAAAGACATCCATATAATGACAGCAGAGGTTTTGATTTTTTTTCAAATACATCTCCGGATATGATATAATGATACCAGGGTCAAAAGGTCATGCGTTTCATGCTTGCATGAAAAAGCATGGCTTTGGGACCCGCTAAACATGAGAAAGTAGCCCGAATAGGGCGGATTTCGAATGTTTTCAGGATTGCGGGAGCACAAAGTGTGTAGCAATCCGTGGGTATCAGGGGTCAAAATACCTTTTGACCCCGACATCATAATAAATGAGAATTGTGGTACAGCAGTTATGAAATTCTTTACATAGTGGGGAACGCGGATGGGTAAGAAAAGATCCTGGGTGATAATTTTGATCGTGTGGGTACTGGCATTGCTTCTGCTGCTTGTGTCTCGAATGAGCGGGGGATTTGCCAGTTGGTATGCTCGTGTGATTTATCCGCTTTTTGTTAATACGGTGGGACGTTTGATGGGGATATTTCCTTTTTCGGTGGTGGAGTTCTGCCTTTATGGGCTGCTTCTTTTTCTTATGGTTTGTGTGGTCAGAGGGTTAGCGCGTCTGATACGGAACTTTTGGAGTCGGCGGGATTGTGTTATGGCGGCTTTACGTATGCTGCTGGGGATTTTTGGCGGGCTGTTTTTGGGTTTTATGCTTTTTGGGGGCATTAATTATCAGAGAGAGACGATTTCGGAGGCCATTGGGCTGACAGTGGCCGCTTATTCGAAGGAAGAGCTGGAGCAGCTGTGCCTGGCCATGGTGGAGGCGGTGAATCGGGAAGCGGCTGAAATTCAGGTGGATGGAGACGGAAGATGTGAACTGTCAGGGGCTGTTCAGGAGACCGCAGTGGATGCTATGGAGGTGCTGGGAGGAGAGTACGAGCTGCTGGCAGGTTTCTATCCGGAGCCTAAGCCTATTTGGATCTCGGATATTCTGTCTTATCAGCAGATCTCGGGTATTTATTCTCCTTTTTCAATCGAAGCGAATTATAACAGGGATATTCCCGCGGCAGAGCTGCCGCTTACCTTGTGCCATGAGTTGTCTCATTTGAAGGGGTTTATGCGGGAGGACGAGGCGAATTTTATTGCCTGGCTGGCCTGTATCGGCTCTGATTCTCCGGAATTCCGTTATAGTGGTTATTTGATGGGGTTTATTTATGCGGGTAATGCCTTAAGCCGGATGGATGCAGACCGCTACCGGGAAATCCGGGATACGCTCTGTGATACGGCGATTCTGGATCTGGTGTACAGCTCCTGGTTCTGGCGGCAGTATGACGGGCCGGTGGCGGAGGTGGCTACCCAGATTAATGATACATATTTAAAGGCAAACAGCCAGAGCGACGGGGTACAAAGCTATGGCCGGATGGTGGAGTTGATGTTGGCGTACCGGTCACAACCCTGATACGATTAAGGACCATATGTAGGACAAGGGAAAAACTAAGACCATGGCTGGCAGCATATTGGCCAGGGATACATTCACCAGCTTGCTAAGCTTCATGCCGGTGGCGAGCATGATGATTCCGCCGCAGGCGGAAAAGTCTGCTAACATGGAATTGCTGATAAGCGGCATAAGCAGCTCTGCACTAAAGAACAGAACCAGCATGATCAGTGCCTGCGGAAGGACAACGATGGACACAGGAAAGCCCAGACGGGTAGCAAAAATCAGGGCTGTAAAAAAGTCCAGAATTGCTTTGCTGAACAGAACGGAATGATCATTGGTCAGACCGGAATGCAAAGCTCCGAAGATACCGGTGCCGCTGGCACAGAACAGGACAATAATCGTTATGAACTCGGCAGAGAATTCTTCGTCCGTTAAGAACGAACGCTCTGCCTTGAAAATTTTCTCCGCCGGTTTTTGCAGCTTTTTTCCCAGATACATTACGCCTCGTTCCAGATAGAAGAGCTCCCCAAGTGCGGTGCCGATAATGATGGCCATGATGGTCGGCGGAAGCTGGTCGACTTTGATAATATTTACCATGCCCATTGCCAGGGCACAGAAGCCGAATACTTTAGGCAGGCTGTCCTTCACTCGCCATGCGATTTTCTCACAAAAAACAGCGCCAAGTATTCCTCCCAGAAAAACAGCCGTACAGTTTACGATTATACCAATTGGCATTTCTTTGTATCCTCCCTATACAATAATAATACAGAGTGTACGGATTCATTTATATCCTGCCGATCTATGCAATTCGGTCAAGTATAAATGTGCCGGTGCACTAAACTTAAACTCCGGCGAAGTGGAAAAGTATGCCCACCACGGCAGAGCCGGCCAAATATACGACCGGATGTTTATTGGTCTTTTTAATTAAGAAAAATAGCAGAACGGCCAGTAAGATGTGCTTCCAGCGGAAGAGTTCCGACAGACTGCCGGTCAGATGATACAGTGTCTCATCCAGCAGGGTAATGCGGGCAACACCAATCCCCGCTGCTGCGATCAAAGCGGTAGAGGCCGGGCGGAGGCCGTAGAATGCGGCATCCACATAGGAATTACTTTTAAATTTCTGCAGAATGCGGCTCACCAGGATAATGATGATAACCGAGGGCGCGACCAGTCCCAGGACAGCAAAGATGCTGCCGGAAATGCCTCCCAGCTGGTAGCCAAAATAAGTAGCGGAGTTAATGCCGATCGGACCTGGTGTGGATTCTGAAATGGCAATCATATTAGCAATATCTGCTTCGGTAATCAGGCCGGTCCTGGCAGCATAATCCTGCAGGAATGGCAGTGTAGCCAATCCGCCTCCGATGGCGAAAAGCCCAATCTTAAAAAATTCCAGGAATAATTCAAAATATAAGATCATTTAACGTTTTTCCTCCCCAGGCACCGTACCAGAATCCCGAAAAGACCGGCAAAGATTACAAAAAGAACCGGTGAAAGATTGGTGAAAACCGACAGCAGGGAAATCGCCGCAAAGAGAAGCCCTGTGACTGCATCGACCGCAGATTTTTTGAAGAGCCTCAATACCGCATTCAGAATCAGAACACAGACGCAGACCTGTATTCCGGCAAATGCATTTTGCACAATTGCAAGATCCGTAAAATTGCTGATGAAAGTAGCGATAATCATGATAATGACCCAGGAAGGAAAGACAATTCCAAAGGTGGCAAAGAGTGCGCCAATCAGGCCCCTTTGTTTGTGGCCAATGAAGGTGGCCGTGTTCACTGCAATGATGCCGGGGGTACATTGACCGATGGCATAGTAATCCATCAGTTCTTCCTCCGTGGCCCAGTGATGCTTCTCCACGATGTCCCTCTGCAGCATTGGAAGCATGGCATATCCACCGCCGAAGGTCATTCCGCCGATACGGGCGAATGTCAAAAATAGTGTTAATAGTTCTTTCATGGATAACTCCTTATTAAAAGCATTCCGCATTTTTCTACTATAGCATACCCCGAAAGAAAAATGGTATTATTTTATAAAAAAATAGCAGGATCAAGGGATAAGCCTTGCCATTCATTGCTGAAAATGGTATGATTATTGAGTTTTTATGGATAAAGTCCAAATTTGGCAGGGAGTTGCAATGGGTATGCATATTTTACGGACGGCAGAAGTAATGGAAGCGGCCGAGGAGAATCTATCGCAGGCAAAGCGCTGGCTGGATGCGGCAATGCCGACAATTATTGACTTTGGATGGGACTTGCTGGAGCTGGCATTGATCTATTTTATCGGGACGCGCCTGATTAAGCTTGCGATTCGTTTTATGAAACGGGCCTTGTCCCGGAGTAAGCTGGATAAAGCAGTACAGATGATGTCGGTGCAGGTGATCCGGGTGCTGCTGTATATGGTGCTGATCTCTGTGATGATGAAGGCGGTTGGCTATGAGACTACTTCTCTGGTGGCGCTGATTGGCTCTGCGGGGCTTTCGATCGGACTGGCTTTTCAGGGCAGTCTTAGTAATTTCGCCGGCGGAGTGCTGCTGATGATTACGAAGCCTTTTCAGATCGGGGACTATATTACGGAGGACACCCATGGAAATTCAGGGACCGTTGTCCGGCTTGGTCTCACTTATACAACCTTGCTGACACCGGATGAGAAGACGGTGACGGTGCCCAATGGTGCCTTGGCTAACAGCAGTCTGACGAATTTCAGTACCCAGGGGAAACGCCGGGTGGAAGTATCTGTGTCCATTTCTTATAAAGAGGATTTGAAGAAGGCAAAAGCGGTTATGGAGAAGGCACTGGAGGATGTTTCCCGGCGCCTGCCCAATCAGCCGGTCACAGTCTTTGTGGACCAGCTGGCAGAAAGTGCGGTGGTACTTGGAGGATGGGTCTGGGTACTTTCTTCGGATTACCTTTCTTCCAAATGGGAAGCCAATGAAAAAATTAAGTTGTCCTTTGACGAGCAAAATATACACATTCCGCTTCCTCAGATGGATGTACATGTTTTGGAAAAGCAGGGCGTACAGAAAGCAGAAGAGGAGAGAAAAACGAAATGAAAATGAAGCGGGAAGATATCCGGAATATTGCCATTATTGCTCATGTAGACCATGGCAAGACCACATTGGTGGATGAGCTCTTGAAACAAAGCGGTGTATTTCGGGAGAACCAGGATGTAGCAGAACGAGTAATGGATTCCAACGATCTGGAACGGGAGCGTGGAATTACGATTCTTGCTAAGAATACGGCGGTTCTTTATAAGGATACGAAAATTAATATTATTGATACACCGGGCCATGCGGACTTCGGTGGTGAGGTAGAGCGTGTTCTGAAAATGGTGAACGGAGTAATTCTGGTGGTGGATGCTTTTGAAGGAGCAATGCCCCAGACGAAGTTCGTGCTGAAGAAAGCGCTGGAGTTGGATCTGGACGTAATTGTATGTATTAATAAGGTGGATAGGGAGGAAGGACGTCCTCAGGAGGTTATTGATGAGGTGCTGGAACTGCTGATGGAGCTGGATGCTTCGGATCGTCAGTTGGACTGCCCTTTTATTTTTGCTTCGGCTAAGGCAGGATGGGCCACCTTAGATCTGGAGGAGGAACCGAGTAATATGGTACCTCTCTTTGAGACCATTTTGGATTACATCCCGGCACCGGAGGGTGACCCGGAAGCGTCCACACAGGTGTTAATCAGTACCATTGACTATAATGAGTACGTGGGCCGGATTGGCGTGGGTAAGGTGGATAACGGCAGCCTGAAGATGAATCAGGAAGTGGCGCTGGTAAATGCCCATGACCCAGAGAAATTTAAGAAGGTCAAAATCAGCCGTCTGTATGAGTTTGATGGATTGAATAAGGTGGAAGTAAACGAAGCTTCCATCGGGTCAATTGTGGCCATTTCCGGCATTACGGATATCCATATCGGAGATACCCTATGCTCTACCGAGGCGCCGGAACCGATTCTCTTTCAGAAAATTTCAGAGCCTACGCTGGCAATGAATGTATTGGTAAATGACAGCCCCTTTGCGGGGCAGGAGGGCAAGTTCGTCACATCCCGCCATATCCGTGACCGGTTGTTCCGTGAATTGAATACGGATGTGAGCCTGCGGGTGGAAGAGACAGACAGCGCAGATTCCTTCAAGGTATCCGGCCGGGGTGAGCTGCACTTGTCCGTGCTGATTGAAAATATGCGTCGAGAGGGTTATGAATTCGCCGTCAGCAAGGCGGAGGTTCTGTATAAGCAGGATAAAAGCGGGAAGCTGTTAGAGCCCATGGAAATGGTGTATGTGGATGTGCCGGAAGAGTTTTCCGGCGCGGTTATCGAGAAGTTAAGTATTCGAAAGGGAGAGCTGCGGAATATGGCTCCCTCGGGCACCGGCTATTCCCGGTTGGAATTTTCCATACCTTCCCGCGGGCTGATTGGATACCGGGATGAGTTCCTGACGGACACCAAGGGAAATGGTATTATGAATCAGCTGTTTGATGGATATGCCCCTTATAAAGGGGATATTCAATACCGGAGTCAGGGATCTCTGATTGCCTTTGAGGCGGGAGAGGCCGTGGCCTATGGCTTGTTTAATGCCCAGGAGCGTGGCCTTCTGTTTATTAGCCCCGGCGAGCGGGTTTACGGTGGAATGGTAGTGGGGCAGAATGGAAAGGCAGATGATATTGAAGTAAACGTGTGCAAGCGGAAGCAGCTGACGAACACACGGGCTTCGGGATCGGACGATGCTCTGAAGCTGACACCGCCCCGGATCATGAGCCTGGAGCAGTGCCTGGAGTTCATTGATACGGATGAGCTGCTGGAGGTTACACCGGCCAGCCTGCGGATCCGGAAGCGGATTCTGGATGCAAACATGCGGAAGAGAGAAGGGCGGAAGGCTAAATAAAGGATGATCCTTTGTTTATTATTATTTGACAATCGAAAGGAGTGTTGTTACAATAATAAAAACGGTACCCTGGAGGTGTTCCCATGGAAGTATTTCAGATTGAATATGCGTTAGCCGTGGCGAGATATCACAATTTTTCCCGGGCTGCAGAGGAGGTTCATCTGACCCGCTCAGCCCTGTCACAACAGATTCGTAAGCTGGAATGTGAATTGGGCGTGGATCTGTTCCGGCGCAGTACCAGAAGTGTGGAGTTAACGGATGCCGGTATGGAATTCGTAAAGATTGCCTTCGGAATCATCGGTGAGCTGGAGGGGCTAAAGAATACGATGCATGAGTATGCCTGTTCGGAACGGGGCCAGATTGCAGTAGGGCACTTTCCCGGAATGGAAGGATTCGGCATTCCGGACTGTTTTGTTTCTTTTCAGAAGACGTTCCAGAATGTGGAGATATCCTATACGGAAGCGGAATGCCAGCAGCTGGTGGCATTGATTGAGCAGGGTGAGATTGATGTGGCCTTTCTGACGGCGGCCGATAAGATGCTTCCCAAAGGGGCGGTGTTGGAAGCGTATCCGATGGTTACCGATTTCTTAGGGGTGGAAGTAAGCCGCACACATCCTTTCGCGGCCAGGGAAGCAGTGTCCTGGAAGGAATTACAGGGAGAGCGGTTATTGGCGCCGCCGATGATGTCGGGTATTGCCCTGGATATCGAGGAGATTTGCCGGAAAAACCATCTAAAGCTGAATATTTCCACCAGCAACAGCAGCAACAGCACTTATCATTATATGGTAGCCGGAGATTTGGGTATTTATATTATGAGCAAGACGGCCTGGGATCATGAGGGAAATAAAGGAACCGTATGTATCCCTTTGGAACCCCGGGTGCAGCGGACCGTATCCATGGTGCTGCCTCTCAGCGAGAACCGGAGCCAGATGGTAGCGAAATTCACTGCGTTTTGTGTGGCTTGGGCCGGCAATCCGAAACCGGTGCTGCTGTCACCAAAAGCAAATCTTTAAAGAAGAAACAAGACTCTTGATGAAGAACCGTCAAGGGTCTTTTTCATTGTATTGCCAAATTTTTTGTAATTGAATAGTAAAATTAATTAAAAGTAGTGAGTAGCCAGACTTTACAATCAAAAACATTGGTTAAAAAAGCGAAATTCCAAATAAATAAGGAATGTGCTATAGTTTAACAAGCAAAATGAATAGAAGTCAGAACAATCATAACCAAACCGTCAACGCAGTTGCCATATCAGTGGAGAGAAAAGATGAGGAATACAGATCGGATATATCAGGATTACCTGCAGATTCTACAGGAAGAATTAATCCCTGCCGTGGGCTGTACGGAACCAATCACCGTAGCCTATGCAGCGGCTCTGGGCAGGCAGGTCTTAGGTGCGGTTCCGGATGCAATTGTGGTAGAGGCCAGCGGCAATATGATTAAGAATGTTAAGAGTGCGGTAGTGCCTCATACGGGGAACCTGCGGGGACTGAAGGCAGCAGTGGCTGCCGGAGTGATCGCCGGGGTACCGGAACGCCGGCTGGAGGTGTTGGCAGATGTTGCCGCAGCGGAACATGACGCGATTCGCCGGTATCGGGATCAGACGCCCATCCAGGTTTCCCTGCTTGCAACCGATAAGGTATTTGATCTTATTCTGACCTTGTACCGGGGCGCGGATCAGGTGCGGATCCGGATTACCGACTATCATACGAATGTGGTACTGTTAGAGAAAAATGGGCAAGTCCTCCTCCGGCAGACCATCGCAGCCGGTGATGCGGAACGGGAGAGCAGGAACACTCTGAATCTGGAACAGATATGGGAGTTTACTCAGAATGTGGCA
>Ga0153928_1000113_pt1 | contig 41957 bp, 34 predicted proteins | sample TSNJ012MetaG_FD_106656 | JGI IMG/M metagenome (GOLD analysis project Ga0153928, IMG submission 106656) | Attine ant fungus gardens microbial communities from New Jersey, USA - TSNJ012 MetaG | ecosystem: Host-associated > Fungi > Mycelium > Unclassified | place: USA: New Jersey, Wharton State...
AGCGAAGCGAGGCCGGATGAGGGGGCGTTGAGCACGCGTCCATCCTCACCGGACCTGCGCGTGGTAGATCTTGTTCGGCCGCATGTCGGTCGCCGAGGCGACCCGGTTCGACATGTTGAAGAAGGCGGCAACCGCGGAAATGTCCCAGATGTCGCGGTCGGAGAAACCGGCCTCGCGCAGGTGCGCGCGGTCCGCGTCTTCGACCGTCCACGGTTCCGCCGTGAGCTTGACGGCGAAGTCGAGCATGGCGCGCTGGCGCGTGCTCAGGCGCGCGGCGCGATAATTCATCACCATCAGCTCGCCCAGCACCGGATCGCCCGAGAGTTGCCGCACCGCGGCGCCGTGCGCCACCAGGCAATAGTAGCAGCGGTTGTGCGAAGAGACCGCGACCGCGATCATCTCGCGCTCCAGCTTGGAGAGGCCCGAGGGCGCGAGCATCAGGTCGTTGTACATGGTCACGAACGCCTCGAGCTTCGCCATGTCGAAGCCGTAGGCCTGGAGCACGTTGGGGACGAAACCGAGCTTCTCCTGACACTTGGCGAAGTAGGCCTCCATGTCCGGCGTCAGCGGCGCCGGCGGCAGGTCGAGCGCGGTGATGTCGGTATCGTCGCGGGCGGCCGCGTCGCTCGGCGCCGGTGCGGGCTTCGGTTCGCGATGCTTTTGCGCTGTCTTCGCCACGTCACGCTCCTGTCATTGCCTGTAGCCCGGCTGGACGCCCGCGAAAGCGGGCGGCAATCCGGGAGCGGATGCCCCCGCTACATAGCCGACCCTATAGCACGCCGCATGCGGGTCATTCCGGCGCGGGAATGCTACGCCGTTTGCCGGAGTTTTCCCCTCGACGCGGCCGGCCGGATCGCGGAAACTTGGCACAAACTCAGAACACCGCCGGGGGATGCCCATGCGTCTCGAACGTCTGCTCGACACCGAGGACGAACGCGCCGCGCGCCGGCTGATCGACCAGGCCGGCACCATCGTCACCGGCCTTTACGGCGACATGCCCGAGAGCTTCGCCGCCCAGCTATTTGCGCGCGCCGCGCCCGAGGATCTCACCCGCTACGAAGCGCGCGAACTCGCGGCATTGGCCGAGGAGGCCTGGGCGTTCCTCAAGGAGCGCCGGAGCGGCAGCGCCAAGGTGCGGTTCGAGAGCCGGCCCGGGCCGATCGGCGCCGAGCACATCAAGACCGTCTCGATCATCGAGATCGTCAACGACGACATGCCGTTCCTGCTCGACTCGATCATGAACGAGCTGACCGAGCTGGGGATCGAGGTGCGGCTCGTGGTGCATCCGATTTTCACGGTCGAGCGCGACCATGCCGGCACCCTGATCGGTTTCCGCGGCGACGCGCCGGCGGTGGGCACGGCCCGGCGCGAAAGCTTCATCCACATTCACGTCGAGCGCATCGAGGACGAGGTGCGCCGGACCCAGGCAGTGCGTGCGCTCGAACTGGTGCTCGCCGACGTGCGCGTGTGCGTGCAGGACTGGCGCCCGATGCTCACGCGCGTCGGCGAATTGATCGCCGACATCCGCAACCATCCGCCCCATCTCCCGGTCGACGAAGTCGCCGAGGCAGTGCAGTTCCTGGAATGGCTGGTCGCCAATAATTTCACCTTCCTGGGCGTACGCGAATATGCCTTTCCGGGCGCGGAGGGTGAGATCGCGCCGAAATACGAGACCGGCCTTGGCATTCTGCGCGCGCGCGAGGTGCGGGTGCTCCGGCGCGGCCGCGAGCTGGTCTCGATCACGCCGGAGATCATGGAGTTTCTCAAAGAGCCGCGCGCGCTCATCATCACCAAGGCGAACGTGCGCTCGCGCGTTCATCGGCGGGTCCACATGGACTACATCGGCGTCAAACGCTTCGACGCCGAGGGCCGCCTGACCGGTGAATTCCGCATGGTCGGCCTGTTCACCTCGACGGTCTACACGCGCTCGACCCGCACGATCCCGTACCTGCGCCGCAAGGTGGATGCGGTGATGAAACGCGCCGGCTTCGACCCGGACAGCCATTCCGGCAAGGCGCTGGTCAACGTGCTTGAGAGCTATCCGCGCGACGAGTTGTTCCAGATCGACGAGGAGCTGCTGTTCCATTTCGCGCTGGAGACTCTCTATCTCGACGAGCGGCCGCGCGTGCGCGTGCTGGTGCGGCGCGACCGTTTCGACCGCTTCGTCTCGGTGATGGTGTTCGTGCCGCGCGAGCGTTACGACAGCCGGGCGCGCGAGGCGATCGGCAGCTATCTGGCGAGCATCTTCAGGGGACGGGTTTCCTCGTTCTATCCCTCGTTCACCGAAGGGCCGCTGGTGCGCGTGCTCTTCATCATCGGCCGCCACGAGGGCGAGACGCCGAACCCGGACCGCGCAACGCTCGAACAGGCGGTCGCCAACATCGTGCGCACCTGGAGCGACGGCCTCGCCGAAGCGCTCACCCTGGTGCACGACCCGGGCAAGGCGCAGGCGCTGATCAAGCGCTACCGCGACGCGTTCCCGACCGCCTATCGCGAGGCCTATTTCCCGGCGGTCGCGGTTGGCGACATCCGCATGCTGGAGAGCCTCGCCGAGGTGCGGCCGCTCGGCGCCGATTTCTACGTGCGGCGCGGCAGCGACAAGGCGGCGGCGGGCCTCAAAGTATGGAGCCGGCTGCGGCCGATCCCGCTTTCCGAGCGCGTGCCGGTGCTCGAGAACATGGGCTTCAAGGTGGTCGACGAATTGACCTACCGAATGGAGCCGAGCGGAAGCTCCGAGGCGTGGCTGCACGACATGGTGCTCGAACGCGCCGACGGCGCCGCGATCGATCTCGAGCCGCTCAAGCAGCGGCTCGAAGCGTGTTTCATGGCGGTGATGCGCGGCCGCTGCGACAACGACGGCTACAACGCGCTGGTGCTCGAAGTTGGGCTGCAGTGGCGCGACGTGGCGCTGGTGCGCACGCTCTCGCGCTTCCTGCGCCAGGCCAAGGTCGCCTATTCGCAAGACTACATGTGGGCGACGTTGCGCAAGCATGCGGCGGTGGCGGGCGACGTCGTTCAGCTGTTTCACGCGCGATTCGATCCGCGCGGCGAAACGTCGAGCGAAGCGCGCGCCGCGCGCCAGGCCGACATACGTGCGCGCATCGAGCTTGCGCTGCAGGCGGTCGAGAGCCTCGACGAGGACCGCATCCTGCGCCACTTCGTCAACACGGTGGAAGCGGCGCTGCGGACCAATTTTTATCAGATCGATCCCGGCGATCAGCCCAAGCCGACCATCTCGGTCAAATTCGAGAGCGGCAAGATCGACGGCCTGCCGCTCCCGCGCCCGCTCTATGAAATTTTTGTCTATTCGCCGCGGGTCGAAGCCGTGCACCTGCGCTTCGGCAAGGTCGCGCGCGGCGGCATCCGCTGGTCGGACCGGGCGCAGGACTACCGCACCGAGGTGCTCGGTCTCTGCAAGGCGCAGCAGGTCAAGAACGCGGTCATCGTTCCGGTCGGCGCCAAGGGCGGTTTCCTACCCAAGCAGCTGCCGGTGGGCGGCTCGCGCGACGCGATCGCGTCCGAGGGCGTCGGTGCCTACAAGGTGTTCATCACCAGCCTGCTCGAGATCACCGACAATCTCGGCCCCGAGGGCGTGATCCCGCCGGCGAACGTCGTGCGTCACGACGGCGACGATCCTTATCTGGTGGTGGCCGCCGACAAGGGCACGGCGACCTTCTCCGACACCGCCAACGCGATCTCGACCGAGCATGGCTTCTGGCTCGGCGATGCCTTCGCGTCGGGCGGCTCGGCCGGCTACGACCACAAGAAGATCGGCATCACGGCGCGCGGCGCCTGGGAGGCGGTGCGGCGCCATTTCCGCGAGATCGACGTCGACATCGTGACGACGGCGTTTTCGGTCGCGGGCGTCGGCGACATGTCGGGCGACGTCTTCGGCAACGGCATGCTGTGCGACCGCACCATCCGGCTCCTCGCCGCGTTCGATCATCGCGACATTTTCATCGATCCCGACCCCGACCCGGCGAAAAGCTTCGCCGAGCGCAGGCGGCTGTTCGATCTGCCGCGCTCGAGCTGGCAGAACTACGAGGCCGCGCTTATTTCGCCCGGCGGCGGCGTCTATTCCCGCAGCGCCAAGGAAATCGTGCTCAGCGCGCAGGCGCAGACGTTGCTCGGCATCGCGACCGCGAAGGCGACGCCGCAGCAGGTGATGAATGCGATCCTCAAGCTCGACGTCGATCTCCTGTGGTTCGGCGGCATCGGCACCTACGTGCGCTCATCGACCGAGACCGACGATCAGGTGGGCGACCGCGCCAACGATGCGATCCGCGTCAGCGGCGCCGACCTGCGCTGCAAGGTGGTGGGCGAGGGCGCCAATCTCGGCGTCACCCAGCGCGGGCGCATCGAGGCGGCCGCGCGCGGCGTGCGGATCAATACCGACGCGATCGACAACTCGGCCGGCGTCAATACGTCGGATGTCGAGGTCAACATCAAGATTGCGCTCAGCGTGCCGGTGCGCGACGGGCGGCTGACCGAAGACGGCCGCAACGCGCTGCTCGTCACCATGACCGACGAGGTCGCGGCGCTGGTGCTGCGCAACAATTATCTGCAGACGCTGGCACTTTCGCTGGCGCAGCGGCGCGGCCTCGAGGACTTCGGCTTCCAGCAGCGCGAAATCCAGACGCTCGAGGCGCGCGGGCTGCTCGACCGCACGGTCGAATATCTGCCCGACGACAAGGACATTGCCGAGCGCATGCGCCGCGGCCAGCCGTTCACCCGGCCGGAGCTCGCCGTGCTGCTCGCCTACGCGAAGCTCTCGCTCTACGACGACCTGCTCGCCTCCAAGGTGCCGGACGATCCCTATCTCGGGCGCGAGCTGGCGCGTTACTTTCCGAAAGAGCTCAACGAAGCTTTTCCCGACGCGGTCGAGAAACATCGGCTGCGGCGCGAGATCATCGCGACCCAGCTCGCCAATTCCATGATCAACCGCGGCGGGCCGACCCTGATCGTGCGCATCGCCGACCAGACCGGCGCGTCGACCGATCGCATCGCGGCGGCCTTCGCGGCCGTGCGCGACAGCTATGGGCTCACCGCGCTCAACGGCGAGATCGACGCGCTCGACGCGAAAATCCCGGGCGCGCGCCAGCTCGAGCTTTACGCGGCGGTGCAGGATCTGCTGCTCGACCGGGTGGTCTGGTTCCTGCGCAACGAGGACCTGTCGAAGGGGCTCGCCGACATCGTCGAGCACTACCGCGCGGGAATCGAAGCGGTCGGCGCCGCGCTCGACGGCGTGCTCTCGGTCGAGGCGCTCGGTGCCCGGGACGCGCGCGCCGCCAACCTCGCCAAGGCCGGCGTGCCGGAGCCGCTCGCGCTGCGCATCGCCACCCTGCCGGCGCTCGCCGCCGCCCCCGACGTGGTGCTGGTCGCCGACCGCACCGGCAAGGGCGTCGCCGAAGTCGCCGCCACCTACTTTGCCGCCGGCACCTTCTTCCGCCTCGACCGCATCCTCGGCGCGGCGCGCGGCATCGTGGTCAACGACTATTTCGACCGCCTCGCGCTCGACCGCGCGCTCGACTCGATCGGCGCGGCGGAGCGGCGGCTCACCGCCGAGATGCTCGGCAACGGCGCCGCCGGCGCCGCCGCGGTCGAACTATGGGTGAAGCCGCGCGCCCGCGAGGTCGAGCGCATCCGCTCCGCCGTGCACGAGATCGCCGGCTCGGGAATGACGCTGTCGAAGCTCGCGGTGGCGGCGAGTTTGCTGGGGGATTTGGTGCGGGGATAGGGGGCAGCTGGGGTAGCCTAAGGAAACAACCAATTGAGCAAAGCAATCGAGGCGTAGAGAGCCGTAAGGAATAGCTCGCGAAGTCCGCAATGGTAATTTCCATCGCGCAGGTAATCAATGGCCGCCTGCAGATACGCGAGAGCAATGGCAAAGTATATCGCGGAGTGGATGTCCATTTTCGCCTCCTCTCGGATGCGCAGAGGACTACTAAACACCCTTTCGCCTGCCAATTGTAATCTACTCATAAAGCAATCAAACGCTGATATTACTTATGGATGCATCCTATTAGGCACGCTTATATGAGTTCAATAAGTGCTCCGATTATTGAATTTCCATAAGCAGATTTTCAGGTCGACCATTCCTCCCTCTTTTCCCTAGAATTAGAAGGTGTAGACGTGCTAACCGGCACTGGAACTAGCCATGCAAGAGCCCCAACTCTCTCCAGCCCAGATTTCCGGCACTGCGCCACCGGTAGCACGTGCCACCCCAATTTCAGCCTTCCTGAGATCGCATGCGCTCCATTTGGACATGATCGCCAATTACAGTACTCTTCTAGACGGAACGATCTTTACACGTTCCCCGGTCGGATGCGACGCACACAATCCGAAGGTTCTCAAACAACATCGTCGACTGCTCCGATCAACTGATGCGTACAAAACTTTAGCTGTGATATGGAAAGAGTCAAGGTTCGTAGATAGTGAGGATTTGGCGCGGGCAGGTTTGTCACGAGAATATCAAGGCAGAGATCTTACCTCATATAGTTTAGCAACGGATTTCTCTCGAACGCCAAAACAAGTAGCCAAGCTTAATAGCCGAATACGAGGAGTAGGCCTAGCGGCGGCCATGTACGGGCTAATAGATCGGCAGCTCGTCCACAGTACCAAAGTGATCTTGAGCGGGACTGAGATTTTGCATAATTTCATGTTCGAACTTGGAGCCAAGAACACTCTCATAATGGCTAAGTTTGTCCCTTTGCTGACTGAAAATTTACAAGCTAAGTCAGATGGGCGCTGATTAGGAGCATATCATGAACCCGATCGGCGAACTCAAGCAACCAGCCCTCTGGGCAATACGCAAGTTGGTCAGCGATCTTGATGGTCGTGTAGCGGCGACCGGCAGTTTACATTCGACCGGATATCGCGGGGACGCCGTGCACTTGATTGACGTCTCATCTGTAATAGCTGAACTCATCGAACTTCTATGCTGGCTACTTGGTAGAAGCAATTCCATGGAACGGCCAAGGATTTTGCATGCGCTATTGCAACTCGACATGAAAATTGCGGCTACCAAACAGCAGCTGGAACGAGATTTACTAGATGTCAGAGTAGCGGATAATTCTTTGCAGGCATCGCTACATAGAGCTGCCATTTTTGCCGCTCGGCTGAGTCAACGGTGTTCAAAGATAGAACGGCGCGACGCACTGGTTTTACCGAGTCCCGGAGTGCCGCCATTTTATGGATGCATCGTATCTCTGAGCAAAATAGAAAAATGCACAGACGATCTTGTGCCACCCCACTGGAATGAGGGATCATCAAGTATTCTCCTGTTTCCGGACTTAGATGCTGTTTACAGCTACACGGGTGGGCAGCCAGTGACAGTTCAATCGCAGCATATTAAACCGCTTCGGGATGCTGACTATAAAACGCAGCAATACGTTCTTTTCATGCAAAGTGTGTGCTTTGGCAGTAAAATTGACGAAAAGAACGACAGACAGGGTGGAGAGGAAGACGACACAGGTGAAATAGATTCTTCAAGGGCTAGGGACCTGTTCTATGGCAGACGAAAGTCGGCGCAGGTGTCTTTGCACGAGGTGTTAGACCAGTGTATGAACCGAGCCGTGATCCGGTCCGAGGATAAGGGCCCATTGAATAGTTACTCATTTGACGCGCAGTTTGGCAGGGTTCGCAAATTGGCTATTGAGGCGCTTCAAAAATTGTTAGCGGAGCAATTCGGAATGCAAGATGCATCTGATGATGACGATAATGAGGAAATAATCTCTAGTTCACAAGCCGCAGCGGTATTCGCCGGCCGTCATATCTTGCATCGGGATGAGACCACTTTGCTCGCCTTTTCGGCGCCGGATAGCGTTGCAGACTCCGTATCAATATCAGTCGACTCTGGGATAGATGACACCGCTTTGGATGGATCGGAAGCGCAGGGCTCTGGAATGACTTTTCGACGCTCGCCTACCTCTAAACGGGAGAGCGGCGGACTGGTATCGTTGCCGACCATTGGAAAACAAGCGAAGATCTTAAGGTCCAAGGGATCGAGAAATAAGTTGTTTCGTCATGAGCGAAAAGCCGCCGCCGTTAGAGTGTTTATCAGTTACGCACGTGAGGATATCCAAGTTGCGTCTAAACTGGTGAATCAATTAGAGCGGCGCGGGATACACTGCTGGATTGACGCTCGCGATTACCGGCCGGGCGGAGTTTTCGACGAAGAAGTTATGCAAGCGATCGAAAATTGCTCGGCTATGCTTCTGGTCCTTTCAAGCAGTAGCAATGAGAGCGATTATATTCGACGCGAGGTAGCTATAGCAGATCACACAGGCAAGCTTATTCTTCCTCTCCGTGTCGAGAATGTTCAACCGCAAAGAGGGCTCCGGAAGTACCTACAGCATTTGCGTTGGATTGATGCGTTCAAATCCGAACCGGACGCTGTTGGCGCCGCCGTTCAAGTGCTGAAAAATAACTTACCTAGATACGATTTAAATGATGGCTAAATAATCATGTGAAGCTGACACCACTGACAGATCTCAGCACCAGGCCGGCGCCGAAGAACATGAATACGTTGCCGCCGAGGTAGAGCGGATTGCGCGAGAAGTGGTAGGGGCCGGAGGTGATGAGGGCCTGCTGCGGCGCGAGCGCGATCACGTTCATCCGCTGTTGGTAGAAGTGGAACGTCGCCCAGACGCGCAGCAGAAATCCGGCGGTTATCAGCAGAGAACCGGCCGCCGTCGCGTAGGCGGAGCCGAAACCGTATACTCCAAGAAGCCAATCGATCCGGGTCCCGACAAAAGCGAGGCCGAATCCGACCGCGACAACGCCGACGTTGTGCAGGATGCTTTTGATGAGATTGATCCGTTGCGTCGAGTTCATGAGGGCGCCGGTCGTCGCTGAAAAGTCTAACGCCGCCAAGCGGCGGCTTGGCGGCGTCTATTTGGTTGCGGGGGTAGGATTTGAACCTACGACCTTCAGGTTATGAGTCAGGCACAATCTGTCACAAGCTATTGATATAATGAACTAATTTTGGGTCAATTCTGTGTATGTGTAAGTGACTGTGTAAGTATTGTAAATATACCCGTCAAATCAAGCATTTAAGTTCCACACGTTAGCCAGCGTAGGAAAAATAGTATAGGTCCTCCAGTCGTTAGCAAGCAGGGGCTGGGCGTGAAGTCGTCGCGTCCATGAGCTGCTGCGGGCTCTGGGAGATGGCCTAAGTCCGTCCGCTGAAGAGTAAGCTAGCGCGTCGATTCGGGATTGCAACTTTTTTCAAGAGCCCGTCCCATTCGGCGAGACACGCCCGAGTCGAAGCGGCCATGTCATTACCTGGATACAACGTCACCGTCGATCCGTCCGCCCTGGCTACGCCGGTAGAGGACCCGGAAATTACCGACATTATCGATTTGGTCACAGGCGAGATTATCGAAACCGCTTCCTTTATCGGCCGACGGGCCTATGCCGAGGTCGTCGCGCAACGGATGCACGTTCGGGAAGCGCTTGCGCGGGAGGATCCAACCCATGCCTGCGCGCTGTGCTGGACGCCTGTGTATCTGGTTGCCAGCATGCGCAAGCGGTTCTTCTTCCGGCACACACATGAAGATGGGTCGTGCCGCGCGCACACCCGGCATGGGCTGACCGAAGCCCAAATCCGGGCACGCAAGTATCACGGGCTGCGGGAGAGCGAGGCGCACAAGCGCATCAAGAACCTCGTCGTGCGAAGCCTGAAGGCCGATCCCGCTTTTGCCACTGAAAGCATTCTTACCGAGACGCGCTGGACCGCTGAGGGCGATTCGACACTCTGGCGGCAGCCTGACGTGCAGGCGCGCTCGGCTGCGGGGCGTTTCGCGTTTGAGGCGCAGCTTTCGACCACCTTCCTTGATGTTGTGGCGGCCCGTCGCGTCTTTTATCAGAACGAAGGCGCGACGCTTGTGTGGGTGCTGGCGCAGTTCGACCCTGAGTACCGTCGTATGACGACGGACGATCTACTATTCTCAAATAACTCGAATGTCTTCGTCGTGGACGAAGAAAGCACCAGGGTCTCTGAGGAACGTCAGCGATTTCATTTGTGGTGCCATTATCGGCGTCCGTACTTGGGCGGTGATGCCGTTTGCGCGCGTTGGGAAAAGGCACTCGTGTGTTTTCACGATCTGGTCATTGAGCCAGACCGCAGCCGCATTTATTACGTGGATTTCGATGGGGAGGAAGAACGGCTCAATGCCGAGCTTGATCAAGCTCTGCGCGACGAATTCAAGGCGCTGTGGGTCGAAACCATGGCACCGCATTTTGACGGCCTGCCGGAAAGTATGGATCGCTGGTTGTCGGTTAAAAAACGGTTGGCTAGGCGGGGCGTGGCGGTGCCGGACCATCCGAGCGGGGATTCGAGCTTCCGCAGCTTGATGCATGGCGTGCTCAGCGCGGTGAAAGGCGCTCCAGTCGGATGGGAGTTTGCTAAGTTGATCCAAGTCGCCCATCATTTGGCGTTTGGGCATCCTCAGAACCTGCTCGCTTTCGGGCATGCGCTCAAGATAACAGGGCATGACAAGCGGGTCGAAGCTCAGGACGTGACCGGGAAATGGGCGCGCAAACGCCGTGAAGAAATCAAACCTGGCCTAAAGGCGCGCGATCCGAAATATGTGCCGGATATGGCCTGGCTGCCTGCGCTCAGCTTTCTCTTTCCCGAGGTCGGAGTGGCCGTGAAGTCATATCTAGAACAGCATATTTAAGCTGTGTACGGTACGACAGCGACCTACTTGTACGGGGCTTTTGCGCCGTCGTCGAGTCAACCTCAAGCGGGCTGTGTCGATGTTCCGTTCGAATCTAAGCAGACCCAGGCATACCGGAGGGGTCGCGCGCTGGAATGGCGGACGGCGTGGATGATGATTTCGGTGTCGGTCACCTCGTAGAAAATGAGATAAGGATAAGGTGGTGTTGTCAGGCGGCGAATGTCGGCGAAGAGCGGCGAGATCGATCAAATTGAAACTGGAATCCGGATCATATTCGACGATCAAATCGACGTCACTCGTCGGCGTGGCCTGTTTGCGTGCAACCGAGCCATAAAGCGCAGTGACGCCGCGGGCGCGCAGGGCGCCCTGGTCGGGCTCGAGCAAACGGGGGACATCGTCGATGGTCGTGGTCGTAGTATAATCCAAACCGTGTAAAAGCCGAGTTTCGTCTGCCCGCAAAAACAGTTCGGGGCGGCTTTGGGCCGCCCCGAAAATTGCTTTCTCAGAGGACCGCGTCCTACTCCGCGCCGGCCGCCGCCGTCTCGCGCGTCTGTTCGGCCTCGGCCTTCTGCTTGACCTCGAGGTCCTCGCCGGTCTGCTGATCGACGATCTTCATCGACAGCCGCACCTTGCCGCGCTCGTCGAAGCCCAGCAGCTTGACCTTCACCTTATCGCCTTCCTTGACCACGTCGGTGACCTTCTGGACCCGCCGGGGCGCAAGCTGGCTGATGTGAACGAGGCCGTCCTTGGCGCCGAAGAAGTTCACGAAGGCGCCGAAGTCCACGACCTTCACCACCGTGCCGTCGTAGACGTGGCCGACTTCCGGCTCGGAAGCGATCGACTTGATCCAGTTGATCGCCGCCTTGATCGACTCGCCGTTGGCGGACGCGATCTTGACGGTGCCGTCGTCGGAAATGTCGATCTTGGCGCCGGTCTTCTCCACGATCTCGCGGATCACCTTGCCGCCCGAACCGATCACTTCGCGGATCTTGTCGACCGGGATCGTGATCACCTCGATGCGCGGCGCGTGTGCGCCGAGTTCCGCGCGCGCGGAGGTGAGCGCCTTGGCCATCTCGCCGAGGATGTGCAGGCGGCCGTCCTTCGCCTGGGTGAGCGCCACGCGCATGATCTCCTCGGTGATGCCGGAAATCTTGATGTCCATCTGCAGCGAGGTCACGCCGCGTTCGGTGCCGGCCACCTTGAAGTCCATGTCGCCGAGATGATCCTCGTCGCCGAGGATGTCGGAAAGCACCGCATAGCGCTCGCCCTCGAGGATCAGCCCCATGGCGATGCCGGCGGTCGGCCGGCGCAGCGGCACGCCCGCGTCCATGAGGGCGAGCGAGGTGCCGCACACCGTCGCCATCGAGGAGGAGCCGTTCGATTCGGTGATCTCGGAGACGACGCGGATCGTATAGGGAAACTCGTGATGCGGGGGCAGCATCGGCCGGATCGCCCGCCAGGCGAGCTTGCCATGGCCGATCTCGCGGCGTCCCGGCGCGCCGAGCCGTCCGGTTTCGCCGACCGAGAACGGCGGGAAATTGTAGTGCAGCAGGAACGTTTCTTTGTACGTCCCCTGCAGCGCATCGACGAACTGCTCGTCCTCACCGGTGCCGAGCGTCGCGATCACCAGCGCCTGGGTCTCGCCGCGGGTGAACAAGGCGGAGCCGTGGGTGCGCGGCAGGATGCCGACCTCGGACACGATGGGCCGCACGGTCTTCACGTCGCGGCCGTCGATGCGCCGCCCGGTGTCGAGGATGCTCCAGCGGACGATTTTCGCCTCGAGGTCTTTGAACGCGCTCGCGACCTGCGGTTCCGGATACTGCGGATTCTCCCCACCCTCAGGCAGGAAATGCGCCATCACCTTGGCCTTGGCGGCCTCGACTGCGGTGTGACGCTCCTGCTTGCCCGGAATGCCGTAGGCGGCGCGCAGGTCCTGTTCGACGAGTTCGAGCATTTGCTTCTCGAGCGCCGCGTTCTCGGGCAGCGCGAAATCGCGCGGCTCCTTGGCGGCGGCCTCGGCGAGACGAATGATCGCCTCGATCACCGGCTGGAAATGCCGATGGCCGAACATCACGGCGCCGAGCATTGCCTCTTCGGGCAGCTCCTTCGCCTCCGATTCGACCATCAAAACGGCGTCCCCGGTGCCGGCCACGATGAGGTCGAGCTGGCTCTCCTGCATTTCGTCGATCTGCGGATTGAGCACCAACTCGTTGTTGATGAAGCCGACGCGCGCGGCGCCGATCGGGCCCATGAACGGCGCGCCCGACAGGGTCAGCGCTGCGGAGGCCGCCACCATGGCGAGGATGTCGGGATCGTTTTCGAGGTCGTGCGAGAGCACGGTGACAATCACCTGGGTGTCGCAGCGGTAACCGTCGGCAAACAGCGGCCGGACCGGCCGGTCGATCAGGCGCGAGACCAGCGTCTCCTTCTCGGTGGGGCGGCCTTCGCGTTTGAAGTAGCCGCCCGGAATGCGGCCGGCGGCATAGAATTTTTCGAAGTAGTTGCAGGTGAGCGGCAGGAAATCGATGCCGGGCTTGGGCTCCTTGGCGGAGACGACGGTCGCCAGCACGGTGGTTTCGCCGTAGCTGGCGAGCACCGCGCCGTCGGCTTGGCGCGCTACCTTGCCGGTCTCCAGGACGAGCTTGCGCCCGCCCCAATCGAGTTCAACACGATGGGAATCGAACATTGCGATTTTCTCTCATGGTTTTTGCGGGAGCGCGAAAGCCATGAGCAAGACGGCGAGAGGCTGTCCGGTCGTTTTCGAATCGGGGCAGCGTCTGGCGATCCTGCCATGGCCTTCGGGGTTTCCCTCGGTTAGCGGGCCTCGCGGCCCTGTTCTCGGTCGGCAGCGGCATTGCTGCCCGACTTAAATCGCGGACGCCGCTTTTCCGGCATCCGCACGCAACCGCGCGAACAGGCCGCGCGGGGATGATCAACGCCGGATGCCGAGCCGCTCGATCAGGGTCTTGTAGCGCCCTTCGTCGGCGCGCTTGAGATAATCGAGCAGCTGGCGGCGTTGGGAAACGAGCTTGAGCAAGCCGCGTCGCGAATGGTTGTCGTTGACGTGGGTCTTGAAATGCTCGGTCAGGCTGACGATCCGTTCGGACAGGATCGCCACTTGTACTTCCGGCGAACCAGTGTCGCCGGTGTTGGTCGCATAGGTTTTGATGATTTCGGCCTTGCGGCCGGCGGTCAGCGACATCGTACGCCTTTCATATGGTTCTTAGCCCCCGACGCCGCTAGTGACGCCGGCCAGGTTGAATACGCGCTTGGGGACGATCTCGCCGTGGTCGACCTCGGCAAGGGCCACGAGCAGGCCCGACGCCGTGACATAGACCGCGCCGCGGATAATGGGGGCGTCCCGTCCGCGCAACAAAACGGCCTGGCCTCTTTGCAGCCGGGCCGCGTCGGCCCTGCTGACGGCCAGCGCCGGGATGTCGGCCAGCGCGGTCTCAACGGGCTTGAGCGCGTCGGCGAGGCTCGCCTCGCCGGCGCCGGCTCTATGCCACAAAGCCTCGAGCCGTTCCAGGGAAATCATGTCGTCCGGTCCGAACGGTCCGACCGACGTGCGCCGCAGGGCGCTGACATGGCCGAAAGTGCCTAAAACGCGCCCCATATCCCGCGCCAGGGCGCGCACGTAGGTGCCCTTGCCGCATTCGGCCTCGAATACGGCATGCTCGTCATCCGGCCGCTCGACAAGCTCGAGCCGGCCGATTTCGACCGTCCGCGCCTCGAGTTCGACGACCTCGCCGTCGCGGGCAAGGTCGTAGGCCCGTTCGCCCTCGACCTTGATGGCGGAAAACCGCGGCGGCACCTGGTCGATCGTTCCGGTAAAGCGCGGCAGCGCCGCGCGAATGTCCGCCTCGCCGGGGCGCGCGCCGCTGATGGCGACCACGCGCCCTTCGGCGTCGTCGGTGTCGCGCTCTTCGCCCCAGCACACCGTGAAGCGATAGCGCTTGCGGCCCTCCATCACGAACGGAACGGTCTTGGTCGCTTCGCCGAGCGCGATCGGCAGGCAGCCCGACGCGAGCGGATCGAGGGTGCCGGCGTGCCCGGCACGGCGCGCCGAGGTGAGGCGGCGCACCGCCGAGACCGCGTGGGTCGAGGTCATGCCGACCGGCTTGTCGAGCACCACCCAGCCGTGGATGTCGAGTTTCGGCCGACGCCGCTGGCCGCCCGCCTCGGCGGGCCGCTCCGGCTCAACGCTCGCCATCGTCTTCTCCGGCGAGGTCGCGCTTGACGGCGGGCGAGCGCAGAAGCTTCTCGATGCGTTCCGCCTCGTCGAATCGCTCGTCGATCCGGAACCGGATGTCGGGCGCGAATTTCAGATTGACCTTGCGGGCGATCACGCCGCGCAGGTAGCGCTTGTTGCGCTCGAGCGCGGCGACCACCGCTTGCGCGTCGCGGCCCCCCAGCGGCATCACATAGATGGTCGCGAGCCGCAGGTCGGGGCTCATGCGCACCTCCGGCACAGTGATCATGTGCCCTTCGAGCACCGGATCATGCACCTCGCCTTGCGCGAGCACCTCGGCGAGCGCGTGGCGCACCGCCTCGCCGACGCGCAGTTGCCGCTGCGACGGACCGGCAACGGATTCGCGGTGCTGTCCACGAGACATGAAACCTCGACCTTCGATTCGGCCTGCGCGCAACGGCGCGATGCTTCCACGCGCCGGCGACCAACAATAGCTTGCTTACAAATTCGTGGCGCCGCCTAGAGCGAGCGCTGCACCGTCTCCACGCGATAGCATTCGATGACGTCGCCTTGGCGCATGTCCTGGAAGTTCTCGAACGCCATGCCGCACTCCTGGCCGGCGAGGACTTCCCTGGCGTCGTCCTTGAAACGTTTGAGCTGCGAGAGCTTGCCCTCGTGGATCACCACGTTGTCGCGGATCAGTCGCACGTTGGCGCCGCGCTCGACGGTCCCGTCGGTGACGCGGCAGCCCGCAACCTTCCCGACCTTCGACACGGTGAAGATTTCGAGTATTTCGGCCGTGCCGAGGGTGGTCTCGCGCGTGGTCGGCGTGAGCAGGCCGGACATCGCCTTTTTCACGTCGTCCACGAGATCGTATATGATGTTGTAGTAACGGATTTCGACGCCGGTGCGCTCGGCCGCTTCGCGCGCTTCCTTGTGGGCGCGCACGTTGAAGCCGATGATCGCGGCGCCCGAGGCCTCCGCCAACGTCACGTCAGACTCGGTGATGCCGCCGACGCCCGCATGGATCACGCGCGCGGCGACCTCCTCGTTGCCGAGTTTCTCGAGCGCGCCCATGATCGCCTCGACCGAGCCTTGCACATCGCCCTTGATGACGAGCGAGAACTCCTTGCGGCCGGCGCTCTTGAGCTGACTCATCATCTGCTCGAGCGAGCCGCGCATGCCGCTCGCGCGGCTGTCGCGCTTCTGGCGTTCGCGGTAGTCCGTGACTTCGCGCGCGCGCGCCTCGGTCGGAACGACCGCAAGCCGGTCGCCTGCTTCCGGCGTGTGGTTGAAGCCGAGCACTTCGACCGGCACCGAGGGGCCGGCCGCCTCAATGGTCGTACCGGTGTCGCTCACCAGAGCTCGCACGCGGCCCCAATCGGCACCCGCCACGACGATGTCGCCGCCCTTGAGCGTGCCGCGCTGGACCAGCACGGTCGCCACCGCGCCGCGCCCGCGGTCGAGCTTTGCCTCGATCACGGTGCCCTCCGCGGGACGGGTCGGATTGGCTTTGAGGTCGAGAATTTCTGCCTGAAGCCCGATGGTCTCGAGCAAGCGATCGAGGTTGAGCTTCTTGGTCGCCGAGACTTCGACGTCGAGCACCTCGCCGCCCATGGATTCGACCTGCACCTCGTGCTGCAGCAGTTCGGTTCGCACGCGTTCCGGCTTGGCGTCCGGTCGGTCGATTTTGTTGATGGCGACGATCATCGGCACCTTCGCCGCCTTGGCGTGATGGATCGCCTCGACGGTCTGCGGCATCACGCCGTCATCGGCGGCGACCACGAGCACGACGATGTCGGTCACTTTGGCGCCGCGGGCACGCATCGCCGTGAAAGCGGCGTGGCCGGGGGTGTCGATGAAGGTGATTTTCGCGCCCGAGGGGGCGGTCACCTGATAGGCGCCGATGTGCTGGGTGATGCCGCCCACTTCCCCGGCAGCAACCTCGGTCGACCGGATGGCATCGAGCAACGAGGTCTTGCCATGGTCGACGTGGCCCATGATGGTGACGACCGGAGGGCGCGGCACCAGGGTCGCCGGATCGTCGGGCGCATCGAACAGGCCCTCCTCGACATCCGATTCCGCAACGCGTTTGACCGAGTGACCCATTTCCTCTGCCACCAACTGGGCCGTGTCGGCGTCGACTACGTCGGTGATCTTCACCATCTGGCCCTGCTTCATCAGCAGCCGGATCACATCGACGGCACGCTCGGCCATGCGGTTGGCTAGTTCCTGAATCGTGATCGATTCCGGAATCGTCACCTCGCGGATCAGCTTCTCCTTCGGCTCATCGGCCTGGTGTCCCTTGAGCCGCTGCACCCGCCGGCGGAACGACGCGACCGAGCGCTCGCGCACCTCGTCCTGGCTCAACGCGGTAACGACCGTGAGTCGCCCGCGCCGCTTCTCCGCGCTAGGCCGCGCCGGCTTCGGGGCTGCTGCCGGCCGCGCCGCGCCGGCGCCACGGCGGGGGCGCGGGGGCTCGTCGTCGTCAGCTTCGGTCACTGCCTGGGCGCGCAGCGCCTGCGGCGATCCCGGCCTCGGTTTGGTTTCGTCCTCGCCAAACCGCTTCTTGGCTTCCTGCTCCGCCTTGCGTTTGGTTTCTTCCTCGTGCCGGCGCCGGTCTTCCTCCTCGCGCTTGCGCGCCTCTGCGGCGTCGCGCTCGGTGCGTTCGATGGTTTCCCGTTCAGCGCGACGACGCGCGTCCTCCTCGGCGACGCGGCGCTCCTCCGCCTCGCGCACACGCGCGTCATCGAGCGCGTGGGCGCGGCGGTTGAGTTCTTCGTCGCTGAGCGCACGCAGCACGACGCCCGAGGATTTCGGTGCAGGGGCCGCCGGTGCGGGCGCAACCGCTGCCGCCGGCGCCGCGGCCTTGCCGGCGCCGCGGCGCGTCGGGGCGCGCGCTTCAGCCGGCTCCGCCTTCGCTTCGGCGGGGCCGAGCGTGCGCCGCTTGACCTTCTCGACCACGACGGCCTTGGTCCGGCCGTGGCTGAAGCTTTGCCGCACGACGCCTTGCTCGACGCCGCGCTTGAGCGTCAGCGTTTTCGTGGGCGCCACGCTGAGCGTCTTCTCACCGGGGTTCTTCGTCTCACTCATTCAGCTTCCGATCTGCACAGGACCCTGTGGTCCGCGCAACACCAACTCACCACGACCCGGGCGTCGCATCGCCGCATGTGAAGCGTGCCGGGACTTTCGGGGGCCCTTCGGCCCGGCCACGCACTATCAGCCCTGCCCGCCCGGGCCAACCGCCCGGTAGCGTTCAAGGTTGCGATAGCGCGCGAGAAACCCGTCGCTGGCCGGGCCAGCGAGCAGGGCAGCATGTACCACATTTGGGCGTCCCAATGCCAAATCCAATTGGGTGCCGGTAAACGCATCCACCACGGTCAGCCCGGTAGCGTTTTCGCCGAGGCGCCTACGGGCGGCGGCGATCTTTCGCGTGCCTTCCTGGCCGGCATCGGCGGCGTGCAGCAGCGCCACGACCGGTTCAGTCGCAAGCGCCCTTTCGACCGCGGCAAATCCGACAGCGACCCGTCCCGCTTTGTGGACGATCCCCAGCGCGTCGAGGACGGATCGCTCGAGCAGGCGCTCGACCATGTCGGCCAGATCCGGTGCGACCCGCACATCGGCCTTGAATCCGCGGCCAAAAGCGCGCCGCTTCACCGCCTCCGCAACCGCCGAACGGCTCGCGGTAACCCATACGCCGCGGCCCGGCAGGCGATGCTTGAGGTCGGGCACCACGTTCCCATCCGGCCCGGTTACGAACCGGACCATGTCGCCCACCGGTTTGACCTTCCGCGTGGCGATGCACATGCGCTCCTGCCCGCGCGTGCCGCGCGGGCCCGAATCGAGGTCAGGATCGTCGTTACGCGCAAGCACGCGGACATTCCTCTATTGCTCAGACCGCCGGCTGGGCCTCGTCGCCCTCCGGGATCGGCTCGGGCTCCGGCGGGGCCAAGTCGGCTTCGGTGATCCAGCCCGCCTTCAGACGGGCCTGCATGATGATGCCGTCGATCTCCTCGCGGGAGAGTTCGAAGCCGTCGAGTGCGCCGGGATACCGGACGTTCTCGCCGTCCTTGCGCTCGCTCCAGCCGGCCAATTCATCGGTGGCACAACCGGCCAGATCGTCGACCGTCTTGATGCTGTTCTCTCCGAGCGCGACCAGCATGCGGGTGGTGACGCCGGGCACCTCCTTGAGGGCGTCCTCGACCCCGAGCTCGCGGCGCTTGGCATCGAGCTCGGCCTCGATGCGGTCGAGATATTCCCGCGCCCGGCTCTGCAGTTCCTGCGCCGTATCGGCGTCAAAGCCCTCGATCGAGGCGATTTCCTTCTCGTCGACCACCGCCAGCTCTTCGACCGAGGTGAAGCCCTCGGACGCGAGCAACTGGCCCACCACCTCATCGACGTTGAGCGCATCCATGAAGATGCGGGTGCGGTTCTCGAACTCCGCCTGGCGGCGCTCCGATTCCTCCTGTTCGGTCAGGATGTCGATGTCCCAGCCGGTGAGCTGAGAGGCGAGGCGGACGTTCTGCCCACGCCGTCCGATTGCGAGGGAGAGTTGCTGATCGGGCACCACGACCTCGATGCGCTCACGATCTTCGTCGAGCACCACCTTGGCGACTTCGGCTGGCGCGAGCGCATTGACCACGAAGGTCGCGATGTCGGGCGACCAGGGAATGATGTCGATCTTCTCGCCTTGCAACTCGTTGACCACGGCCTGCACGCGCGAGCCGCGCATGCCGACGCAGGCGCCGACCGGGTCCACCGAGGAATCGCGCGAGATCACAGCGATCTTGGCGCGCGAGCCCGGATCGCGGGCGACCGCCTTCACCTCGACGATGCCGTCATAGATCTCCGGCACCTCCTGGGCGAACAGCTTTGCCATGAACTGCGGATGAGTGCGCGAGAGGAAAATCTGCGGACCGCGCGCCTCGCGCCGCACGTCGTAGATGTAAGCGCGGATGCGGTCGCCGTTGCGGAACACCTCGCGCGGCAGCATCTCGTCGCGCCGCACGATCGCTTCGCCGCGGCCGAGGTCGACGACCACGTTGCCGTATTCGACCCGCTTGACCAGACCGTTGACGATGTCGCCGATGCGGTCCTTGTATTCCTGGTACTGCCGGTCGCGTTCGGCCTCGCGCACCTTCTGCACGATCACCTGCTTGGCGGACTGAGCGGCGATGCGGCCGTATTCGAGCGGCGGCAGTTGGTCCGCGATGGTGTCGCCGAGCTGCGCCGCCGGATTGTGACGCCGCGCGCTCGTCAAGCTGATCTGATTGGCCGGGTTCTCGACGTTGTCGACAACAAGCATGTGGCGCGAGAGCCGCAGGTCGCCGGTCTTCGGATTGATGTCGGCGTGCACGTCGGTCTCCGCGCCGTAGCGCGAGCGTGCCGCCTTGGCGATCGCGTCCTCCATCGCGGTGATCACGATGCTTCGGTCGATCGCCTTCTCGCGGGCGACCGCATCGGCGATCTGCAACAGTTCAAGCCGGTTGGCGCTGACTGCCATGGCCAGTCTCCTTCATGATGGGCGACGCGCCGGCCCTTGCCCGACGCGCGCCGGAAAATCTTCGTCTTCGTCCGCGCGGGCCGCCGCGGCCGCGCGTTCGGCTGCCTTGCCCCGCCGCAAGGACTCCGCGACGAGTTCGTTGGTGAGCACAAGCTTTGCTTCCGCCATCTCTTCGATCGCCAGCAGGACGTCGGGGTTTTCGCCCGCGGCCGAGTCGGTGCGGCGCACGCGCGCCTTGTCGCCGTCGACGCCGATGAGAGTCCCACGGAAGCGTCGGCGTCCGTCGATGGCGACCGCCATCTCGATCTTGACCACATGCCCGGCGAAACGTTCGAAATCCGACCGGCGCACCAACGGCCGGTCGATGCCCGGCGAGGAAATCTCCAGCCGGTAGGCACGTTCGATCGGGTCGGCGACATCGAGGACGGGCGAGAGCGCGCGCGATACGAGTTCGCAGTCGTCGATCGTCATGCTGCCGTCGGGCCGTTCGGCCATGATCTGCACGGTGCAGCCGTCCATTCCGGAAATGCGCACCCGCACCAGCCGGAAGCCCAATTGCTCGAGTGCCGGCTCGACGATTGCCGCCACGCGTGCCGCAAGCCCCGGCTCGATGATGAGCCGCGGCTCGACTGTGCCTGGTGCCTCGACGGCAGTGACCATGCTTCGTCCGCCCGGGCGTTGGGTAACAAAAAAGAGCGGGTCCCGGGGGGTCCCACTCTCGATAGCCGTTCGGATATCCGACCGTTATGAGATGTCGCTAACGACAGGCGAAATATAGCGACTTTCCCTGGACATGCAAGTCCGCGCGCGGCCGCCGGACATGATTTCCGGCCGCTGTCATGTGCGCCGGAACACCAGATAGCACGGCACCCGGCCGTCCCGGACGGCCTTCCCCTCATAGCGGGTGCTGACGAATCCGGGCCAGGGGCGGCGCCAATCGTCCGCGCGTTCCGCCGTCCAGGCGAAGTCCGGCGAGCGCAGCAGGCGGGCAAGCGTCCAGGCGGCGTAGTCCGGGATGTCGCTGACGAAGCGAAATTCACCGCCCGGCCGCAGGATGCGGGCCATGTCGGCAATCGTTTGCTCCTGCACGAAACGACGCTTCCAGTGGCGGCGCTTGGGCCACGGATCCGGATAGACGAGATCGATGCGGGCAACAGAGGACGGCGGGAGCCAAGCAAGCACGGGGACGGCATCGCCCAGATGCAGCCGAATGTTCGCGAGCCCGCGCTCCTCGATTGCGGCGAGCGCCTTGGCCATCCCGTTGACGAAGGGCTCGCAGCCGATGAAGCCGGTGCGCGCGTGAGTCTCCGCCTGGGCGATCAAATATTCGCCGCCGCCGAACCCGATCTCGAGATGAATGTCACGGATCGGGACGGAAAACAGCCGAGCGAGTTCGCGGGGCGACGGGCCGTTCACGTCGAGCGCAAGGCGCGGCAGCAAAGTCTCGATCAGGGCGGCCTGACGCGAGCGCAGGCGATGCCCCTTGCGCCGGCCGAAAAAGCCGCGCCGCGCCTCCGGCTTGTCGTCATCAAGCGTCATGGCGCCGCTTATCACATCGCGGCGCCGTCGCTAGCTGGAATCTGCGTCGTCGCTAGCTGGAATCCAAAATCAGGAGACCGCGCCGCGGATCGCTTCGACCAGGTCGGTATTCTCCCAGGAAAATCCGCCGTCGGGCTCGGGTGTGCGGCCGAAATGCCCATAGGCCGACGTGCGCGCGTAAATCGGCCGGTTGAGGCCAAGGTGCTCGCGAATGCCGCGCGGCGAGAGATCCATCACGTCCATCAGGCCGCGCTCAATCTTTGCTTCGGGGACCTCGCCCGTGCCGTGCAGGTCGACGTAGAGCGAGAGCGGCTTTGCCACGCCGATCGCGTAGGAAATCTGGATCGTGCAGCGCGCCGCGACACCCGCCGCCACGACGTTTTTGGCGAGATAGCGCGCCGCATAGGCGGCCGAGCGGTCGACCTTGGAAGGATCCTTGCCGGAAAAGGCGCCGCCGCCGTGCGGCGCGGCGCCCCCATACGTGTCGACGATGATCTTGCGGCCGGTCAGGCCGCAATCCCCATCGGGGCCGCCGATCACGAACTTGCCGGTCGGGTTGACGTGCCACACGGTCGACTTGGTGATCCAGCCGGACGGCAGCGCCTTGCGGACGTAAGGTTCGACGATCGCCTGCACGTCATGGGACGAGAGGTGTTCGTCGAGATGCTGGGTCGAGACGACGATCTGGGTCGCTTCCACCGGCTTGCCGTCCTCGTAGCGCAGGGTGACCTGGCTCTTGGCGTCGGGACCAAGCGCATCGGTCTCACCGGCACGGCGCGCTTCCGACATCAGCTTGAGAATGCGGTGGGCGTAATAGATCGGCGCCGGCATGAGATCCGGGGTTTCCTGGCAAGCGTAGCCGAACATGATGCCCTGATCGCCTGCTCCCTCGTCGCGGTTGCCCGCCGAATCGACGCCCTGGGCGATGTCGGCGGATTGCGCGTGCAGGTGCACCTCGATGTCGGCTTTCTCCCAATGAAAGCCCGCCTGTTCGTATCCGATGTCTTTGATGGCAAGGCGCGCGAGATGCGAGACATAGTCCTTGGTGATGGCCGAGGGTCCGCGCGTCTCGCCGGCGATCACCACGCGGTTGGTCGTGGCGAGGGTCTCGCAAGCAACCCGTACGTTCCGAGCATCCCAGCCATAGCGCGGGCCGAGCTCAAAGAATGCATCGACTACCTCGTCGGAAATCCGGTCGCAGACTTTGTCCGGATGACCTTCGGAAACCGACTCGCTCGTGAACAGATAGCTTGTACGGGACACGCTGTGCTCCTCCGACCCCGGCCCACCGGCCAGCCCTCAAGAGGGCGTTTCTTGCAGCGTGGCAGAGCGGGGTCAAGCAGTCCGCGCCGTTCGCGGCCGGTTTCGGCTCCACCTAACGCGGATTGCGCGGCTTGGCGCCGCGCCGCGCCAGCGCGAGCACCAGAGCGACGAGAACGAAGCCATAGGCAATGTAGTCTCCGCTCCTGACATAGAGGGTAGGCGCGATCGGCTGCGGCAGAGCGGAATCGACGACGCCTTCAACCCCGAGCGGCAGCTCCTTGACGATCCGCCCGAGCGGATCGACGACCGCGGATATTCCCGTGTTCGCGGCACGCACGAGCGGCAGGCCCTGCGCGATCGCAAGCACGCGGGCTTGCTGAAAATGCTGATAGGGGCCGGTACTGATGCCGAACCAGCCGTCGTTGGTGAGATTGAGGAGCCAGCCGGGACGCTCGCCGCGTGGCACCGCCGCGTCGGGGAATACCGCCTCGTAACAGATCAGCGGCAGCATAGGCGGCGCGCCCGGCACTTTCATCAGGCGCCGGCGGTCGCCCGCCAAAAAGCCTCCCGGCATCTTCGTCAAAGGAATCACGCCGAGGCTTTCGACGAAGTCTTCGAACGGCAGATATTCGCCGAACGGCACCAGGTGGACCTTGTCGTAGATGCCGTCGAACGAGCCGTCGCGGTCGATCACGTAAACCGAATTATAGGCGTGCACGGCTCCGCTGGGCCCCATCGCGGCCGCGCGCACCGCCCCGGTAATCAGGACGGTGTGTCCCGACAGCAGCGCCGCGATCTGCGCGAGCGCGTCAGCCTCGCGCGCGAGATAGAAAGGAAAGGCCGACTCGGGCCAGATCAGGTGCGTCACGTCAGCGACGCCCGAGGTCTGAGGCCCGGTCGCGCGGTCGGAGAGCGCCAGGTAGCGCCGCATGACCTGTTGTTTGGCGCCGTAATTGAAACGCTCATCCTGGGTGAGGTTCGGCTGCATGATGCGCAGCCGCACGCCGGGCACGAAGCTCGTGGCGTTCTGCCCCAGCCGTACCGTGCCGTAGCCTGCCAGCGCCACGAGAAGCACAACGCTTATCAGCGGCGCGATGAAGCGATGGGGCGTATCCGCGGGGTGGTCCGCCAACACAGCGGGACTGGCGAAGATGAGAACCGCGAGGAACGTCATTCCCCACAGGCCGACGAGCGCGAAACCCTGCGCGAGCGCCATCGGGCCGGTCAGCGCATAGCCGAACGCGTTCCAGGGAAAGCCGCTGACCACGTGCCCGCGCAGCCATTCGGCGATCGTCAGGGCGGCCGCCAGCGTGAGCACCCGCATCGCTCCGCGCGTCCACAGCAGCCGCGCCAGCGCCAAGCCCAGCGCGGTGTAGAGGGCCATGCCGGCGGGCAGCGCCACGACCGCGAACGGCAGCAGCCAAGCGAATTTGTCGGCATCGACCAGAAACGCAAAGCCGATCCAGTAAAGCCCGGCGAGGAAATATCCAAACCCGAACCACCAGCCGGCGATCGCCGCCGCGCCGATGCCTCGGAGCCGGCCGGCGGCCGCGCCGTCGACCAGCCACACCAGGATCGGAAACGTCAGAAACAACACCGGCCAGGCGTTGAACGGCGCAAGCGCCAATGTGGATGCGGCGCCCGCCGCGAACGCGATCAGCGCGCGCCGCCATCCCCACGCGAGCACGATGGAATGGACAAGCTTCGTCATCCGGACAGCGGTCAGGACGAGCCCCCGTCGGATCCAGGTCGCGGCTGCCCGCGCTCAGGTGCTGGCTCGGGCGACGGAGCCGCTGGCTCGGGCAGCGGAGAGGCGGGCGGGGCCTCGCCTTCCGGGCGTTCCTCGCGGCGCCTGGGCACCCGCCGGCCGGACCGGTCCCTGCCGCGATAGATTCGCACGCGCTTGACCCGGCGCGGGTCGGCATCGAGCACCTCGATTTCGAAGCCGCTCGGGCCGGGAACAAGCTCGCCGCGCACCGGCACCCGCCCGACTCGCGTCACCAGATAACCGCCCAAGGTGTCGACATCCTCGGCAGCTTCGCCCACGTCGAACTCGGCGCCGATCGTCGCGGTGACGTCATCGAGGTTGGCGCGCGCATTGGCGAGATAAGTCCCGTCGGGTTGGCGCACGACGCCGACGGTGACGTCCTCGTCGTGCTCGTCCTCGATGTCGCCAACGATCTGCTCGACGATGTCTTCGATCGAGACAAGGCCGTCGGTGCCGCCATATTCGTCGATCACCAGCGCGAGATGGATGCGGGTCGCCTGCATTTTGGCGAGCAGATCGATCGCCGGCATCGACGGCGGCACGAACAGGATCGTGCGCACCAAGTTCGTCGACGACAACGGCGCCGACAAGTCGACCGCATTGAGATCGAGACCGGCGGTGAACGGTTTTTTACGCCGCGCCTTGGTCGAGGCGCTGGCGGCGGCGCGATTGGCCATGTAGCCGATCAAATCGCGGATGTGCACCATGCCGGTCGGGTCGTCGAGCGTGTCGTCGTAGACGACCAGCCGCGAATGGGCGGCGACCTCGAACACCTTCACGAGTTCGCCGAGCGAGATGCCTTTTTGAACCGCCACGATGTCGGCGCGCGGCACCATCACATCCTCGACCCCGCGTTCGCGCAGGCCGAGGATGTTCTTGAGCATGGCGCGCTCTTCCGGCGAAAAGCCGGACTCGGCGGCGGCGCCTGCCTCGAGCACCACTTCGAGGTCGGCGCGGATCGAGCCGCTCCGCCAGCCCAGCAGCGTACGCAGCATGCGCCCGAGCCAGGCCACGCCGGATTCGCGCGCGAGTTCGCTTGGATGCGGAACCGGCACCGGCAGATTCGTGCGTTCGCCGGCGGCACCGGCCGGCTCGCTGCGACGGGACGCATCGGTGTCGGACATGGCGTTCGACGTCACGTTCTAGTGTCCCGATTCCGAAGTTCGCCGAAGTTTGCAGCTCGCTCGGGAGCGAACTTCGGAATCGAAGGACACTAGCAACCTCATGATTCTAGTGCCGCTTTGAACCCGAAGTTCGCAATCGGACTCGCGGCAATTTTGGTGCGAACTTCGGGTCCGCGGCATTAGTGTCGTCCGGGATGTAAGGGTCGGTGATGCCGAGCCGCGCAAGAATGGAAGCTTCCAGCCGTTCCATCACGCCGGCTTCCGTCTCGGCGCGATGATCGTAGCCCAGGAGATGGAGAAAACCATGCACGGCGAGATGCGCAAGGTGGTCGGCAAAGGGCTTGCTTTCCGCCTGTGCCTCGCGCGCCGTCGTCTCGTACGCGATCGCGATGTCGCCCAGCATACCGTTGCGGTCGCCGCCCGTTTGCGCAGCCGGAAACGAGAGCACATTGGTGGGCTCGCGCCGCCCGCGCCAGCGGCCGTTGAGTTCGCGCATGGCAGCATCGTCGCACAGCATGGCGGCGACCTCGCTTGGACCCGCCGTCGCACCCGTCATCTCGGCCGCTTCACCGATGGCGCGGCGCAGCACGGTCGCCGCGCTCGGCTGGGCGCGCCACAGCGCGGATTCGACGATGATGTCGATGGCGGGCGCCGGCCGCGTCCGCCGGGCGGCGGCGGGCATCAGTCCCTGCCTTCGCGCTTGGAGGCTGACGCGGCGGCCGCTTGCTCATAGGCGGCAACGATCCGCGCCACGAGCGGATGGCGGACCACGTCCTCGTGGGTGAAGACAACGCGGCCGATACCTTCGAGGTTGGCGAGCAGATGAACCGCCTCGGCGAGACCCGACGTCTGCCCGGGCGGCAGGTCCACCTGGCTGGGATCGCCGGTGACGATCATGCGGCTGTTCTCGCCCAAGCGGGTGAGAAACATTTTCATTTGCATGGCCGTCGTGTTCTGCGCCTCGTCGAGAATGACGGCGGCGTTCGAGAGCGTGCGCCCGCGCATGAAGGCGAGCGGCGCAATTTCGATTTCGCCGCTTTGCAGCGCGCGCTCGACGATGCGCGCGTCCATCATGTCGAACAGCGCGTCGTAGATCGGCCGCAGGTAAGGATCGACCTTTTCGCGCATGTCGCCGGGCAAAAAGCCGAGCCGTTCGCCCGCCTCGACCGCGGGGCGCGAGAGGATGATACGGTCGACTTCCTTGCGCTCGAACAATTGCACCGCGTAGGCGACGGCGAGCCAGGTCTTGCCAGTGCCCGCCGGGCCGGTGCCGAACACCAGCGGGCAACGCTTGAGCGCCCGCACATAGGCGTCCTGCCCGGCGGTGCGCGCGCGCACGAGCCGCTTGCGCAGGTTTATCTCTTCGAAGCTCGGGCGTACGGCGGCCGGATCAAAATCGAACAGCGATGCCTGAGAGATCACGAGGCGGATTGCGCCTTCGACGTCGCCGGGCACGAGGTCGTGCCCGCGCTTGAGCTGCTCATAAAGGCTCTCGAGCACGCGGCGCGCCTGCTCGCAGGCTTCGCGCGAGCCTTCGATCATCACCTGATTCCCGCGCGAGTCGGCAACGACGCCGAGCCGGCGCTCGATCGACGCGAGGTTCTGCCCATATTGCCCGAACAGCGCCGACGCCAGGCGGTTATCGTCGAACGCCATCACGATCTGGGTGGTCGTGCCTTCCCCGATCACCTCCGGGGAACGAACGAGCGAGCCAGTGTCCGGTCTCGATCGGGCCAAAGATCAGGCTCCTGCCGCGGCGAGCGCCGGCTGCTGCGCGCGCGCCGGCATGACGGGCGTTGCGAGCGCGCCAAACAGGCTGTTCGAGCCGACCTCGGTAACCCGCACGCCAACGACCTCGCCGATCAGGGCCGACGCTGCCATCACCTGCACGGGCTGCAGATAAGGCGAGCGGCCGACGAGTTGGCCGGGGTGTCGACCGGGCTTCTCCAGCAGGACCGGGAACGTCATCCCCAAGGTGCGGGCGTTGAAGGCCGCCTGATGGCGATCGATCGCCGCCTGCAGGCGCGCCAGGCGCTCGGCCTTCACGTCGTCGGGAATCTGCTCGGCCATGGTGGCGGCGGGGGTCCCGGGACGCGGCGAATATTTGAACGAGAATGCGCCCGTAAATCCAACGTGATCGACCAGCGTGACGGTGTCGTGAAAGTCGTCCTCGCTCTCGCTCGGAAAGCCGACGATGAAATCCGAGGTGACCGCGAGATCGGGCCGCGCCGCGCGCAAGCGCTCGACGATCCTGATGTAGTCCGTACGCGTGTGGCGCCGCTTCATCGCGGCGAGGATGCGGTCGGAGCCCGACTGCACCGGCAGATGCAGGCACGGCATGAGCTGCGGCAGATCGCGGTGGGCTGCGATAAGGCTGTCGTCGACGTCGGCGGGGTGGCTCGTCGTGTAGCGCAGGCGCGCAACGCCTTCGATCTCTGCCACGCGGTGCAGCAACCGCCCGAGAGGCCATTCCGTCCCGTCCGGCCCGATGCCGTGGTACGCGTTGACGTTCTGGCCGATCAGCGTGATCTCGCGCACGCCGTTCGCGGCCAGACGCTCCACCTCGGCCACCACCTGGGCGACCGGTCGCGACACCTCGGCGCCGCGGGTGTAGGGCACGACACAGAAGGTACAGAACCGGTCGCAGCCTTCCTGGACCGTGACGAACGCAGTGATGCCGCGCGCGCGGGTCGCCTCGGGGCTCGGCGCGGCCAAGAAGTCGAACTTATCCTCGACGGGAAATTCCGTGTCGACCACGCGTCCCTCGCGCGTGAGGCGGTCGATGAGTGAGGGCAGGCGGTGGTAGCTTTGCGGACCGACGACCAGATCGACGACCGGCGCCCGGCGCAGGATTTCCCCTCCTTCCGCCTGGGCAACACAGCCGGCGACGGCCACCAGCACGTTGCGGTCGCTCCGCGCGGCCGCTTCCTTGAGCTTGCGGATGCGGCCGAGCTCCGAATAGACCTTCTCGGCAGCCTTCTCGCGGATGTGGCAGGTATTGAGGATGACGAGGTCGGCATCCTCGGCCGTCCCGGTCTCGACGAATCCATGCGGCGCCAAGACGTCCGCCATACGATGGGAATCGTAGACGTTCATTTGGCAGCCGTAGGATTTGACGAAAACTTTGCGGGGTCCGCTCATGCCGGTCGAGCCGATGTCGATCGGGGCCGTTCGGGCCGAGGGCGCATCTCGGGACATTCCAGGGGTTCAGATATCCCTTGTTGGGGCGGCCACAACCGCGCCCGGCCGTCTTAGCGGTTTTTCCCGCGAAATGGAATGGTTGGGCCGGCCGGTCGGCGGGTGTGCCCAACCCCCGCGCCGCGGGCAGCGCGCTACCGCCCAGGAGCATGATCCCGAAAAGCCTGCCCCGCACGTGATGCGGGGTGGGTATCGGTTTTCGGAAAAAGATCATGCTCCAAGAAGAAGGTAGTCAGCGCTTGGCTTTCTCATCCTCGAGCGGCACGGCGTAGAGCTCGAGGCGGTGATCGACGAGGCGAAAGCCCAGTCGCCGCGCGATCTCCGCCTGCAGCCGTTCGATCTCATCCGATTGGAACTCGACAACGTCGCCGGTGCGCAGGTTGATGAGATGATCGTGATGGGTGTCGGGGATCTGTTCGTAGCGCGCCCGGCCTTCGCGGAAATCGTGGCGCTCGATGATCCCGGCGTCTTCGAACAGCTTGACGGTGCGATAGACCGTCGAGATCGAGATGCGGTCGTCAACTTCGGCGCAGCGCCGGTAAAGCTCCTCCACGTCGGGGTGGTCCGCGGAGTTGGCAAGCACGCGGGCGATCACGCGCCGCTGCTCGGTCATCCGCATGCCTTTGGCGGCGCACAGCGCCTCGATGTTTGCTCTCGGCTCGGACACAGCCGCGTTCCGTTGCTTTTCCGCGTGCATCATAACGAACAGGGTGTGCGAGCGAAATCGGCTCTCGTGTCCCGATTCCGAAGTTCGCCCGATTTTGCCACGTGCTCCGGAGCGAACTCCGGAATCGAAGGACACTAGCAACTCGATGATTCTAATGCCGCTTTGAACCCGAACTTCGGGTTCGCGGCACTAGCGCAAATGTCTGTCATTCCAGGTCGCGACGTAGCACCAGCGCGCTGCCGGCGGCGCTGCCGGGCCGCGGATAATATCCGTCGCGGCGGCCGACTTGGGCAAAGGCGCTGCGCGCATAGAGCCGTCGCGCCGGAACGTTGTCGTCGTCGACTTCGAGAAAGACCGTGCGCACCCCGAGACCGGCCAGGCGCCGCAGGTGCAGATCGAGCATGCGGCGCGCCAGCCCGCGCCGCTGCTGCGCACGCGCGACCGCGACGGAGAGGATTTCCGCTTCGCCGGCAGCCATACGGGAAATGATGAAACCGACCGGCCGCTGCTCCAGCATGGCGCGGTGCGCAAGCACGCTGGGGTCGAGCAACAGGCGCTCGAACTCGTCCTCGCTCCAGCCGCGCCGGAACGCGGCGCCGTGCAGCGCAGCCAGCGCCGCCGCATCGCGCGGGCCCGCCTCGGCGAGGGTCGGCTGGGGCCGGCGGAAGAGGCGGGTGAACAGACCTTTCATCGATGGGCGATCCGGGCGGCGTCCTGCGGCCGGGCATCGGGCGGACGCAGGTAAAGCGGTCTGGGCAGGGCACGTTCGGCCTGGGCCGCGGCTCCCAGCCGCGCCACCCAGACGATTTCCGGGGCGCTGGTCGTGACCACGGTGGGGGGCGGCTCGTCCGACGGCCATTCCGCCGCGACCGCCTCGGCGGCCGAGCCGGTGATCAGCGCCGGGCCAGTGCTGCTTCGGGCCGCAGCCGCCGCCTCCCGCACGCTCGCGAGCCGCGGCGGCATGACCGCACGGCCACCCGGGCCGAATACCTGCATGTAGACTTGGCCGTGCCGCGCATCGATGACCGGCACCACGGTTCCGCTAAACCCGCCGGCGACATGGGGGGCCGTGAGCGCCGCAAGCGTGGTCAGACCGATGGCGGGCTTTCCGGCCGCAAGCGCGATGCCGCGGGCGGCCGCGATGCCGACCCGCACCCCCGTGAAGCTGCCCGGGCCGACGGTCACCGCGATGCGGTCGACATCGGAGAACTCCAGGCGCGCCGCGTCCATCACCCGGGCGACGAGGGGCATCAGCGCTTCCGCGTGCCCGCGCGTCATGGCGAGCGTCTCGCTCGCGAGAAGATCGCGCCGTTCGGCGTCGAGGACGGCGGCCGCGCAGGCGTCAAGGGCTGTGTCAATGGCAAGGACGCGCATGGCGCCGCCGCTTGCCTTGGTGCAGCCGGATTGGTCAGGCCGGCCGCACCTCGGTCACGTCGGGAACGAAGTGTCGCAGCAGGTTTTCGATGCCGTGCCGGAGCGTCGCGGTCGACGACGGGCAGCCGGAGCACGCGCCCTTCATGGCGAGATAAACCACCCCGTCCTTGAAGCCCCGGAAGGTAATATCGCCGCCGTCGCTGGCCACGGCGGGCCGCACCCGGGTCTCGATCAGCTCTTTGATGGTGGCAACCGTCTCGGCGTCGTTCTCGTCGAAGAACTCATCGGACGCCGCGCCTTCGGCACCGGTCGTGACGATCGGCTCGCCCGACATGAAGTGTTCCATGATGGCGCCGAGGATCGCCGGCTTGAGCTGCTGCCACTCGCCGTCGCTCTTGGTCACCGCGATGAAATCCGACCCGAGAAAAACCCCGCCGACGCCGGAAATGTCGAACAGCCGCTCGGCGAGGGGCGAGTTGGCGGCTTCCGCGCGGTCGCGCATGTCGAGGGTTCCGTGCTCCAGCACGGCGCGTCCCGGAAGAAACTTGAGGGTTGCCGGATTGGGCGTCGCCTCGGTCTGAATGAACATGGCTCTTGCTCCATAGCCGGCGCGGGATCAAAGGCCCGCGCGGCCGCATTTGCACGGTCTCTATGTAATGGGCCGCGGCGGCGGGGGAAAGGTCGATGCGTCCGCCGGTCAGGACAGGGCGTCGAGGTCCTCGTCGCTGAGATGGCCGGGCACGATGGCGACCGGAATCGGGAAGTTGACGACGGTTTTGCCGAGGTTGGAGACCAGCGGTCCCGGGCCCTCCTTGGAGGTTCCGGCGGCAAGCACCAAGGTCGCGATATCCTCGTCCTCTTCGATCAGGTTGAGGATTTCCTGCGCCTTCTCGCCGTCGCGCACCACGCGCTCGGGGGTGATGCCGGCGATGCCGTTGGCACGGTTGGCGAACTGGTCGAGAATGATGTTGGCGGCCTCGTGCGCCTCCGCCTTCATGATGTCGGCGACGCCGAGCCATTGCTGATGCCGGTCTTCCGGCTCGATCACCAGCAGCATGAGCACGCCGGCGCCGGTGCGCGCCGCGCGCCGGCTCGCGTAATAGACGGCACGATCGCATTCCGGCGAGCCGTCGATGATCACGAGGTATTTCGGCTTGTGCCCCGCCTCGTAGCTGCGGCGCTTGGCGCTCATGGCCTTCCCCCGGGATCAGCCCCTATCCTCGCTACGGCGCGTTTTCGAGGTTCAATGCTGCCATGGCGGTCGGTCCGGCGACAAGCGGCAGCAGGGTTCTCAGCGCCGGACAAACCCGACGATATCTTTGACCGCCTTCATTGTTTTGGCCGCCATCGCCTGCGCGCGCCGCGCGCCGTCGGCGAGCACGGCGTCGATATGGCCGGGATCGGCCGCCAAGCGCTTCATCTCGGCGGCCACCGGCGCGAGCTTGGCGACGGCGAGATCGGTGAGCGCGGACTTGAACGTGGAGAATTGCGCGCCGGCAAACTGCTTGAGCGCCTGCTCTTCGGTCACGTCGGCGAGTGCCGCGTAGATGCCGAGCAGATTCTCCGCCTCGGGCCGGTTGTTCAGGCCCGCGGCCTCGCTCGGCAACGGCTCCGGATCGGTTTTTGCCCGCCGGATCTTTTGTGCGATGGCGTCAGCGTCGTCGGTCAGGTTGATGCGCGACTGATCGGACGCATCCGATTTCGACATTTTCTTCGTGCCGTCGCGCAGCGACATCACCCGCATTGCCGGCCCGGAGATCAGCGGCTCGGTGAGCGGAAAGAAAACATCGCCGTGGCCGTGAGCACGGATCGAATCGGCGAAGTCGTTGTTGAACTTCTGCGCGATGTCGCGCGTGAGCTCCAGGTGCTGCTTCTGGTCCTCGCCCACCGGCACGTGCGTCGCGCGATAAGCGAGAATGTCGGCGGCCATCAGGGTGGGATAGGCATAAAGCCCGACCGAGGCGTTCTCGCGGTCCTTGCCGGCCTTCTCCTTGAACTGCGTCATGCGGTTGAGCCAGCCCATGCGGGCGATGCAGTTGAAGATCCAGGCAAGCTCGGCGTGCTCGGCGACCTGGCTTTGGTTGAAGACGATGTTGCGCTTGGGATCGATGCCGCAGGCGAGGAATGCCGCCGTGACCTCGCGGATGTTGCGCGGCAGCTCGGCCGGATCCTGCCACACCGTGATCGCGTGCAGGTCGACCACGCAATAGATGCAGTCGTAGCGCGCTTGCAGCGCGACGAAGCGGGTGATGGCGCCGAGATAATTGCCGAGGTGCAGGTTGCCGGTCGGCTGCACGCCGGAGAACACCAATTCTTTGAACGCCATGAGACCCTCGCCCGATTGCGGCCCGCCACATGCCACGAGGCCGCCGCTCAAGGCAAGTGAGGCCGGATTGCCGGCGAACGATCGCTCGTATATGGCACGTCACTCGCCCGCCCCGCGGCACCTTCGCCCGTCAAGGAGAATCCGGTGAGCACCGCGCGCTACGATGTCGTCGGCATCGGCAACGCCATCGTGGACGTGATTGCGCGCGCCGAAGAAGATTTCCTGCTTGGCCACGGCATGCACAAAGGCGGCATGCAGTTGATCGATGAGCCGCGCGCCGAGGCGATCTACGCGGCCATGGGGCCGGCGGTCGAGATATCCGGCGGCTCCGCCGCCAATACGATCGTCGGCGTGGCGAGCTTCGGCGCGCGTGCGGCCTTCGTCGGCCGGGTGAAGGCGGACGGCCTCGGACGCGCTTTCGCGCACGATATTCGCGCCGCCGGCGTCGGTTTCACGACGCCGTTCGCGGCCGACGGTCCGTCGACCGGGCGCTGTTACATCCTGGTGACGCCCGATGGCGAGCGGACGATGAATACCTATTTGGGCGCGGCGCAGCACCTCGCGCCCGACGACGTCGATGCGGACCTGATCGCGGCGAGCACGATCACCTATCTCGAAGGTTACCTGTGGGATCCGCGCAACGCCAAAGAAGCCTTCCGCCGCGCCGCGGCGCTCGCCCACGCGGCCGGTCGGTCGGTGGCACTGAGCCTCTCGGACGCCTTTTGCGTCGACCGCTGGCGCGACGAATTTCGCGAGCTCGTGCGCGGCGGCACGGTCGATGTTTTGTTTGCCAACGAAGCCGAGCTCAAGAGCCTCTATCAGACCGCGGACTTCGCAACCGCGGCAGCCGCGCTCCGCGAAGAGGCACGCCTCGCCGTGGTGACGCGCAGCGAGCGAGGCTGCGTCGTGATCAATTCGGGCGGGCTCGAGGCGGTCGAGGCTTTTCCGGTCGAGCGCTTGGTCGACACGACGGGGGCCGGCGATCTGTTTGCGGCGGGTTTTCTGGTTGGCCTTGCCCGCGGCGCCGCCCATGCGACCGCTGCGCGCCTCGGCGCGCTCGCTGCCGCCGAGGTGATCGGGCATCTTGGCGCGCGGCCCGAGACTTCGCTCAAGGCCTTGGCGGCGCAACACGGCTTGGGCTAGTGTCCCGATTCCGAAGTTCGCCCAAATGTGCTGCATGCTCCGGAGCGAACTTCGAAATCGAAGGACACTAGCAAGTCTATGATTCTAGTGCCGCTTTGAACCCGAAGTTCGCAATCGGACTCGCGGCAATTGTGGTGCGAACTTCGGGTTCGCGGCACTAGCGTGATTTCTTCGCTTTTGACGCGTTTCGCTAACCAATTGGTAAGTGAAGTTGATTACCGGTTGATGACCATCCAACCGGGACAAAAACCATGGCCATCAATGACGCCGGCGAGCAGCACGGCGAAGCGGCGGCCGCTTCCGACCATCCTGCGAGCGACGCGGCGCCTGCGATCGAAATTTCCGCAACATCATCTTCGATTAACCATGACGGCGCGCGCACGCAAGCAATCAAATCCGAGCCCGCGAGCACCCAGGCCCAGTCGGCGCCGAAGTCTTCCTCCGGCATGCCGCGCGCGGCGGTCCTGGCCTTCCGGCCGGACGAGCGGCCGGGCGCGCCGGGCGGAGCACCCGAAGCCGCTGCGCGGGTGAGCCCGCGCGCCGGAGGCCGGCGCTTTGCGCTGCTCGCCGCCGGACTGACCTTCGCGGCCGCGATCGGAGCGATCGCGGGGACAGCCGGGATGGCCGGCATCGAACATTTGTTTGTCGGCGCGCCGCCGAGCCCGGTTGCGGTTCGGCACGAGAACAGCGACGAAGTGCGCGTTCTCAAGGAGTCGGTCGCGCAACTCAAAAGCAACGTGAAGGCGCTCAGCGACAACGTCGCCGCGCTGCGCACCACGATCAGCCTGTCGACGTCGACCTCCAACGCGCAATTCACCAAGATCACCGAGACACTCGACCGCGAACGCGCGGAGCGCGATCGTGTCGAGCGTGACCGGGCCGAGCGCGAAAAAGTCGAACGCGCGCGGGCCGACCAGCAGCGCGCGGCCGCGCTGACGCCCGCACCCGAGCCGACCGGATCGGTGCACCCGTCGTCTGCCGGCGCGATCGATCCCAAGGCCGCGACCAAGAATTCCGTGGTGGAGGGATGGTCGCTCCGCAAGGTCTATGGATCGGATTCCGCGCTGGTCGAAGGGCGCTACGGCATCGTCGAAATCGAGCCGGGCGACCTCGTCCCGGGGCTCGGACGCATCCAGGAGATCAGGCGTCAGGACGGCCACTGGGTCGTGGTCACCTCGCGCGGCCTGGTCGTCTCGTCGCGCTGAAAATCGCCGGTTCGTGACCTGGGGCCACGGCCGCCAGGCTCTTGCCGCGTGCTATACCCCCGCGCAAGGCGCGCGCGGGAGGCGGCATGGCGCATTTGGCGCATCGGGTGGCGATCTTTTGGGCGGCGCTGGCTGCGTGCGCCACGCTCGCCGTCCCTCCGGCGGACGCTCAGGGTACGCCCGCTCCGCCTCCGTCCTCCGAACTCGCCGAGCGCTGCCCCGGCCTTGTCGCGGCCGACGCGCCGCGCGTGATGCCGGCGGCGTTTGAGGTTGCCACGCTGGCGGACGGGGAGGTCAGGCTCACCTACGTGGGCCACTCGACCTTTCTGATCGAAAGCCCGCGTCTCGTGCGCATCGCGACCGACTACAACGACTATGTCAGGCCGCCGGTCGTGCCCGACATCGTCACCATGAACCACGCCCACTCGACCCATTACACCGACCATCCCGACCCGGCGATCAAATACGTGCTGCGCGGGTGGGGGACGGACGAAAAGCCGGCGATTCACGATCTCACCTATCAGGACGTGCGCGTGCGCAACGTGCCGACCAACATCCGCGACTGGGCCGGTGGCACCCAGCGCTACGGCAATTCCATTTTCATTTTCGAGCTGGCGCAACTGTGCATCGCGCACCTTGGGCATTTGCACCACACGCTCACCCAGCAGCAGCTCAACGAGATCGGCCGGGTCGACGTGGTGCTCGCGCCGGTCGACGGCAGCTACACCCTCGATCTCGACGGCATGGTCGAGGTGCTGCACGCGCTCAAGGCGCCGCTGACGATCCCGATGCATTATTTCGGAACCTACACGCTCAACCGCTTCCTCGACCGCATGCGGCAGGACTGGGACGTCGAAACGGCCGAGATCCCTTCGCTCGTGCTCTCCAAGGCGAGCCTGCCGGCAAAGCCGAAAGTGTTGGTGCTGCCCGGTTATTGAGTATTGCTCGGGGCTCTGCGGCTTTCGATATCAGCGATGCACGTGAAATGCGCGGTGGCGCGGGTTCAATCGCTCAGCCTCTTGCCGATACGCGTCGCCCTCCTCGGTGCGCCCGGCCGCGCAATGGATTGCGGCCGCCTGGAACAGCAAATGCGGATAGCGCGCGCCCGAGGAAAGCGCCTGCTGGATGCGCTCGAGCGCCGGCGTGAATTGGCCGTCGCGATAGAGTGCCCAGGCGAGCGCGGCTTGGGTGAAAAAATTATCCCGCAGGGCGATGTCTTTGCGCGCCCAGTCGACCGCCGCCGCGCCGTCGCGGGCAACGTCGCAATAAAAATCGACCAAGTGGTGATAATAGTGCACGCCGCCGCGGCGCACCGAATCGAGATAGCCGGCGAGCGCCCGTGCGTGCCACGCCTGCGCCCGCTCGTGTTCTCCCATGGCGCCATAGAGATCGCCAAGGGCCTGCTGCAGCTCGGGCCGCGGAACGGGGGCAACGATCGATTGATAAAGCCTGGCGGCGTCGCCGAAGCGGCCTTGCGCCGCCAGTAGCTCGGCGCCGTGCTCCTCAATGAGCCAATATCCGGAATAGGCGCGCTCGGCGCGGCGGTAGCAAACGTCCGCCTCCTCGTGCCGGCCATAGGTCAAATGCAGCAGTCCGCGCTGCAGTTCGACCCAGGCATACGAGCGCATCTCCTTGGCGGTCAGCTCGTCCTGCGCTTCGAGGTAAAGGCGATCGGCCGTAGCGGGGTCGCCCATTTTGGCCGCGAAATACGCAAGACGAACGAGGTTGTCCCACGTGCGATTTCGGGCGATCAAGTTTTCGTAGCTCTGTTTCGCCGCCGCGTAGCGGCCCTCCAAAAAGTCGAGATCCGCCCATAGCGCCTGCCCTTCCGGGCTGTTGCGCACCGACGGGACGGCATCGAGATTGCGCCGGACGTCGGCGAGCCGGTGCAGCTTCGAGGCGACGTTCGCCTTGAGAAAATAAAAATCGCCCGGATGCGCTACCTGCGCGATCGCAGCGTCGATCAGCGGATCGACGGCTTCGAGGTCGAGCAGATTCCCGGTGAGCACCGCGTGCTGATAAACCGCATGCGCGTAGCGCGCCGCCCGATCGCTCTCGACCGGCGGGACGAGGGCGTGCGCTTGCAGCTCGGCGATATCGGCCTCGATCTGCGCCAGTTCGATCTGATAATCGCTTGCTGCCGCCCCTGAAGGCGCGGGCTCCGCCACCAGCAGCCCGACATGCTCCTGCCCTTGGCGCGCCACAACAGTCACCGTCGCCCGGCGCCTACGACGGTTCCGCCAGGTAGGGGAATTCCTTGAGGAACTCCTTGTCGTTCTTGAGCGGATTGGGCGGCGTCTTCGGCTCGATCGGCGCGGCGTCCCACAGCGACTGATCGTTGAGCAGATCGAGGTGATATTTCTTGCCTTTGTACTCGGCCTGCATGTCGAGGAAAATCGATAGGAACCGGGTGGCGACCTGATCCTCCAGGCGCCGCCCGTATGGCCAGCTCCCGGTGGTGTCCATGTCGATCGAGCAGACGTTGGGGATGAAAATCTCGACCGCGCGCCGGAGCGGAATGTCGAGTTTCTTCTTGTTCCAGCTGTCGTCCGGCATGTTGAGGTCCTGGAACAAAGTCTTTGCCACGCGCGGAAAGGCCTCCGCCACGAGCGCATAGGTTTTGTGCACCGACACCGGCGAATTGTCGTGGTTGAAAGAGGTTTGCAGCCCGAGCGCGGAAATCGACGGCCCGAATCCCCAACCGAGGTGCGCGAGCCGCCTGATGAAGTGTGGCGCCAGCCAGAAATTGTTGGCGCCGAGCTGCCGGTTGTCTTCCCGTTCGCTCAAGCCGGCGTCGGCAAACGGTTGGCCGTCGGTGTCGACGAGTTTGTATTTCTTGAGTTCCTCGTCGAGCCGGATGACGTCAGTGAGATGCTCCAACCAGGACGGTTCGTCCGGAATGGTCTCGACCTTGTGGGCAGCCTTGGCCACCCAGCTCTCGCCCCAGACGTTGACGATGCGTTCGTCGGCGGGAGATTTGGTGATGAACTCGATCGGCACCTCGAGAATGATCGCGTTGACGTTCTTGCCCGCCTGCGCGTCGATGCCGGTGTAGACGAAGCGATAGTTGCCGTTCGCGTCCTTGCGGTATTTGTCGCCGCTCCACGTCCACGGCCCGGGCGGAAGGTCTTTCTTTACGCCGAGGTGACCGAGCTGGGGGTTGTTGGGGTCGAAGTTGAAGAGATCGTTTCCTTCCAGCTCCAGCAACGTCTTCGGTATCGTGAGCTCGCGCGCCTCGATCATCGTGTGGGGCACGTGATAGAATTGCGGCGCATAGTTGATCGAGCGGAAGAAGCCGGTCAGGTCGTTGAAGAAGGCATCGTCGCGGCCGCCGATGTAGACTTTGATCGCATGGCCGGCGGGCGATTTGACGGCCACGCTCGTGTTGGTGTCGATGACCTGCGAGAAGCTTCCGCCCGCAAAGTTGATGAACCGGATGGTGGCGCGCTGGTCCTTGTCGACGGTGACGCGCACTTCCGCGGGCATGAGGGCGCCGAGGTATCGCTCCTTCAGGCCCTCGAAATACTTGAGCAAGTGATCGAGGCTGTGATCTTCCTGCGCCGGGCGCACCACGCGACGATCCGGTTTTACCAGGATTCGGTAGAGCATGTCGGAATCGAGCGTGCCCGCCTTCGGTACCGACGCGAAGGTGAGCGCGATCACGACCTTCTCGCCGCCGGTCGTGTCGTCGCTGGGAAACCCAAACAGGTCGTAGAGGTCGGCGGCGCTGACGTCGATATCGGAGAAAATCGAGTTGACGGCGTTGGGATCGTTGTGGTCGGCCATCGAGAATCCTCCCCGGTTCGCCGCCGCGCGGGCGCAGGGCCGCGCCGCACGGCAGCAGTCATTGCCCCCAGCCGATGGATAGCGGAACCCTATACCGGCCGGCTGGCGGCAACAACGCCGCCTGTCGCCGTCCCAAATTTTCGCATCCGGCCGGACCGATGCCGATCCGGGTTCGGGCGTCCATCAACCAGGGGAAGGGTTATTTCATTGACATTTGCGCGTTGTCAGGAATAATTCAAGCTCAATTTGCGACGCCTTTTTAAGCGGATATTTGCCCACAACTCTGGGCCTAACGCGGTCGGCAGCTCGCCGACCGGCATAGCTGGGGGACTACACCGATGACTTCTTCCTGCAATCCGGGCGCAGCCCGGTGGGCCACGAAACTGCTCCGCCGGGGACTGCTCCCCCTGATCCTGCTTCCCGTCTTTTTCCTGCTCGGGCCGGCGGCGCTGCGCGCCTCGGACCACGCCGACCCGATGGCCCTGTCGGACCCGGACGCGAACATCACCGATCTGTTCTTCTTCCCGAAGGACGATCAGATGATCGTGATCTTCAACGTCCGGCGCGCGCTGACCGCGCCGAAGCCGTATCATCTCTCGGCCTATGATTACGTGGTGCACATGGATCTGACGACGCCGGTGATCTTCGATGATCAGAGGCCTGACCATAAGGGCGACCGCGCCCGCTACGGCGGAACCATCGCCGATGCCGATGTGAAGAAAATCCACGACGACGTCACCATCACGCTCCACATGAACGACGATACGACTCTGAAGGACAAGTCGTTCACGGGCGCGATAGGCCTGAAGAACACCGACGCCATCCGCATCTACACCGGCGTGCGTGACGATCCCTTCATCTTTCCCCGCTTTTTCAAGAAGAACATCGTCGCGATGGTGCTGAGCATTCCCAAGTCCGCGTTCCCGGACGGACAGCAGGATTTCATCCTGTGGGGTACGACGCACAAGGACGGCAAGCAGATGGATCACGTCGGGCGATCGAACCGTACCCAGCAGGGCCGGTTCAACAACTTGAACTTCCTCCCCCCGAGCCAGCACGTCGCTGAACTGGATAAGTTGAAGAAGTTCTGGGATGATCAATACAGCTTCTTCAACGGATTCAATGAGCTCCTTCCGAAGTCGCTCGCGGCGGTTATTCAGCTGAACCTGCAGATACGGAAATACGATCTCCAGCCCGATGTGATGATCTACAGCAGCCGCTTTCCGGTCGGCTTCCCCAACGGTCGGATCCTGACCGACGACGTTGGGGCGCAGACCTGCGCGACCGGCGACTGCGTCCTGCAGGAAATCTCGTTCATCGAGGGCGGCTGGCCGCGGGCGACGAAAGACGACTCGCCAGGCGACAAGGGCTTCCTCCCCGACTTCCCGTATCTCGCCGACCCGTGGCCGGATTCGCCCGAGGCGCCGCTGCCGACGATCAGCATATGGCCGTACGTCATCGGGCTTCTCGTCATCTTCGGGATCGTGAGCTGGATGATCATCGAGGTATTGCGCTGCCTGATCCGATGGTTATTGATCGGGCGCAGGGAGGCGACGGCCTGATCGGCGCCCGCGTTCGGAGCGCGACATTCGCGGCAACCGTAGTGTGACCGGGATTGCGCTCGCCGCCGTGCTCGCGGCGGCGGCACCGCTGCGTGCGCATGATCTGTGGATAGAGCCATCGACCTTTCACCCGCGGGACGGAGAAATGGTCACGGTCGGCCTGCGCGTCGGCCAGAATTTCGTCGGCGATCCGGTGCCGCGCTTTTCCCGTCTGATCGAGCAGTTTGTCATTCGGCAAGACGGTGCCGAGCAACCGATTTCCGGAGCGGACAATAGCGATCCGGCGGGCTGGCTGCGCGCGGGTGGCGGCGGCACGGCCATGATCGTCTACCGCAGCGAGCCGTCGTATATCGAGCTGCCGGCCGACAAATTCGAGGATTATTTGCGTCTCGAAGGGCTCGACCGCATCATCGACCTGCGGACCGAGCGGGGCGAGCGCGCCAAGCCGGGGCGCGAATATTTTTCCCGCTACGCCAAGGCGCTGCTCACAGGCGAACGCACGTCGCCTGCCGTGACGCAACCGCTCGGGCTGACTTTTGAAATCGTTCCCGACCTCGATCCGACCGCGGGCGCCGCGCCGTTGCGCGGGCGGGTTCTCTACCGCGGAAGACCGCTGGCGGGCGCG